>Ga0105093_10000537_pt1 | contig 14414 bp, 15 predicted proteins | sample PPLLak3March2015_2_FD_79111 | JGI IMG/M metagenome (GOLD analysis project Ga0105093, IMG submission 79111) | Freshwater sediment microbial communities from Prairie Pothole Lake near Jamestown, North Dakota, USA - PPLs Lake P8 Core (3) Depth... | ecosystem: Environmental > Aquatic > Freshwater >... | reverse complement strand
TCGTCTACACCTCGAGCGGCTACATCAAGCGGACCTCGCTCACCTCGTACAAGTTCCAGGCCCGGGGCGGCAAGGGCCGCCGGGGCATCGAGATGAAGGCCGAGGACATCGTCGAGGACCTCTACATCTGCTCGACCCACAGCTACCTGCTGGTCTTCACGGACATGGGCCGGCTCTACTGGCTCAAGGCCTTGGACGTCCCCGACGTCGGCGTTTCGGGGCGGGGCAAGCCGATCGCCAACCTGGTCGAGTTCCAGCCCGGCGAGAAGCCGGCCTCGGTCCTGGCCGTCAAGGAGTTCAGCGAGCACCAGTTCGTGGTCATGCTGACGACCGACGGCATCATCAAGAAGACGCGCCTCGCGGATTTCCGGAACGTCCGGAAGGGCGGCATCCTGGCCATGAACATCCGGCCGAAATCGGAGCTCTTCTCGGCCCAGATCTCGACCGGCAAGAACACCATCGTCGTCGGGACGAAGCTTGGCCGGGCCCTGCAGTTCAAGGAATCGGACGTCCGGCCGATGGGCCGGACGGCCTCCGGCGTCCGGGGCATCCGGCTCAAACCCAAGGACCGGGTCATCGGCATGATCGTCGTCGGCCCGGACGAGAAGTTCATCTTCACGGCCACCGACCGCGGCTACGGCAAGAAGACGGCTTCCGACATGTACCCCATCAAGCACCGCGGCGGGCAGGGCGTCCTCAATCTGCGCCTCACGCCCAAGATCGGCCACGCCCTGGGCATGGTCGGCCTCAACGAGGAGGACCTTCTCGTCATCACGGTCGAGGGCAAGGTCATCGGCATCCCGACGACCCAGGTGCGGTCGTCCGGCCGCGCGACCCAGGGCGTCCGCATCATCAACCTCGACGACAAGGACCGCGTCTGCTCGATCGCCAAGGTCCGGGAGAGCTGAGCCGGCCGGCCGCCGGGATCAGACCAACAGGAACGGCGACATCGGCTGCCATTTCTCTTTCCAGGCAACCGGGATGAGGTGCCTCGTCACGACCGGCGGCATCAGGCCTGACATGTAAGCGCGGTCCTTTTGGGGCAGATTGAAGAGAGTGAACGGCATCACCAGATAGTCCGGGCCGGAGTGCTCCTGATTGGCTTCGCCTATCTGAGCCAGCAGACGGAGCTGCTCATCGGCGCTCATCACGGCGTCGATCTTCTCCGGAGAAAAATGAGCCTCCTCGAGGGCGATGTGCGGACCCCAAATCCCAGCCATCCTGGTCAGGAGGGTGTCGATCCTCTCCAACGACGGGGCCCGCTCGATCCTCGAACGGATCTCATCGACGATGGGCTCGATCCGCCGATGTTCCTCGGCCAGTTGGCTATAGGGCGCCTCCGGCAGGAGATCCCGGAACAGGGGGAACTCCAACTCGTCCTCGGCCAGGTGATGGGCGTGCAGCACTGACGCCAGGCTCCGGACATAGTCGACGAATCCCTGTCCTATCTTCTCGCCGGGCAAACCGGACTCCATGAAGATGCGGCCGTAAAGACCGGACATGTGGAGTCCACGGCTGATGCTCTGATGGATCAGGAGCTGGGCATCGCCCACCCGAATGAGATGGTCGCTATCCATGGACGCCTCCTTCCGATGACGAATGGACTAAGCAAATTCCATGCCAAGATCCTCCGCTTGACCCCCGAGAAAATTCTGGCACGAAAACGGCAGTAATCCCCATTGCATCTCGCAGGCCTTACCTGTTTTCACAAAACGGGCCCAGGGCAGCGAGAGGCGGGACATATAAAGGAGCATGTCATGAAGAAAATTATGGCCACAGCGGCTGGCCTGGTTATCCTAGAGCTTCTCGTCGTCGGCGCGGCCGTTGTCCGGCCGTCCCACACCGGGGACAGGGACCTCGATTCCCTGCTCGGACAGATCAACGAGAACGCGAAAGCCGATCCGGACGCATTCTTCCGCCAGCTCAGCCGGCAGCACAACATCCCGGAAGAAGAGATCCGGCTGGAGAAGGAACGGCACGGCCTTAGCTATGGAGACGCCTACATGGCGGCGGCCCTTTCCCGGATCTCCAAGAGGCCGATCGGCGCGGTCGCCGAAGAGTACAAGCAGGGGCAGGGCAAAGGATGGGGCGTGACGGCCATGAACCTCGGCATCAAGCCCGGTTCCCCGGAATTCCATCAGATGAAGGCCAACGCCCGCGGCTCCGTCGACCACATGAAGACCGTGGCCAAGGAGAGGAAGAAACAGCAAAAGCTGGAGAAGGAGAGAGCCCGGGAGCAGGCCCGCAAGCCCCGGGGGGAGGCCAAGAAGTAGCCGCCGGGATGGGAGAGGCCAAGTCAAAAACGGAGGACAATATGATCTTAAAGAGAATTCTGACGCTATCGGTCGTGATGGTTTTCCTGCTCGCAGCCATGAACTGCGCGTCCTGGAACAAGACTACGCGCGGCGCCGTGATCGGCGGCGCCGGTGGTGCCGTCGTCGGCGGGGTGATCGGCCATGCCGCTGGAAACACGATACTTGGGGCGATCATCGGGGCGGCGGTCGGCGGGGCGGCCGGCGCTTTCATCGGGAGCTACATGGACAAACAGGCCGCGGAAATGCAGCGGGATCTCGAAGGGGCCGAGATCCAGCGTATCGGGGAAGGCATCAAGATCACCTTCGACAGCGGGATCCTCTTCGACATCGATAAGTCCGGACTCCGGCCGGTCAGCGAAACGAACCTGACCAAGCTCGCCAAGATCCTGAATAAGTACCCCGATACCAACATTCTGATCGAAGGCCATACGGACAACACCGGGACCGAGGACTATAACATGGCCCTTTCGAAGGACCGCGCCCAGTCCGTGTCCCGTTACCTCGCGACGGCCGAGGTGGCGTCGGCGAGGTTCTCGATCGCCGGATACGGCGAAACGCAGCCGATCGTCATGAACGATACGACCGAGGGCCGGCAGAAGAACCGCCGGGTGGACATCGCCGTCATCGCGAATGACAAGCTGAAAAAAGCCGCGCAGGAAAAGGCGAAGGGCTGAATCCTGTAGCCAGCCAAAGGAGGCCTTATGGACATCCTGTGGACGATCATCATCGGTTTTGTGGTCGGGGCCATCGCCAAGCTGCTCACGCCGGGAAGGGATCCGGGGGGATTCATCATCACGATCCTTCTCGGCATCGGCGGGTCCTTCGCGGCGACCTACATCGGGCAACGCCTCGGCTGGTATCGCGAGGGCCAACCGGCCGGGTTCATCGGAGCGATCCTCGGAGCCATCCTGATCCTCCTCGTCTACCGGCTGATCAGGAGGAGATAGAGACGGTTCCGGGCCGGATGCTGGAGCGGGGGAAGTCCTTCTTATCAGGAAGAGTGCTGTTTTCCCGGCCACTGCCTTAGGCGGGAAAGCAAGCGCCGGGGTCCACTTGGATGCTTAGGTTCACCGATCCCCTGAAATCGCGCCTTTTTCCAGAGAGGGGACCGATTTTCCGAATTTCCGGGAAAGCGGGGGGATCCTGGCACGAATACGGCATGCAGAACGGTGGCTTCTCTCCAGTCCCCAGGACCGTCCCCTAGCGGGCGGCCTCGGGACGGCGAGAAGCGAAGAGAAAAAAAAGGAGGTCGAGATGTTAGAAGCAATTATTGTCATCCTGGTCGTACTGTGGGCCCTGGGGTTCTTCGCCTTCCATGTCGGCGGCGGCCTGATCCACGCGCTCATCGTCATCGCGTTGATCATACTGATCATACGACTGATGAAGGGTCGGAAGGTCCTTTAGCGGAGAAGCGCCAAGATGATCTGGTCAAAGGGCCGGACCGCAAGACGGATATGGGGAGTCCTGGTGGGGCTGGGACTGATGGCCCCAACCCTCTTCTCAGCGCAGATCTTCAAGTACCAGAAAGCCAAGCCTAAAAACGGGCATCTGATCCAGACGGTCCCCTTCGAGAAATGGCTGAAATTGAATTATTGCGGCCCGGCCTGCTTGACCATGGTCCTCAACTCCTGGGATGACGCGCGATCCTTCAGCCAGCGGGAGATCGCGGATGAGATCTATGACGCCGGAAGCCGGTCGACCTACAACTCCGAGCTCGTGTTGTATCCGCGGACCAAAGGATTCGAGAGCTACTCGTTCCAGGGCAACCTGGAGATCCTGAAGGACCTGATCAGGAAAGACATCCCGGTCATCGTCCTGACCAAGACCCTCAAACAGCTCCGCAGAGGACATTACCGGGTGGTCGTCGGGTTCGATGACGACGAGGGCCAGATCATCTTCCACGACCCCTTTTTCGGAGGCCGGAATGCCATGAAGGCCAAGACGTTCATGAAGGTCTGGGAGCTCGGAAAGGGGCGGAACCTGTCCCGGTGGATGATGGCTGTCCTCCCCGGTCAAACCGCGTTCCCCCTTCCCGCCCTTCAGAACGACCCGATGACCTCCATCAACCTGGCCACGGCTTATTACCGGAGGTCGGATTATCCGAGATCGAAGGAGCAGTGGTTGAAGATCAGGGAAGCCCTCGGCGCGGATCCGTATCCCCTGTACAGCCTGGGCATGGTCAGCTTGAGACAAGGCCGTCTCGACGAGGCTGAGGCCTTTGCTCTCGAAGCCCTTGGCAAGGACGCCAAGAGCGCCTACGCCCACGACGTCCTGGGCCTCGCTTACGCCAATCAAGGGAAGATGATCCTGGCTCTCCAGTCCCTCGGGCAAGCTCTTCGTCTGGCCCCCAAGGAGAAGTTCATCCAAACGCATTATCTGCAAGTCAGGGCCCTTTACATCGACAGGGCCCGGCTTGAACATATTCAAAAAAAGGAGAAGTCGAATGAGAAAGCGGGTTAAGATCGGTAGCGTCCTGATGATGATCGTGCTGCTTTCCACCTTCGCTGCCGCCGCCGTTCAGAAACCGGCGGCCCAGCAGGCGGGGACAACGGCCCAGTTCGTCATCGGCGGCCAAGACGTCATCACGGCGTCCGATGCCGGGGGAGGCGCGATCTCGTCGAGAGATCTCATCATCATCATCACCGTCTGCGTTGTGGTCCTGGTGGTCGCGCTGGTCCTCTAGTCTGAGAACGTGCCCGGCGGCGCCTTCTTTGCCGAAGGCCCGCCGGGACGTCATTTTCTCGACCGATCCGAGGCGGGCATGCTCCCACGGGGGAGGGTGTCCTCGGCGAAAGTTCGGGGGAGGCACAATTCCATGAAGCTTGCAGGCATCGTTCTCGTCGTTCTCGGAGCCTTGGCCCTGGCCTATCAGGGCATACGCTATACGACCCGGGAGAAGCTGATCGATCTCGGACCGCTCAAGGTCACCGCTTCAGAAAAGAAGACCATTCCGCTGCCCCCGATCGTGGGCGGAATCGCTCTCGTGGGGGGCATCGTATTGATCCTGGCGGACCGTAAGAAGAAGTCGTAGGTGTCGATCGGCGAAGAGGGACGTCCAGGCCGAAGATCGTCTGACGCCCATCACGTCGTGTTCGAGCCGGCCCGGTTCTCGCTCTTCGACCTGCAGAAAGCCCGGTTGTTCTGCCACAAGAAGTACTACCCCCTCAAACAGGCGTTCCAGAAGACCCTCGCGGGCCAGTGACTCGCCGTCGGCGTCGCCCATTACGCCCGGAAGCTGAGGTCCGAGTCGGGTGCGGCCGTCAAGGGTTGACAAATCCATTCTTTTAAGTACAATCTTTGGATCAGAAGAGGCCGATGTCTATGGCGGCGGTTCTGATCATCGATGACGACACGCTCATTTGCGATTGGATCACGAAAGTCGTCGCCCAGCTGGGGCATCGTGCCGTCTCGACGCATCTTCTCCGCGATGGGCTCAGGCAGGTCGAATCCGGGTCTTTCGATATCGTTTTTGTCGACGTTCACTTGCCCGACGGAGACGGCTTGGAGAGCTTGCCGAAGATCAAGGCCTCCCTCTCTTCCCCTGAAACCATCGTCATCACCGGGCTGGGCCATCCCGACGAGGCCGAACTCGCCATCCAAAGCGGCGCCTGGGATTATCTGGAAAAGCCGGCCTCGTTCGACGCTATCAAATTCCCGATTATCCGGGCTCTGGAATACCGGGCGGAAAGAAAGCGGGGGAACCCTTCGACCAATCTGAAGAGGAACGGCATCATCGGAGATTCGGCGAAGATCGTCTCCTGCCTGGAGCTCGTCGCCCAGGCCGCGGACAGCGACGCCAATGTTCTCATCAGCGGCGAAACCGGCACCGGGAAGGAGCTTTTCGCCAAGGTTGTCCACGCGAACAGCCGCAGGGCTAAAAAGAACTTCGTGGTCGTCGACTGCACGGCGCTTCCCGAGACGCTCGTCGAAAGCGTTCTGTTCGGGCACGCGCGGGGAGCTTACACGGGGGCGGAAACGAGCGAGGTGGGGCTGATCAAGCAGGCCGACGGAGGCACGCTCTTCTTGGACGAGATCGGGGAGCTGCCGGCGACGATCCAAAAGAAGTTTCTCCGGGTCGTCCAAGAGCACCGCTTCCGTCCCGTCGGAGGACGTCGAGAGATCGCGAGCGATTTCCGGCTCGTGGCGGCGACGAACAGAAGCCTGGTTGCCATGGTCGAGGAGGGACGATTCCGGGAAGACCTCCTCTTCCGGCTCCGGACGATCGTGATCGAACCCCCCCCGCTGAGAGAGATCCCCGGAGACATCCCCAAGCTGACGACCTTTTATATCAAGGACCTTTGCGAGCGGTTCGGGATCGCCGCCAAAGGCGCTTCTCCCGAGTTCTGGCAGACCGTGTCCGCGTATCCTTGGCCCGGCAACGTGCGGGAACTCATCCAGGCCTTGGAGAAGGCGCTGATCTCGGCCAAAGACGAGCCCATGCTGTTCCCGAAACACCTCCCGACGTACATTCGGATCTTTGTCGCCCGGCGCGCTTTCCCTGAGAGATTCGCAGGCCAGGAGAAGCCGGGCCTAAGCTCGAGTTTTCCCAAGGTGCCGCCCAAGCTGAAGGAGATCCGGAAAGCCGCGGTTTCTGACGCGGAGCGGCAATATCTCAAGGATCTGATCTCCTTTGCGGGCGGCGACAACAACAAAGCTTGCCGGATTTCGGGGCTGTCCCGCTCCAGGTTCTATACGCTTCTCAGGAAGCACCGGCCTGAAGCGGCGCGTTAGCCGGCATGTCGCCGGTCCCGGAAGTGCGGAGAACGTGGCCTCATTTATCGGAATGAGTGCTGTTTAAGAGAACCCGCGGCCGCCGGTCAGGTGTGCTTTCGGCTCGTTCCATCACCTTCCTCCCCATAGAAAAAAAACGCCCGATTTGATGGTTTTGGCATGTTTCTTGATTATGAATCGGTGGACCTAAAAGCCATGGCCATGCAATTGCTGTTCTATTCAAGCGGTGTCGATGAAGACACCAAACGACTCGAGACGGCCGTTCACAAGGTGATCCCGGAAGGTCGAATAGAGCGTTTCAACAAGCTGGACGACTTCAGAGATAGGCTCCGGACGATCGTCGAACCGGATTCTGTCGCCGTTCTCTCGGCGCCGAGCCGGGACGAGCTGAGGAAAATGAAGTCGTTCCGGAGGTTGCTGACGGAGACCTATGTCATCCTCGTCATCCCGGACCGAGAGAAGGGTACGATCGCCCTCGCCCATCAGCTGTTGCCCCGGTTCCTGAGCCAAAAGGACAGCGATTTCGCGGATCTTAAGCTCGTCCTCGCAAGAATGTACGCCAATTCTCAAGAACGCCATAATCGGGAGTTCACCAAGGAGCCATAGGATGAATCGACACATTATCCCAAGAACCCTTGTTTGCGCCGTCGTCATTGCCCTGATCGGTTGGGCCGTTTCCTGCGCCATCAACCCGGTCACCGGCAAGAGGGAGCTCATGCTCATGTCCTCGGCCGACGAGCTGGCGATGGGCCAGCAGACGAATCCCCAGATCTTGCAGACCTATGGCAAATACGAAGACGCCGATCTGGCTCGCTACGTCAGCGCCCTCGGGAAAAGACTGGGCGCTTTAAGTCACCAGCCGAACCTGGCCTATAACGTCCAGGTGCTGGACAGCCCGGTCGTCAACGCTTTTGCCGTGCCCGGCGGGTATGTTTATTTGACCCGAGGGATATTGGCCTACCTCAACGACGAAGCCGAACTGGCCGGCGTCGTGGCCCACGAGATCGGCCACATCGCTGCGCGTCACAGCGCCCAGCAATACAGCAAGGCCCAGTTCGCCCAATTGGGATTGGGCCTGGGGTCCGTGCTTTCAAAAACGTTCCGGAAATACGCCGGCGTCGCCCAAGCCGGGGTGGGACTGCTGTTCTTGAGCTTCAGCCGGTCGGATGAACGCGAGGCGGATTCCTTGGGAGTCGAATATTCGGCCAAAGCCGGATACGATTCCAATCATATGGCGAATCTCTTCGTCTCCTTGGAGCGGCTCAATCCGGGGGAGTCGCAAGGCGGACTTCCCGGGTGGTTCTCCACTCACCCCAACCCCGAGAACAGGATCGCCGCCATCAAGCAGGACACTCAGGTCTGGAGGGAAAAGATCTCGCAAACCCGATTCGCGGTCAATCGGGATCAATACCTGAAGCAGATCGACGGCATCGTCTTCGGCGAAGATCCGCGCCAGGGGTATGTCGACGGCAACGTGTTCTATCACCCGGAACTCCGTTTCCAGTTCCCGGTTCCCTCCGGCTGGAAGGTCAACAACACGGCCAGCCAAGTGCAGATGATCAACCAGGACCAGAACGCGGTCATCCTCTTCTCCATGGCGCCTGAAAAAACCCCCGCGGCGGCCGCCCAAGCGTTCATCAACGAGAGCCAGGCCGCCGTGGCGAAATCGGAAAGCACCAAGGTCAACGGCATGCCGACGCATCGGATCATCTCCGACGTCACAACGGAGCAGGGCGTCATTCGTGTCATGGCTTATTTCATCCAGAAGGGGCAGACCGTTTATGCTTTTCTCGGCTATACGGAGCAGTCCCGGTTCAACGGCTATGCCTCCGCTTTCGAGCAGACCATGGGTCGATTCAACAACTTGACGGATTCCCGCAGGATCAACGTCAAGCCCGATCGACTGGACGTCAAACGGACCACGAACCAGGGGAGCTTGCGCCAGGCGCTCCAGAGATTCGGCGAGCCGGCCAATCAGGGGGAAGCCCTGGCCATCATCAATGGCATGAAGCTCGATGACCCCGTTGCCAGCAATACGTTCTTGAAGGTCGTCGTGAAATAGGCCTTTCTGCGCGTAACCTGGAGCACTTGTCCCCGGCGGCTCTGATTTTGCATGATCAGTGCCCGGGGATACACCGGATCTGCTCGATCGCCACGGTGCGGGAGAGCTGAAGAGCGATCGAGCCGGGAGGGACCACTAATGACCGCTGAGGCAAAGTCGGGTTCACGCAAGGGATCGACGGTCCGAGCCGTCCTCTGGCTGCTCGCCGGGATCGTCGGGCTGTGGTTCGGTTTCTTCGTTCTGAACATCCCCGGCGGCGCGGGCGGGCTCGGGACCGGGGAAAAGGCGCTGCGGATCGTCTTCGCGATCGTCTGGTTCACCTTCTGGATCGTGGTCATGGCGGCCAACGCCCTCAAGCTCTCCGCCTCGTCGCGGTCGAAGAGGGGCGCGCCGCGGGCGGTCGGGGCGGCCGACGAGAGACCGGCGGGGGAGACGGCGGACGCCGCCGGGTTCGAGGCCAGGCTCCGGGGGCTCGCGTCCCTGAAGAAGGACGGGCTCATCAGCGAGGAGGAATATCAGCGCAAGCGGGATGAGCTCATGCGGGAGAAATGGTAGATCGCCTTCGGGCCCGACGCCAGGTTCAGTCCCGGGGGATCCTGCCGGAATCCGGGCCTCCCGACGGCGGCGCGCAGAACAGCTTCACGGGGTTGCGGGCCCCGGCGACCGCGGTCAGCACTTCTCCCGTATCGATATCCACCGTCGCGGCGGTGTAGCCCTCGTCCGCGCGGCCGGTGATGAAGACGAATTCGCGGCCGCAAACCCACTGCCGGCCTTCCAGCTTGAGGTCCCGGATCGTCGCGATCTCCTCGGGAGCGCGATTCCACCACACATATTCGACCCGGACAGCCGGCCGGTCCTCGACGTCGGTCCCATAGACGGCCAGGGAATGGCTCTTGCTGAGGACGAAGTCCCATTCCTCCGAAGCGACATAGGACGGCAGGCTTTCCCAGCGGGGATCGGCTTCGAGGTCCAGAAGCCCGAAGCGGAGCTCCTTTCCGTCCCGGTCGCCGATGAGGACGAGAGGTTGTGCTTCGACGCCGCCCTGGGGGACTGCGGGCCAGCGGAGATGCGCGGGCCTCAGCCCCTCCGGGATCCCGACGCGCCGGAGGGCGCCCGCCGCGGGCGGCAGGGGGATGAAGATGATCGCCCAGGCGAGCTCCGGTCCCGTTCGGGCGATCGCCGCGGCCAGGTGGCCATCGGGGCTGACGGCGACATCCACGAAATCGAACGCCGCGGCGACGACGTTGGCCTCGCGGGCCCGGCCGGGGGCGGCATAGAGAAGCTCGTGGCCTGATCGAGACGTGCGGCGCTTGGCGAAGAAGGAGCCGTCCTCTTGCGGATAGGCGTCGCTGATCCCGCCGAGAAGGACCTCCCGATTGGTGCCGTTGAGGGCGAGCCGGACCAGCCGCCCGTTGAGATTCGGGTCGTTCTCGCCGCCCTCGATGGTGAGGGCGGAGACCGCCCAGAGCTCCAAAGGCCCGCCGTAGCGGAAGCCCCGCTCGCCGGCGTGGTAGAGATATTCCCGGCCCCGCGGCCTGGGTTTGAAGGTCAGACGGTGGCCCGGCGTCCGGACCTGAGCGATCTCGCCGGCCCGCGGCAACCCCATGGCCGCGTCGGGCCAGACGGCCTCGGCGGACCGGACGAGGTCGATGAGCCCCGCGTCGACGCCAAGCCGCCGGGCCAAGTCCTCCCGGCAGGCCGCGACGATCGCCTCGGCGGGCGAGGGGTCCGGTTCCCGGGTGATCGGCCAAGCGGCCGCGATCCTGTTCGCGACCCGGAACGGCCTGTCCGGGTCGATCCCGATCTCCCGGAGCTTGAAGGTCAGCCGGATCCTTTCGGGCACGCGCTTGCAGTCGTCGGGCCGCGTCCGGAAGATCGTCAGAACGTCTTTCTTGAGCGTGAACCGGAAATCGCCGGCCTCGGTGCAGCCGTTGCTGACGACCTCGATGGTCAGCTCGCCATTCCGGATATCGGTCGAGATGCCGAGGAGGACCTCCCTCTCTGCGGACGCAGCCGGGCCCGCCAGGGCGAACGCCAATCCGGCCAGGACGATGAACCGGCCTCGCGCCTTCATCGGCCGGGTCACCATTTCTCGGCCATGATCTGGGCCCGCTTGGCGGCGAACTCCTCGTCCGTGACCAGTCCGTCCTTCCTCAAGCTCTCGAGCTTGCGCAGCCTATCGTCGAAGTCCGGGTTTGGCTTGGCATCCGGTGCGGAGGATTCGGCATCGATCTCGACGACGCCCTTGCGGCTCGTGAGATTGTAGATGCCGTAGACGATGATGATGCCGAGAACGACGAACCAGACAAGCATGAACGCGCCGGCCGGCCCCGGTTCCCCGCCGCCGTCCTTCGTGACGAGGTTCAGAAAAAAGACGCCGAAGACCAGCATGGCCAGGGCGGCCGCCAGTCCCATCCAGGTCACGGCCTTGGTCGGCCGGACGCGCATCTTCTGTGGCATGAGATCCTCCGATCTAGTTGTTGTCTTCTTTTCCCACGGCCCGGCTGATGAGGTCCACGACGCTCTCCAGGTCCAGCGTCACGCCGTAGACGAACGACGTCTTGGAGACGGACCCGTCGATGTCCCCCTCGGCCGAGCGGAAGCCCACGCCCGCGTAGAGCTCCAGCCCCTTCAGGACCTTGTAGCTCAATCCGGCGGAATAGAGATCGGGGCTCATCGACGGGACGATCCCGATGCCCAGCCCCAGGGGGAACCGGCGTATGGGCCGGGAGCTCAGGGACAGGTCCGCTTCGCTGGCGCGGCCGCACCAGATGACCTTGATATAGTGCGCGGGCGTTCCGCTCCCGCCGCCCCCCGCGGTCATGACCTGCAGCCGGATCGTGCCCCTGGAGACGAAGCGCGGGCTGCGGTCCGGGACCTCGGCCTTGAACTTGAAGCGGGCGGAGAAGAACAGCTGCGGGCCGGCATCCTCGGTCTGGACGATCCCGAAATGGATGCCCGGATTCGGCGGCAGCGCGCCGAGGATGGGAGCCAGCAGGGGGAAGAGCGAAACGAAAGACCCGACCACGGAGTCCACGGAAACGGGCGCGCCCGCGAGGACCTCGCCCAGGGACTTCTCCTCTTCGAACTTCATCTCTTTCTGGATCTCTTCCATCTGGGGCCGGGCCGCCCGGACCAGGTCCAGCTCGATGTCCAGCCGGGTGCGCAGGCCTTGCCGGACAGGGACATATCGGGCCTCCAGGGCCGGAACGAGCTCCTCGGGCTCGAGCCCGCTTTTCAGAGACCCTCCTTTCCGTTCGGCCAGGACGAGCCGAAAATCGCTCCCCCACTCGGAGACGTTGAGCAGTCGGGGAAAACAATAGTAAGGGTAGTCCTTCAGCTCCATGGAGGCCGCGATCTTTCCGTTTTGGTCGAGCAAGCGAAGCTCCAGCCCCGGGTGATCGGACAGCCAGTCGCCCGCGACCGGATCCCCTTCGGGGTCGCGGAGGCGCACGAATCCCTCGACCCCTGTCATCGCTTCGACCAGGCCCTTCATCAACAGGCTCTCGCGGTCATGGGTCTTGCCGGAATCGAAGGTCAAGGCCACGTCGGCGGCATTCCTGTTGATGGGGTCCTTTCCGGGGAACGCCACCCGGAGCCCGTAGCCGGCGGTCCCGGCGTTCCGGCCGCCCTCCGTCAGCCCGTTGAGCTGGACGAGGAGGGCGTCCACGAGCTCCGCCCGGAGCAGGAAGTCCTTTTCGCTGTCCGGGGACAGACCGAGGTTGCGGCGGATCGCCTGCCAACGCTCGGCCGGCGGCATCCCGGCCAGCTCGACCGCCTGCGTCATATCGATCTCCCAGGCGCTGCCCGGCGTCAGCGAGCCTTCGTCCGGGGGAGCGAGCAGGACCCGTTCGAACCGGTTGCCCGCGAGACCCGTCGTCTGATCGACGGACAGGGTGAGGAACGGAGAGGCCTTGGCGGGCGGCCGGACGACGGGAACTTGGTCCTGCTCTTCTTGCTGTTCTTGGGCGGCCATCGCCGAAGCCCCGGCGAGCAGCAGCAAGCCGGCTATCGGCGCGATCTTCTTGGACAATGGACGGCGCATAGTCATTCTCCTTGGCGGCCCATCTTATCCCATGGACAAAGCCTGGTCAATGACCGGACGGCTGAGCAGACCTCTGCCTCCTGTCCCACGAGCACCGGGACGTCCTGAAGCACCACCTCGGGAGGCTCGTCGTTAGACCGCGGGCCTGAGCTTTGTGCCCTCGGCCCGGCCATCGACCCGCCCGCAGAACCGGTCCTAGGCGCTCTCCCTGCGGGCGCTCAGGGTGACGACGTCGCGCTTGAACTCGTCGGACCCGAGGTCCAGAACGACAGGACTCAGCTCCCGTCCATCCCAGCGGCGGGAGTTGTCCTCGTGGGGCAGCTTTTCGATCATGTAGGTGATGCCCCACTTGTCCAGGAAGTACTCCGTGTCCTTCCTGATCTGCTCCATCCGCAGGCGATACCGGCTGTGATAAGCGTCCTTCCTGTCCACCTTGGCATAATCATGGTTGTGGACGGCCTCGGCAGCGGGGCAGTAGTGGATCCTGTATCCGGCCTTCCGGACGCTCAGGCTCAGGTCCTTGTCCTCGTTGGCGATGAAGATCCCCCGGCCCTCGTAGGCGTCGTCGAACCCTCCCGCCTCGAACAGGACATGCCTCTTGGCCAGAAGCGCCGTGGTCGTGTACCAGGGGACCTCGCCTTCGCTCAGGGCCAGGGGGTCGGATCTCCCCAGATCGGCCAGCGGTCCCTCCTTGACCAGCCCGATGCCGTAGACCCGCCCGGCCTTTTCGAGCGCGATCGTATGAGCGCCGCAGTAGTAGACCTTCTCGATCTCCGCCTTCAGCAGCTTGGCCCCGACCAGGCCGATCCCCGGGTCCCCGGCCGCCCGCTTCAGGAGATGACCCAGCCACCCGGGCTGGACGAGGACATCGTTGTCCATCAGGACGATCTGTTCTCCTCTCGAGAACCAGATGCCCTGGTTCCGCTGTCCCGTCGTCCCCGTGCTCTCGCGGTTGTAGACGACGCGGATGTTCCGGTGGGCGTCCTCGAGGGCCGTGATGATCGCGCGCGTCTCGGGGCCCGACCCGACGTCGCTCAGGATGATCTCGAAAGGCTCGGGTGTCCCGGCCAAGATCGATCCCACGCACCGCCTCGTGTCCGCTCCTCTCTCCGCCGAAATGACGACGATCGACGTCAGCCGGCTGAAATCCGGGCCATGGACGGTCCCGTACTGGTCAAGGGCCCCGGCCCGTTGGAGATCGAGGGCCCGGCCGTCCCTGTCCATGAATGTGTATCTCCGGAGGGCGTCGGCGAGCATCAGG
>Ga0105093_10000531_pt1 | contig 14506 bp, 8 predicted proteins | sample PPLLak3March2015_2_FD_79111 | JGI IMG/M metagenome (GOLD analysis project Ga0105093, IMG submission 79111) | Freshwater sediment microbial communities from Prairie Pothole Lake near Jamestown, North Dakota, USA - PPLs Lake P8 Core (3) Depth... | ecosystem: Environmental > Aquatic > Freshwater >... | reverse complement strand
TCCACTTTCGATTCTCGATATAGTAGCCTGTGTTAGCCCCGATTTTTTCGCCAATTCAGCTTGTGTGAGACGGACTTCTTCGCGTTTCACCCTTACTTTTTCGCTAAGTGGCATTTAACCTCCATTTTGATGATCGCATATATAATATGCGGAAATACATATGCCCTGTCAAGGAAATTCGAAGAATCTTCAGGAAAATCTGAATATCTTTCATGAAATTAAGGGGTTAATAAAGAAAGAGCTTGTGTCGTAAGCATATCAAATATACATTAAATCATGGCTCTGTTGATAAGTAAGCTGTTTATGCCAAAAAATATGCACACACGTATTGTTTAAATACGGAGAATGATATGACTAGTGTATCAAATCAGATAAGGCAGACATACCAAAATAGGGTCTTAGAAAGAAGGCTCAGGGCTGGGTTTAAGACACAAAAGGAATTTGCAGCAGAAATAGGCATTAGCCCTACAATCCTCTGCGAAATCGAAAGCAACCGTCAATTCCTCTCTTCCATCTATGGTCTACGGATATCAGAAATATTGGGGTGTAGATTGGATGATCTTTATGAGAAAAAGAGAAACCAGAATCAGTGAATGAAATCGATGACATATTTGTATTCGCTGAATCGGCTGGATATGATGAAGGCCTTAAGGTCCTGGCCCGAATTATTGCCAGAGAAATCGTTCAGAGGAATTTGAATTCGGAAAATCAGTCTTCTGAAAACCCCGAGGACAATTTTATATACCGTACCCCTATCTCACCCACTGACAATTTGGAAACCATTGATTGTGTTGAACTTCAAAATATGAGCGCGAACTAATTATGACCTTGAATAACCATCATATCCAGGATTTACTAAACTCTGGCTTAACCGATGAATCGATTTCAGGTGCTGGCTTTTATTCTGTTTCCCCGGATGAGGTTAGAGAACTCCTCGGTTTTAATCTAAATGATTCTGGTGGGATGGCGATTCCCTATTATACTCCTAATGAAAATATAATTCGATATACCCGCGTGAAATTAGATAATCCGCCATTAATTGACGGAAGGCTGGCAAAATACCTAAGTCCTAAGGGTTCAGGTAATCGAATATACTTCCCCAAAATTGTTACTAATCATCTGAATAATCCGGCAACCATCTTATATATCACAGAAGGTGAGAAAAAGGCCATTAAAGCGTCCCAGGAAGGATTAGTTTGTATTGCCATTCCTGGAGTATGGTGTTGGAAGGGAAAGGATTCCAGCGGGGAAAGTTCTCCAATTTCTGATTTCGATCTTATTACCCTGCAGAATCGGGTTGTTTATATAGTCTTTGATTCAGATGCAGATCAAAAGCCCTCTGTCAAGAAGGCCGAAATTGAGTTGGCCAAGGAGCTCTCCACAAAGGGCGCGATAGTAAAGGCAATACGCATTCCTGGCAAAGGAAATGAAAAAGTTGGATTTGATGATTATCTGGTTTCACATTCAGTGAAGGGCTTTTTGCAGCTTCCTCAACATGATCCATTGAATGACGATAAAACTAAGAAGTGCCTTTCCCAAAGTTCCAGGCTTGTTGACCTTGCCTCAAAGCTAGATCTCTTTCATGACGAGAATCATGAGGCATTTATATTCATAGATAATGAAGCAATTCCATTAAAATCGCGTAAAGTGAAACAATGGCTTTCGAATCAATTATATACTACCGAAAATGTGGTGCCAAATTCAGACGCTCTAAATCAGGCTTTGATTACTTTAGAGGCAAAGGCTGTTTTCAATGGTCCGAATTATGCCTTACATAATCGCACTGCGAAGGCAAATAATGCTTTCTGGTATGACCTGGGAAATGGTAAGACAATACAAATAGATCCGGATGGTTGGAAAATTACTGACGCACCAATACTTTTTCGAAGATATTCGCACCAACAAAATCAGGTGAATCCGGCTCAGGATGGCGATCCGTTCAAAGTTCTTGAATTTATTAATGTAAAAGAGGAGAGCAGGCTTTTGGTTTTGGTCTGCATTATATCCTATTTTATCCCAGATATTCCTCATCCGATTATTCACCCGCACGGTCCGCATGGATCTGGAAAGACAAGTCTATTCAGAATTATAAAAAAATTATGCGATCCATCGAGTATAGAAGCATTAATGACTCCACGGGACATAAACCAATTAATACAAATAATTGCCCATCATCATGTATGTCTATTCGACAATCTGAGTGATATTTCTGGACAGATGTCTGATGTCCTATCCCAAGCGTGCACAGGCGGTGGATTCAGTAAGCGCCAGCTATTTACGGATGATGACGACATCATCTACCAGGTTAAAAGGTGTATCGGAATCAATGGGATAAACCTTTTGATTAACAGGGCTGATCTTATGGATAGAAGTGTCCTTATAGGATTAGATCGCATCGAGCCTACGGAACGAATTGAAGAAGCGATAATTTGGGAAAAATTCAACGAAGCCCTGCCTGGTATCTTGGGAGGTGTCTTTGATACAATTTCGAATGCGATGATGATATATCCTTCAGTTATGCTCCCCACCCTCCCCAGGATGGCTGATTTTACAAAGTGGGGATACGCAATTGCCCAAGCCTTAGGGAATAGGGGTGCGGAGTTCTTGGAAAGCTACCAAAAGAATATCAATAGGCATAATGACGAAGTGATTCAAAGCAACACACTGGCACAAGCTGTCTTGATTTTCATGAAGGACAAGAACTCCTGGGACGGCACCATAAAAGCTGCCTGGACCGGCCTGCACGATATAGCTGATCCGCAAAAGAATGATTCAACTTTTCCCAAAAGTGATCGATCGCTTCGAAAACATCTTGAACGAATAAAATCCAATCTGATGGATTATGGAATTAGATATGATATAGGCAAACGGGGGGAGAATGGATATCCAATATATTTCCAAAAAGACCCGGATGTTGGTTCATTTGGTTCAGCAAATACAGCCTTGCCTGATCTTCAAATTAATTCGGCTGAACAAAACCTGAAACAAATTTCCCAATCTGAACTGGCACTTGACGGAATTACCGTAATCAAAACGAGCCAGGTAGGAAATCCTGAATATTCTGAATCAAATGAACTTGGATGCTCTGGTTCTTGGAGGAATATTTAGATGAATACGGAATTAGATATGGGAAGAAAAAGAGAAATCTCAAACATAAAAGTGAACGCTAACAGGCAGAATTCTCTAAAATCAACCGGACCCAAGAGCAAAAACGGTAAATCAATAGTCAAATGGAATGCCATCAAACACGGTTTGCTGGCCCGGGAAGTGGTAATTAATACTGGTAATGGGAAAGAATCAAGTGAGGAGTTCGATTTTTTGCTTAATACACTCCAGAAGGAATTGACTCCATTTGGAATATTAGAGGAAATGCTCGTCGAAAAGATAGCAATTTGCTATTGGCGATTACGCCGCGTTCTTAAATGCGAAAAGGGCGAAATTAGAAAACATCTTGATAGTGCCGTATGGCATTTTGTGTTTAAAAAACTCGATGAATTTTATCACAACAAAGACATGATTTTCTTGGAAAGTTATCGCAGGAATTTAGATAGGTCCTCCCTTGGTCTAAAATACCTTATTGGTATTCTTGTAGAAACAAAGGATGAAATAGAAGCAACCGGGAGTTTTTCTGATAATACAGCAACCCGTTTGCTGGAGAATTTTGGTCAGGAACAGGGAAAGATGGCCTTTAATTTGACATTATTTAAATGGCTTATGGAAAAAGCGGAAAAGCCAGAGAAAGGGCCTCAGGATGAAGAAGAACCGCCTGACCCGAAGGTCCTAAGAAAAAGTATGATTGAATTGATTGATTCAGAAATTGAAAAAATGACTGATTTCAAGGCCGGATTCGAAGAGAAAGATGGAAATGAAAGAAATGCCGAATTCTTATCTCTATATCTTCCGGATAAGCCGGTAATTGACAAAATCCTCCGTTATGAGACCACGATTGATCGCCAGCTTTATAGGGCCATTGACCAATTAGAACGCCTTCAAAGGGCCCGCCAGGGCGATTCCGTCCCACCCCCTATAAACGTCCATTTATCCCACGAAAATTAGTTTTTGCGAAACAAAGCCAATATTATATATTAGCATTTACTAAATTAAAGGGATTTGCTGTCTAATTCTCTAGGGTTGGGAGAGTGTTTATTGAGCATCCCTATTGATATTAATGGACATACAATCTATTTTATAAAAGATTTTCATAAATCAGGCTGAACTATTTCAGGATTTAACATTATGCCAAAACAACGCAATATTACCAATAATCCCAAAAGATCCACATCATCCAAATCAGCAGGCCGAAGATTAAAAGCAAAATCATCTCCCGCCAAAAATGCGAAAACCAGAGTTGCTGGTCCTAAAGCCAGGAAACGTCCGATTGAGCAATATGATCATAAGGACAAAACGCGGGTAAATAATCCCCCGGTCGGACTGGTTACATCCGAGACTGATAAGGAAACCGGCAAGAAAACCTATCAATTTGACCCACATATTGACCCGGCTCTGCAGTTCGACAGCCAGAAATCGCAGATTGAGAATATAATCGATGAGGGCCTTGGGGCTGAATCTATCGATGATGTCAAAGCGGCCTTGAAAGAACTTAAGAAGCGCCAGGAGCCCTATTTGAATTGGGCAGGGAAGGCAGAGCATACCAGTTTCGAGGTTCCGACCGTCTCTTTACATGTTCACGAGCGAATCGATCCCAGGACGATTATCGAAGCAGTTAAAAAGCGTAACGGCTCCGATCAACAGACTTCGTTTTTCGAGCAATTGGATAAAGAAATGCCGCTTCGCCATGCGGTAGAATTCTATAAGCATCCGCACAATTGGTCGAATCGATTAATCGCTGGTGATAGCCTGGTGGTGATGAATTCTCTTCTGGAAAAGGAGGGCTTGGCCGGTCAGGTTCAGATGATTTATATCGACCCACCGTACGGAATAAAGTACGGTTCGAATTTCCAACCATTCATAAATAATAGAAGCATACGTGATGGCAAGGATGAGGATTTGTCTCAAGAACCTGAGATGATCCGTGCATTTCGAGATACATGGGAATTGGGCATCCATTCGTATCTTACCTATCTAAGAGATCGCCTTAAACTTGCAAAAGCATTACTTAAAGATTCAGGCTCCGTTTTTCTGCAAATCAATGATGAAAATTTGCATCTTGCACGCGGGCTTCTGGATGAGATTTTCGGGCGAGAGAATTTCGTGTCTGTGATAACTTTCACTAAAACCACTAGTGCTACATCAATAAGACTTGCTGGCATTTGCGATTTCCTTCTATTTTATGCGAAAAATATCGAGCAATTGAAATATAGACAGTTGTTTAAGGACAAAGAATTATTTTCGGAAGGCGGTTTAGCGTACAGCCATTTGGAATTACCAAACGGTACACGCCGATCGATATCTAAGGAAGAACGAGAAAATCCTCTTCTAATCCCGAAAGGTTCCAATCCGTATACATTAGGCGACCTTACTAGTCAACGCCCTCCCGGGAGTTTCCCAGTTGAATTCAATGGCAAGACATTCCATCCAAAATCTAATTTCTGGAAGACAGGAAAAGAAGGATTTAGTAGGCTTATTAAGGCAAATCGTATAGAAGAAGTTGGAACTGTACTTAGGTATATTCGCTATTTCAACGACTTTCCAGTATTTGCAATAAATAATGTTTGGACTGAGTTTGGAGGTGCACCAAACAAAGATTATGTTGTAGAGACAAACGATAAAATCCTGCAACGGTGTCTTCTTATGGCCACTGATACCGGAGATCTAGTTTTGGATCCAACATGCGGCTCAGGTACTACTGCATATGTTGCTGAACAATGGGGCAGAAGATGGATTACCTGTGATACATCGAGGGTTGCTATTACGTTAGCTAAACGAAGACTTATGACTAGTATTTATGACTATTATAAACTCGCCTATCCAGATCAAGGTGTTGGAAGTGGGTTTGAATTTAGGGTTGTACCCCATATAACTTTAAAAAGTATTGCCAATGACGAACCGCCAGGCGAAGAGACCATTTATGATCAACCATTAGTAGATGGTTCAAAGGCACGTGTATCTGGTCCGTTTACCGTCGAAGCTGTCCCCGCGCCTATGGTTAAACCAGTCGCGGAGATCACGGGCGAAATCGGGGATGATCAACCAGCGGATATATCGGTAGGCAGGAAAGGTGAAACACTTCGACATTCAGAATGGAAAGACGAATTATTCAAGACAGGCATTCGAGGCAAAGGTGGACAAAAAATAGAATTCACTCGGGTTGAAACGCTGCCTGGCACTCGGTATCTGCACGCCGAGGCCGAGACGAAAGATAAAGAACCTCAGAGGGTAGTTGTCTCTTTTGGACCGGAACATGTACCATTGGAGCAGCGCCAGGTTGAAATGGCAATCGAGGAAGCTCAAAAGCTTGTTCCAAAACCGAAGATAATTGTTTTCGCTTCATTTCAATTCGATCCGGAAGCTGCCAAGGATATCGATGAAACCGATTGGCCAGGGGTAACTTTACTTAAGGTGCAAATGAATACTGATCTACTGACTGAGGATTTAAAGAAAAAGCGGTCGTCCAACGAGAGTTTTTGGCTTATTGGTCAGCCAGATGTTCTGATTCACACTATTAAGGAAAGAGGAAAGCTGGATAAATACCGCGTTGATCTTATGGGCTTCGATTATTACAACACCAAGACCGGCCAAGTAGAATCGGGCGGGACCGAAAAGATCGCCATGTGGATGCTCGATACCGATTATGATGGCAGGAGTCTTTATCCTCGTCAGGTGTTTTTCCCGATGGCCGGGCCAAATGAAAGTTGGGCCAGGTTGGCGAAGAATCTTAAAGCCGAAATCGATGAAGATTTAATCGAAATGTATCGCGGCGTAACTTCGCTGGATTTCGAGGCTGGGGAGCATAGGCGGATAGCGGTTAAGATCATCGATGACCGAGGCATTGAGAGTATGGTGGTAAAGGGACTTGATATATGAGCCAGACTACAATAGACAAGCTTATAATCAATTCTCCTTACGTCGAACCGCAAGAGCATTGGAAGTACGATCGTGAAACACGTACTTTTTCCCGCGAGCCGGGACGTCGCCCGGCTGGTTACGTAATTGCCACCGAGGGCTCAAAAGCATTCGATGACCCGGGTAAATTTATCGAAATACCGGCTGTTAATCAAATCCGCGAAAGAGTTAGGGCTTGGCGGGAAGGAGCAACACCGTACACCGGAGTTACAGGCATAACGAAGCAATTATTGGAACACTGGAATGACCCTGAAGCCAGGGAATCGAACCGGCAGTTTTTCTTTTGCCAGCTCGAAGCAATTGAAACCTTGATTTGGCTGAATGAAGCACCGAAAGCCCAAACCGTAGGTATTGACATAGGCACTGATGGCGGTTCATTTATGCGGCTTTGCTCCAAGATGGCAACCGGCTCCGGGAAGACGGTCGTTATGGCGATGTTGATCGCCTGGCAGGTTCTAAACAAAATCACGTATCCCCAGGATAATCGCTTTTCAAAGAATATTCTCATAATTGCACCTGGCTTAACTGTAAAAAGCAGACTCCAGGTATTAGTGCCCTCTTCAGCAGGCAATTATTTCGATGAGTTTAATGTCGTACCATCGGGATTGATTGAAAAACTTCGCCAGGGGAAAGTCCGAATCCAAAACTGGCATAAACTGGCCTGGGATACGGAAGAAAAGCTGGCTAAGAAGAAATCAGTTGATAAACGCGGACCCAAAAGCAATGAAGCCTACGTCCGGGATGTCATGGGCGATATGGCAAGCGCCAATAGCATTGTTGTTATAAATGATGAGGCACACCACGCCTGGAGAGTCCCGGCAGAATCGAAAGTCAAGGGAGTAAAGAAGCAGGATATTGAAGAAGCTACAATTTGGGTAAGCGGACTTGATCGAATCCATACGGCTCGAAGGGTTCTTAATTGTTATGATTTCTCAGCTACTCCTTTTGCACCCTCCGGAAAGAAAAGCTCCGAAGAGGCGCTTTTTGATTGGATTGTCAGCGATTTCGGACTGAATGATGCTATCGAGTCGGGCCTGGTTAAGACTCCACGTGTCGTGATCCGAGACGACGGCTCAATGGATGCTAAATCGTATCGGTCCAAGCTCTATCATATTTACCAGCATGTCAGCGATGATTTAAACCGGAAAGCAGAAGAACAGGAGACTTTACCGGATTTAGTCATTAATGGATATTACCTTTTAGCCAAAGACTGGTTGGAAACTCTTAGAAGCTGGAAAAAAGCGGGACAACAGGTCCCTCCAGTTATGATTACAGTTGCGAATACTACCCATACAGCGGCTAGAGTTAAGTATTCGATTGATCGCGGCAAAATTCGAATTGATGAAATTTGCATTCCTGAGAAGACACTTCATATTGACTCGAAGGTACTGGATCAGGCGGAATCGCAGGATGAACCGGCTCCGGTAATAGACGAAGACGAACAGGAAGAAGAAACCTTTGAACCGACCAGGAAGTTATCCAAAAAAGAGCAGGCAGAATTTTTAAGGCTGACTGTGGATACGGTGGGGCAGATCGGTAAACCCGGCGAGCAGATTCAGAAAGTAATATCGGTAGGAATGCTATCCGAGGGCTGGGATGCAAAAACAGTCACTCATATTATGGGCCTGAGGGCATTTACTAGCCAGCTACTTTGCGAACAGGTTGTTGGAAGAGGTTTAAGGCGTACTTCATACGATATCGATCCGGAAACAAAGCTCTTCCAGGCAGAATATGTCAATATTTTTGGAGTGCCCTTTACTTTCTTGCCGCATGAATCCCAGGATGGACCGCCGCCACCACCGCCCACACCAAAAACCAAAATCGAACCGGTAATAGAAAAGAAAAAATTCGAAGTCACCTGGCCAAATGTAATTCGGATCGACCATACATATACGCCGAATTTGACGCTCGATATGAAGCAGGTGAAACCCATAGGCCTTAATGCCTACGAAACCAGGACTCTGGCCGATCTTGCTCCGGTCGTCGAAGGCAAGCCAGATGTTACAAAGATCGCCGAAATTACCTTGGCGGATCTGGCCAAACGATACAGAATGCAGAAGATAATATTCGAAACAGCCAGGGACGTTTACGATCAATTAAAGCCAAAGGAATGGAAAGGGAATAAGGAGTTTCTTTTGGCGCAGGTCATAGGAATTGTCGAGCAATTTTTAAAATCGGATAAGGTCAGGATATTCCCGCCACTTTTCTATCAGCACGAAGATAAAAAGCGCCTGATTTTAACTCTTAACATGAATAAGATCGTTCAGCATATCTGGGAAGCAATTCGGTTTGAAAATACCGCGAAATTAGTTCCGATTTTTGACAAGGAACATCCCATACGATCAACCGGACATATGCGGACATGGTATACTGGTAAGCCGTGCGAATTCACCAAGCGGTCCCATATCAATTTCTGTGTCTTTGACAGCACCTGGGAAGCTTCGGAAATGTACGAACTTGATCGAAATAAAAGCGTCGAGGCATGGGTGAAGAATGATCATCTTGGTTTCGAGATTCTTTATATCTTCGATGGTCTTGTCAAAAAGTACCGTCCCGATTTCATAATTAGGCTTAAAAACGGTCAAACCTTGATAATGGAATGTAAGGGAATGGATACACAGAAAGACAAGACGAAAAGACGGTTTCTGGATGAATGGGTAAAGGCAATCAACGCCGATGGGCGATTTGGCTCTTGGCAGTGGGCGGTTTCGAAAAAACCCAGGGATGTACCCGGGATATTAGATTTGGCGATGACGGATGTTCTCTAAGATAATAGTACAGTTAAAGCAATTCGTAAATTGTGTTAAATTAGCGAGATTGAGATTAGTGCCAAATCCGAAGGTATAAATTTCGAAAATGCTACATTATTTGCGGCTTTGACTCATGGAATCAGCAAGTTCATTGAATAATATGATTAAAAGAATGGTTTGGATTTTGGAGAGTGAGTAATTTGGAGATAATAATCAATAGTCGCTTGAAACATGAACAGTTTAATGCTAATTAGGATCTACCGATGGATGAAAATAAGAAAGACACTATTAATCCTGAGATTAATAGTGAATTATCAGAGGAATTGGAAGAACAAGATTTGGCAGTCAATGACGGAAGCACCATTCAGCCTGAGATAGAAAGACTAATCAAAATTAGGGAATCCGAGCGTTCTGGTGAAAAAAAAGAAATTATTAATATTATTAATAGGGCTGCAATAAATAAGCAAGACACCCTTATTCTTTCTGGCATGAATTTAACTGAGCTTCCCCACGAAATTGGCTCTTTGACTGACTTAAAAATATTGGATATTAGCGGCAATAAGCTGGAAGACTTACCACCTGAATTTACAAAACTGTCAAATCTGGAAGTACTATATCTTCAGAATAATCGCTTCAATATATTACCGGAAAAGATTAGCAGTCTGGTAAAGTTGACAACGCTATATCTTAATAATAATCACTTATCCCAAATCTCTAAAAGCATTCGATTCTTAGTAAATTTAACTTCGTTAAACCTGTCATATAATAATTTAGAAACGTTGCCTCAGGAAATAAGGCATTTATCTAGCCTAATTGTTTTGGATATATCGCATAATAAGTTCACAAGAATACCATATTGTATTGGTAGTCTGCAGAATATTCAAGAATTGGAATACGGGGATAACAAGATACTTTCTCCTCCTCCGGAAATATTGGCTCAAGGTACCAGTGCAATTATTGCGTATTTGCATGAGAGTCAAAAAGCTGATTCACAGCAATGGATTTCAAAACTCCTTATAGTCGGTGAAGGAGGTGTCGGAAAAACATCCTTATTAAGAGCTCTTCGCGGAGAGGTATTTGATCCGCAGTCAGAAACTACTCACGGCCTTGAAATAAAAAAATTGATCTTGGACCATCCAAAGTATACTAATACTAAAATGAATCTGATGACCTGGGATTTTGGTGGTCAGCAAATATATCACGCCACACATCAATTCTTCTTAACAAACCGTTCTCTGTTTTTGATTGTATGGAATGCAAGATTTGGATATGAACAGGGCAAATTATTTAAATGGTTAGATACCGTTAAAGCACTTGCTCCTGAATCACCAATTATCATTGTTGCAACATGTATGGATCAGGCGGGACCAAAGATACCTATTAATAAAATTAGAGAGACGTATTACAACGTCGTTGATTATTGTATGATTAGTAATAAAACTAATTCAGGTATTGCGGAATTGAGACAACGAATTCAGGATACTGCTTCAGAACTCCCGTTAATGGGCGAAACTTGGCCAGCTGAATGGCTTGAAGCTGCTGAGGAAATACGAAATATTAGGGATAAATATATTACGATAGAGATATTGTATAAAATACTCGCGAGCCACAACGTTTCAGGACCAAACTCACGCGTATTAATTCAATGGCTTCATGAATTGGGTGACATTCTTTATTTTAGTAATGATGAGACATTAGAAGATATTGTAATATTGAAACCGCAATGGGTTTCTGAATATATTGGCAGAGTATTGGAAAGTAAGGAAGTTACTGATAGCATGGGAATATTTAGGAAATCTGATATGGATCATATATGGAGTGATATTTCACCTGAGATGCGTAATCATTTTTTGCGGCTAATGGAACGATTTGATCTTTCATATAGGACTCTGGAAGATAGAGACATCAGCTTAGTCGTAGAACTGCTTCCATATGACCCTCCCGATTATATTAAAATGTGGAATAGTATAAAAGAAAATATTAATTGTCGCGAAATAACAATAAGATATTATTTAAGTACAATTCCTGCGGGGATTCCATCATGGTTTATTGCCAGATCACATAGATTTACAACATACACACATTGGCGTAATGGTGCACTTCTATCGGATAGTGTAAATCGGCAACATTTGGCGTTAATTATTGCACATGAACACAATAATATGGTAGAATTAAGTGTACGAGGACCATTGCCCTATAATTATTTCGCATTATTGATGGATGGATTGGAGCTAACATTAAAGCGTTTTCCGGGACTTGAACCTAAAAAAATGGTTCCTTGCCCTGGCCATAGGGGGAAAATTTGTGGCCACGAATTCAAATTTAATAATTTGCAGAAAGCCTATGAAATGTTACCGCCTCAATATAGTATTCAATGTGAAGAAACAATGGAAATGGTTTCATTGTCAGAATTGCTTTTTGGAATACTCTGGAAAAGCACTGAGGATGATGTATTAAAGCGTATAGATGATTTAGAGGCTGCACTTACTGGAGAAAATACTGATATTAAGAGAGTAATAGAGGAGTTAAGGAGATTAACGCAAAGAGGGTTTACTTCAAACTATAATCGAGAGCAATCAAAGATAGAATCACACTGCCCTAATATTTTTGTCCTCAAACCTCAGAATACATCCAAATGGAGAAAAAGACTGATGGGTCAAAGGGTGAATTTGCAACTATATTGTCAGGCTCCTGGTGAATGGCATCCAGTAATTGAAGGGGGATGTTATGAAGTACCAAATCCTTCCCAATGGGTAATCGATATGGCACCCTATATTAAGAAACTGGTATCCATACTAAAATACGCCGCGCCTATTATTGGGCCATGGGCAGATATTGCGCCAGAAGATTATGGAGAGCGATTTGAAGAAGATATTAGTCTTATGAATGAGCTCGCCGAAATTATCCCGGATCCTGAAGAAGTTGACTATGAGTATAGGTATTGGACTAATGATAAGGCAAGATTTCCCAAAATGGGGTCACAATTAAGGCAATTGCGGAATTTTTTGGTTGAAAAAGACAAGGAAAGACATTGGGGAGGATTGAAAAAGGTACTAACCCCAGAAGGTCACTACCTCTGGTTGTGCGAAGAACATGCAAAGGAATATATCTATTCGTCGTCGGCAACCATATATTAATTTGTACTGAACGATACCTGATTTGGCAGTCATTTACCACTGAGGGTTTTTGTTATGCTGCCAGTTTTTCTTCGTTATTCATATTTGCATCGAGGAAAAGTCCATTTCCGTCAGAAGCGGGACATGCACACAAACTTACAGTTGAGAATAGATTCTCCTTTTTGTATTATTTGATGGGCGAAAGGGAATTGGTCAGCTAATGTAAGCTGACCAGTATCTGGAAAAATGACTTATGAGTAAGAGGATTCTATTTATCAGTGGTTCACTTGGCCTCGGTCATGTCATCAGAGATATTGCTATCGCCAACGAGATCCGAGCGTTTCGAAATGATGTAAATATCTATTGGCTTGCTTCTCATCCCGCTAATCTCCTGCTTGAAGAAAAAGGAGAGCGACTTCTTTCAGAGGCATCAGACTACCTTGATGAAAACCTCATAGCTGAAACAGCGTCCCATGGATTCAAACTTAACCTTTTTCGATACGCGATGGCATTTCAGCGTCAATGGCAGCACAATATAGAATTGGTTGACCGTGTAACCACTCGAGACAGATACGATCTTCTTATTGGAGATGAAACCTATGATCTGGCCGTAGCTTTTCGGAAGCGCCCGCATCTTAAAAAATCACCGTTTGTAATGATTTATGATTTTGTTGGATTTGATGCTATGTCATTTAATCCCCTTGAATTGATGGGAGTCTATGTGATGAACCGGAAATGGGCTTCTGGATTTCCTAAAAGGCCACCAGTCTATGATCTGGGACTGTTTGTAGGTGAGCCCGAAGACGTACCTGACCGTCGATTTGGATTCATGCTGCCCAATCGGCGCGCTTTTGCGCTAGCCAGATATAAGTTTGCCGGCTATATCCTGCCATTTCGACCTGATGAATTCGGCGATACTGATGATGTCCGTTCTCGACTTGGTTACGGCAGAGAGAAGTTGATAATCTGTGCTATTGGAGGAACATCGATCGGTCGTCATTTACTTGAGCTGTGTGGAAAAGCATTTCCACTTATCAAGGCGATAATACCTGATACTCGAATGATTTTGATAACTGGACCACGACTGGCTGGCGACTCAATCAATATCCCAGAAGGCGTGGAAATACGAGAATATGTCCCGCGTTTATATGAGCACTTTGCATCGTGCGATCTTGCTATTGTGCAAGCTGGCGGAATGACCACACTTGAGTTAACCGCATTAAGAAAACCATTTCTATATTTTCCAATTGAGGGACATTGCGAACAGGAAGAATACGTATCAGGGCGTTTGGCTCGACACCATGCAGGTGTCAAAATGAAATTGTCTGAGACTATTCCACAGAAACTAGCAGATCAAGTTATCGCCAATATTAGAAAAAACGTAGATTATGCTGCGATCCCGGTTGATGGGGCGCTGGAGGCTGCACGTCACATCACCGATTTGCTCTAAATTTAGTCTATTGTCTTCCATCGAGTTCCGCTCGCCATGGAGTAGGTTGTTTTCACCGAGAAGGTGAATCTGAGCAAAGTTTACGGAGAGTGAGGTCGGGGCCGCTTTCAAGCAATCTCAAAGCTGAGCAGGAAAGTTCTGTGTATTGGATAGTCAACCCCGCTTTT
>Ga0105093_10000525_pt1 | contig 14574 bp, 13 predicted proteins | sample PPLLak3March2015_2_FD_79111 | JGI IMG/M metagenome (GOLD analysis project Ga0105093, IMG submission 79111) | Freshwater sediment microbial communities from Prairie Pothole Lake near Jamestown, North Dakota, USA - PPLs Lake P8 Core (3) Depth... | ecosystem: Environmental > Aquatic > Freshwater >... | reverse complement strand
GAGCGGGTGCAGGCGGAAATGGCCGCAAACGGCCTGGTGCGAGGCGAAAACGGACTGGAAGTTTACATGATGTGTGAAATCCCCAACAACGTGCTGGAAATCGACGCCTTCAGCCGGCTGTTCGACGGCTTTTCCATCGGCTCCAACGACCTGACCCAGCTGACCCTGGGCGTGGACCGCGACTCGGCCCTTTTGGCCCATAATTTCGACGAACGCGACCCCGGCGTGCTGCGCATGGTGGGCATGGCTATCGCGGGCGCCCGCCGCAACCGGCGCCACAGCGGGCTGTGCGGCCAGGCGCCCAGCGACTACCCCGATTTCGCCGAGTTTCTGGTGCGCCAAGGAATCGATTCGATCTCGCTCAACCCGGACGCGGTCCTCAAAATCACCCTGAAGGTGCTTGAACTGGAGGCCCAGACGCCGCCCGTCGGCGCCCCGGACTAGAGGTGAAGCCGCCGCGGCCAGGAGAGCCCGGTTTTTCAAGAACCCGTCGCCGAGAGGAGGATGCACATGTACCACGTCATTCTGGTGCCGCTGGACGGCTCCAAGCGTGCCGAAGCGATTTTGCCGCACGTGGAAGAAATGGCGCGTCGCTATGACGCGCGGGTGGTTTTTTTGGGGGTCGTGGAGCCGGTCGTGGTGGCCGATGCGGGCTGGACCGACCTGCAGCTCAGCCAGCAGATCTACGACGAGCAGATCCGCCAGACCGAATCCTACCTGGCGGGGTTGAAAGGGGAGTTCCGCGAAAAGGGGATTCGCGCCCAAACCCGGTTGGGGCATGGCGGCGCGGTGGATGCCATCATTGCCGCCGCCGAGGCCGAGACCGCCGATCTGGTGGCCATGGCGAGCCACGGCCGGACGGGGCTGGCGCGGGCCTTTTACGGCAGCGTTGCCGCCGGCGTGCTCAACCGGGTGGACCGTCCGCTGTTGATCGTGCGCTCCCAGGACGTGGCCTGACCCCGGGCCGAGGCGGCGGGCGCGGGGCTTTCCCCGGGGCGCCGGCCCCGGGGAGCTGGGCGATCAGGTGCCGGTTTCCCAGTTGCTGCGGTAGGTTTCCTGCTCCGCGGTCAGGGTGTCGATGACGATGCCCATGCCGGCCAGCTTCAAGCGGGCGATCTGGTGGTCGATCTCCGGGGGGACGTCGTAGACGGTCTTCTCGAGGGTATAGGCATTCTTGAGGATGTACTCGATGCAGAGTGCCTGGTTGGCGAAGCTCATGTCCATCACGCTGGGCGGGTGGCCTTCGGCGGCGCTGAGATTGATCAGCCGGCCTTCGGCCAGAAGGTAAATTCGGCGCCCATCGGCCAGCTGGAACTCCTCGACGTACTCGCGCGTCGGGCTGCGCTTGACCGCCAGGTGCGCAAGCGCCGCCAGGTCCAGCTCGACGTTGAAGTGCCCGGAGTTGCAGACGATCGCACCGTCCTTCATCTGCTCGAAGTGTTCCCCGCGGATCACGTTGATCTCCCCGGTGAGGGTGCAGAAAAAGTCGCCCAAGGCCGCCGCCTGGCCAATAGGCATCACCCGGTAGCCGTCCATCACCGCTTCCAGCGCCCGGACGGGGTTCACCTCGGTGACGATCACGCCGGCCCCCATCCCCACCGCCCGCCGGGCCACGCCCCGGCCGCACCAGCCATAGCCGCAGACAACGAAAGTGGTTCCGGCCAGCAGCCGGTTGGTGGCCCGGATGATGCCGTCGATGGTGCTCTGGCCGGTGCCGTAGCGATTGTCGAAAAGGTGCTTGGTGTCGGCATCGTTGACCGCGACAATGGGGTACGCGAGCACTTTTTTGGCGGCCATGCTCCTCAACCGGAAAACGCCGGTGGTGGTTTCCTCGGTGCCGCCGATGATGCCCGCCAGCAGTTCCCGGCGGTCGGTGTGCAGGGTGCTGATCAGGTCGGCGCCGTCGTCCATCGTGATCCGCGGCGCGAGATCGAGAACCGCGTGAATGTGGCGATAGTAGCGTTCCCGGTCCTCACCCTTGACGGCGAAGGTTTTTATGTCGTGGTCGACCACCAACGCGGCGGCCACGTCATCCTGGGTGCTGAGCGGGTTGGAGGCGCACAGGCAGACGGTGGCCCCGCCGGCCTTGAGGGTTTGCATAAGACTGGCGGTCTCGGCGGTGACGTGCAGGCAGGCCGACACCCTGAGCCCCGATAGGGGCTTGTCGGCGCTGAACCGCTGCCGGATCGAGCGCAGGACCGGCATGGCTTTTTCAGCCCAGGCAATCCGCTGTCTTCCCTTTTCCGCGAGCCCGGTGTCTTTGACGTCGTATTCCATGATCTCTCCTTTCGGCTGCAGTCCCGCCAGCAATATTATGGAACCTCCGAGGAGCCCAGACTGAGCTGCAGAATACTGAACCCCCGGGCGATGTGGGGAAAGAGCCGCAGATAATTATACCACCCCAGGCGCGGCTCGGGTTGGTCGAAATAAAAAATTTCGCGCTCCAGGCGAACCCCGCGGGCCCAGCGCTCGACGAGCTTGCCGCGCGACAGCCCCCACCTGAAGCGCGCCTGCGTCGTCATCAGCACCGGGTTGAAATGGCTGAGCAGCGCCTGCAGGGGCGAGACGGCGTCAAAGACCAGGCGGGCGCCCGGAAACCGCGTCGTCAGGGCGCCGACCAACTGCCGGACGCCGGTTTCCGGCAGATAGGGCAGGACCCCCTCGGCCAGAAGCAGCAGGCGGCTGCCGCAGTTCTGCGGCAGCGCGTCGCACCACCCCGGGTCCAACACCGAACTCGAAATAAAGCGGCAACGTGCGGTTTCCTTCAGGAATTGTCTGCGAAAAGCGATGACGTCGGGAAAATCCAGGTCGAACCAAATGACGCGCCCATTATCCATCCGGAAAAAGCGGGTGTCAAGGCCGCAGCCGATATTGACCACCCAGCTCTGCGGGTGGCTTTCAAGGAAGGCGGCGGTCAGGCGGTCGAATTCGCGAATGCGCATCAGGGTGGCGGTGCAGGTCAGGTCCGGCGGGCCGAAGCGCGAAAAATCATAATCGATCCGGTTCACCATGGCATTCGCCCAGGTGTCGCGGACCATCGGGTCGCTGCGCCGGCTCTCCAGGGCTCGGTAGTAAAGGGGGATGAGCAGGGTTTCCGACACCGGTTGAAACTCGGCGGATGTGCGGCCCTGGTAGTGGGATGTCGTCATAGCCGCTCCTGGGCAAGTTTTCGGCTGCCGCTCGGGCGTCGGCTTTGGATTTCTGCCTGTCGGCGAACGTCGTGCTATGGCAGGGGCCAGCAAGCGCGCCCGTCAAGGATAACACGCACCCGCGCGGCCCCGGAGCGGGCAGGCTTGAGTGGTTGCCAAATGAATGCGTCGGGTAGAGACCCCGGGGGCAGGTGAAAAAAACGGGCGACTTCGAAATCGCGGGCGCTTGATCGCATCAGAAAAGCAAGGAGCATGCCCGGGATCGACCGATGCAGCGGCTCTTGTCTTTCATTTGTTTTTCTATAGCCCTGGAGGTTTATCTCTGTCCATACCTAAATTCCCAGATTCTCAGGCCTCTGGCTTTCGGCAGCTGCCCTTCTTTTTTCGAAAAACTGCGAAAATCCCTTCGCAATTTTCCGAAAAACGGGATTGATGCGTGCCCAGGAGCCAGTCCAATCCGTTTAAAAATCTGAAAGAATACCCGTCAAAAGCGCTTGTGGCGGCTGGCATGGCTCCTGCTTCGAAAAGGCGGAAAACCCGTTTGGCCGCGCCCTTCGAAGTCGAAAAAATCCCATTGGCCCACCCGGCGGTGGTCGATATCGGGGATCGGCAACCCCGACCGCTTTGTGGGCCGAGCCGCTCAACGCTTGCATGTCCCTTGAGCCAGGAATCCGCCATGACCACCCGCAATCTCGAATTCATGTTCAAGCCCGCCACCGTCGCCCTGATCGGCGCCAGCCAGAAACCGGCCTCGGTCGGTGCGGTGCTCTCCCGCAACCTCTTCAGCGCGGGCTTCGAAGGGGACATCTTCCCGGTGAACCCCAAATACGACACCATCCAGGGCGTTCGCACCTTCCCGGATATCGCCGCTCTGCCGCAAGCCCCGGACCTGGCGGTGGTGGCCACGCCGCCGGACACGGTCCCGGAGATCATCCGCAAACTGGGGGAAAAAGGGACCCGCGCCGCCGTGGTGATCACCGCCGGCTTTGCCGAAGGTCAAAACCACCACGGCCAGGCGCTCCAGGCGGCCCTGCTCCAGGCCGCGCGACCTCACCTGCTGCGGATCGTCGGTCCCAACTGCCTCGGGATCATGGTGCCCGGCATCGGCCTCAACGCCAGTTTCGGGCATGTGGCGCCCCTGCCGGGGCGGCTGGCATTCGTGGCCCAGTCCGGTGCGGTGCTGACCTCGGTACTGGACTGGGCCACGGCCCGCCGGATCGGATTTTCCCATTTTGTTTCACTGGGAGATATGGCCGACGTCGATTTCGGGGACATGCTGGATTATCTGACCAACGATTCCCACACCCGCGCGATCCTGCTCTATGTGGAGGCCATCCGTCACGCCCGCAAGTTCATGTCTGCCGCCCGGGCGGCCGCGCGGGTCAAGCCGGTGGTGGTGATCAAGGCCGGCCGCTTCCAGGAAGGGGCGGCCGCGGCCGCGTCCCATACCGGCGCCATGGCGGGATCCGATGCGGTCTACGATGCGGCCTTTCGCCGTGCGGGGATGCTGCGGGTCAAAGACATGCAGGCGCTTTTTGACGTCGTCGGCACGCTGGCCATGACCCGGCCCTTCACAGGCGACCGGCTGGCGGTTTTGACCAACGGCGGCGGGGTCGGTGTGCTCGCCACCGATGCCCTGATCGAGCGCGGCGGGCGGCTGGCCGATCTCTGCGAGGAGACCCGTTCACGGCTGAACGCCGTTTTGCCTCCGACCTGGTCGCACGGCAACCCGGTGGACATCATCGGGGATGCCCCCGGCAGCCGTTATGCCGATGCCTTGGAGGCGCTTCTGGACGATCCGGGGGTGGATGCCATCCTGGTCCTCCACTGCCCCACGGCCGTGGCTTCCGGCATCGAAGCGGCCCAGGCGGTGATTGCGACCGTCAAGAAAAACGAGCTGAAGACCAGCCGTCGCGGGCTGTTGACCAGCTGGCTGGGTGAAGGCGCCGCCGAGGGGGCGCGCCACGCCTTTGCCGAGAACCGGATTCCCTCCTACCGCACCCCCGAGGAAGCCGTGCGGGCGTTCATGCAGATGGTGCGCTACCACCGCGGCCAGGAAATGCTGATGGAAACCCCGCCCAGCGTGCCCGAGAATTTCAGACCGGACACCGAAGCGGTCAGTGGTATTCTGAAGGCCGCCTTGGCGGAGGAGCGACAGTGGCTGAGCGAGGCCGAGGCCAAGACGGTGCTGGCCGCCTACCAGATTCCCGTAGCGCTCACCCGCGTGGCGGCGACACCCGAGGCGGCGGCGGAACTGGCCGCTGGGTTTGACGCCCCCGTGGCGCTTAAAATCCTTTCACCCGACATCAGCCACAAAACCGATGTGGGCGGCGTGGCCCTGGATCTGGAAACCCCTGAGGCGGTTCGTGCGGCCGCCGACGCCATGCTGCAGCTGGTGCATAACGCCCGGCCGGAAGCCCGCATCCAGGGCTTTACGGTCCAGCCCATGGTGCCGCGCAGCCACGCCCATGAATTGATCGTCGGCATGACCGAGGACCCCCAGTTCGGGCCGGTGATGCTCTTCGGTCACGGCGGAACGGCCGTGGAGGTCATCGACGACAAGGCCCTGGCGCTGCCGCCGCTCAACATGCGCCTGGCGCGCGAGATGATGGACCGCACCCGGATTATCCGCCTGCTGGAAGGCTACCGCGGGATGCCGGCGGCCGACCTCGATGCCATCGCCCTGACCCTCGTCAAGGTGTCCCAGCTGGCCTGCGATATGGCCGAGGTGGTGGAGCTTGACATCAATCCGCTGCTGGCCGGCGCGCACGGGGTCATGGCGCTGGACGCCCGCATCCGGGTGCGGCCTTCCGGGCGCCCGGCCGCGGAGCGGCTGGCCATTCGGCCCTATCCCAAGGAGTTGGAGGAGACGGTGATCCTGCCCAATGGCCAGAAGCTGCTGCTGCGGCCCATTCGGCCTGAGGACGAGCCGGCCGTTCATGACCTCTTCCAGCGGCTGTCGCCGGAGGAGATCCGCTTCCGTTTCCTGCATACCATGAAGATCCTGTCCCACGACCTGGCCGCGCGTCTGTCTCAGATCGATTATGACCGGCAGATGGCGCTGGTGCTGGCCGAGGGGGGCGGGCAGGGAAGCCCGACGCTCTGCGGCGGGGTGCGCATTTCGGCGGATCCCGACAACACGGCCGCGGAATTTGCCATTTTGCTGCGCAGCGACATGACCGGCAAGGGGCTGGGGCCGATGCTGATGCGCAAGATCATCGATTACGCCCGCAGCCGGGGTATCGGCGAGATCTACGGGGAAGTGTTGGCCGAGAACCACACCATGCGCCGGCTGTGCGAGGCGTTTGGGTTCAGCATCAAGGCGGTTCCCGATGACCCCGGTGTCATCCGGGCCGGCCTGAAGCTCTGACGGCGACCATCACTGCCTCTCGAAGCGGGTGGCAGTTCAGTAGGTGTCGTCCTCCAGTGTTTCAATGGCGTCTGCGGCTTCGCTGACAATGCCTGGAAGGTCGGCGCGGTCGAGCTTCAGAAAGGCCAGGGCGCCGGCCTCGACGGGTGGTGCCAGGCCGCCGGCCGACGCCTCGGGGTCGAAGTTGGCCAGGGCGTCGGCCACATGTAGAATGTAGGCCAGCGGGCTGGCATTTGAGTGTGACGGCTGGTGGTGAAAGCGGATGGCGACGGCCTGGGGGGCGGGGATATTCCATTTTTGGCAGAGCGCGAAGCCCGTTTCCGCATGGTCGAAGCCCAGGATCGCCTGTTCGGCCATCAGGGGGGTGTTCGGGTGGTATTTGCGCAGGGCGTCGTAGGCGCTTTTGCGCTCCATGACATACGGGTTGAGGATGATTTTGCCGGCATCGTGCAGGAGGCCGGCCATAAAGGCCTCGTCGCGCACGGGCAGGCCGGTGCGGGTGGCAATCGTCGCCGAAGTCACCGCCACGGCCAGGGAGTGCCGCCAAAGGCGGCCGGAGTCCAGGTCAAATCCCTGCAGTTCGCTGCCCAGCATCTTGGAGGTGCTCACCAGGGTGATGATCTGCACCAGCATCCGGACGCCCAGCAAAACGGCGGCATCCATGAGCGCGGCCACTTTTCCGGAGCGGCCGTAAAAGGCGGAATTGGCGACTTTCAGCACCCGGCTGGCCAGGGCCGGATCGGTGCGCAGAATGGCGCTGATCTCCCGCAGGTCGGCGTCGGGATTGGCAGCCAGTGCCCTTGCCTTGAGCATGATGTGGGGCATGGGATAGAGCTTTTTGAGGTTTTCGGTCACCTCGCGTTGAAGATCCTCGCCGTAGGGGCTGAAGATCTGGGCCAGGGGCACCGGCGCGGGGGTTTGGGGTTGGCCGTGGAACTGGAAAACCTGCTGGCAGGCCGGGCATTTCAGGGAGAAAGGTGTTTTGGCGGGCAGGCGCTCTTCCGGAAAGCGGTACGTCCGCCGGCAGGCGGGGCATTGTACTCTCATGTCGGGTCGTTTCCTCGGCGTGGCGGATGTTGCCCAGCGGGGTTGCCGGGTCTTGGGGAAGTCTGGCAACCCCCGCCGTCAAAAATAAGATCGGAAACAGGCCGGAATTACTTTACTTCTTTCCTGTGTGCGGGCTTGCCGGAACGGCGCCGGGGCGGATCAGACGGCCGATAAGCGCTCCTGCAGGTAGCTGAGACAACCGTTGAGGGTGCCCAACCGGGGGTAGGCCGCTTCGGGAATTTCGATTTCAAGTGCCTTCTCGAGGGCCAGCGCAAACCGCAGACAGTCCACGGAGTCAAACGCGAACTGGTCCCGGTAGGCCCTGTCCGGGTCGAGTCCTTCAAGATCGGCTTCCGGTGCAATGTTGGCCAGCAGCCGGCGGGCTATCGCTTCAAGTTGTGCTTGGGTCATCCTTTGCTCCTTGGCCGCCCGCAGCGCCTCGGGGGCGAGCTCCAGAAAGTCGTTGGGGGTGTGCTCGGCTGGCATGATCTCGGCTCCCCTGGGGTCGTTACATCCGAATTTTGGCCTCGGTTTTTTCCGGGTGTTTTTCGAGGTGTCGGCAGTGGTTGGCAGCCGACTTGGCCAGCCGGGCGATAACCCGGGGCAGGTCCGAGGTGTCCCAGACGGCCTTGAAATCTGGGTCGCTGCGCAGCTCGCGGCTCAGGGAATAATTGGGCGCGTCGGTCGGCGCGAGGGTGACGGGCGCGTCCAGCGGATCGGTTTTTTTGGGAAAAATCCGGGCGATCAGCTCGCTCGCGGTCTGGGCGAAATGGGTTTTGACTTCTTCGCTGGTTTCAGTCGCGCTGAGTTTCAAGCGGAAGTCCGGTAGCATATCATTTTCAAACTGGGTAAATGAAATTTGTTTTGCCATGGCTAACCTCCTCTTGCGAGTCTGTGACGGCCGCCGATTGCAAACTCCCGGTGGCGCTGTCAATCCGCTTCAGCCCATTGGGAAGCAGTCCCCCCCCTAAAAAAGGCAAGATGCATACCAGCGGCAAGCGGCCGGTACTCTGCCGCGGCAGCCCGGGAAGGGCACCAAAGGCTCCCTTTATCTTGCAACTGTTTGATTTTAAGGTTTGATTTCGGTCGAGCAACCCCGCCAGCCCCCGGCCACGATGGTGGCCGCGGCCGCCTGGCGCTGGCCCGAGTTCGCTGTGTTTCGCAATTCCTCTAAAAACGGGATGGCCGTTCATCCCTTTAAACGGGTGGAAACAGACTTAAAACCCAAGCGTCTGGCGGGGTTTCGAACATTCGCCACGGCGGGATGAGAATTTTTCTAAAATCGATGGTCCCATAAAAATCAATGCCGGGGCTGCGCTGTCAAAGGACCCCGTGGTCTGAGGCAATCAATCCCCGCGCTGTGCGAACACTGGCGATTCCGCCGCCGGGATGCTTTCCTGTTTGAAACCATTCGGTTTTACTGGTAAGAAAACTCCTGCGAGATCGGCATTCAACCCGAATGCCGCGTGCTGCTGGCAAAAAACGCGCCGCAGGCTTTCCTGCGGCGTGGAAAGGCAGGCCGTCATGTATGTCGTGATCGTGGGCTGTGGGCGCCTCGGGACCCTGCTGGCCGATGGGTTGAGTGTCGCCGGGCACGACGTGGTCGTCATCGACCGTCATGAGGCCTCCTTTCGGTCCCTTTCTCCTGAATTCAGCGGTTTCCGGCTCACCGGGGACGCCACCGAGTACGCCCTGCTCAAAAGCGCCGAGATCGAGCGCGCCGACTGTTTGATGGCCACCTGCAGCGAGGATACGCTCAACCTTATGGTGGCCCAGGTGGCGCGGCACGTCTTCGGAGTAGCCTGCGTGCTGGCGCGGGTCCACCAGCCGGCCTTCGGCGCCATCTTCAAAAACGCCGGGATCGAAATCATCAGCCCCACCCAACTGGCCCTTGACGCCTTCCGCGAAAGGCTCGACGCAGGGGCCACCAAGCGACCATGAACATCATCCTGATCGGCGGCGACCAGACCACCTATTTTCTGGCCCGGGAATTTCTCTCCCAGGGGCATCAGGTGACCCTCATCAACCGGGACCCCGAAGACAGCCGCATCATGTACCAAAAGCTCAAGGCGACCGTCCTGCTGGGGGAGGGCAGCGACCCCGAGACCCTGGAGCAGGCCGGCGCCCGCAGCGCCGACGTCCTGATCGCCATGACCCCCCATGATCACGACAACCTGGTTGCCTGCCAGGTGGCCGGTCTGCAGTTTGAGCTGCCGCGCACCATCGCCCTGGTGAATGACCCCGAAAACGAGTCGATTTTTCAGGATCTCGGGATTTCCGTGGCCTTTTCGGCCACCCGGATCATCGCCAGCCTCCTGAACCAGCAGACCCGCTTTGCCGCCATCACCCATCTGATGACCCTGGGGCAGGGGCAGATCAGCCTCACCGAGGTCCTGCTCTCGGCAAGCAGCCCCGTTGCCGGAAAAACCCTCCACGAAATCGATCTGCCCGAGAATTTCCTGGTAGCCGCCATTCTGCGCGAGGACGTCGTGCTGGTGCCCCGCGGGCCCACCCGCCTGGCCGCCGGCGACAAGCTGATCCTGGTCGGGGCGCAGGCGGATTTCAAGACGATCCTCAAACAACTGGCCGGTGAATGAGGATGCGCAACCCGGCCTATCTTCGCCATCGCTATGCGGGAATACTCATGCTTACAGGCGGGATCGGCGGGCTGATCGGACTGGTCCTGCTCGCCCCGCTGGCCGGTCTGTTCTTTTTTCCGGCGGAAGCCTCTCTGGCCAGGGGATTTGCCCTGCCGGGGGGGATCGTTCTGGCGGCCGGGGGGCTGCTGGCCGGAGGGTTGCGTTCCCGGCGGCCGGAGGAAATCACCTACGCCGAGGGCGCCACGATCATCGTGATGGCCTGGCTGATCGCCGTCGTGGCAGGTGCCGTGCCCTTTTTCATGCTGCTGGACCTGACCTTCACCCAGGCCCTCTTTGAATCCACCAGCGGCTGGACCACCACCGGTCTTTCGGTGCTGGATGTCGCCGCTGCGCCGCGCCTAATCCTGCTCTTCCGCAGCATCCTGCAGTACACCGGCGGCGCCGGTTTTGCCGTCATCATGCTGAGCGCCCTGGCCGGGCCGGCCGGCACCGGGATCGGCGTCGCCGAAGGGCGACCTTCCGGGCTGGCGCCCAATGTCCGGCGCTCGGCCGAACTGGTCCTCAAGCTCTACACCGGCTATGCCCTCTGCGGCATGCTGGCCCTGCACCTGTCCGGCATGAACTGGTTCGATGCCGTCAATCACGCCCTGGCCGCGGTGTCCACCGGGGGGTTTTCAACCCGCCCGGAATCCATCGGTTACTGGAACAGTCCGGCCGTGGAGGCGGTCACCATCGTGCTGATGCTCATGGGGGGCACCAACTTTCTGACCGCCTATATGCTGCTGACGGGCAATTTCGCCTATGTGCGCCGCAACGGCGAGCTGCACCTTTTGCTGGTGCTGGTGCTGGTGGGGGTGCCCCTGATTTTGCTGACCGGGGTCGGGCACCTCTACCCGACCTGGCCCCCGGCCCTGCGCACCGCCGTTTTCGAGACGATTTCGGCGCTTTCCACCACCGGTTTCTCCACCACCGTCTATAGCGGCTGGAAAGCCGGCGGTCTGCTGCTGCTGACGCTTCTGATGGTGGTCGGCGGCGGGACCGGCTCCACCGCCGGCGGGATCAAGCTGCACCGGGTCTACCTGCTGATGCGGGGGTTGGTGTGGGAGTTTCGGCGCGAGATCCTGCCGGAAAAGGCGGTCAGCGCCCCTTACCTCTGGCAGGGGGCGCAGCGCCGGTTTATCTCCGATGCCGAACTGCGCCACACCGGGCTCTTTGTCTTTCTCTACCTCTGCAGCTGGGTGGCCGGCGGCCTGGTGGTGTGTTCCGGGGGCTATCCGGTGGCGGACGGGCTGTTTGAATTCGCCAGCACCCTGGGGACCGTCGGGCTGTCGGTGGGGGTGACGGGCGCCGGCACCCCGCCGGCAATTCTCTGGACCCAGATTGTGGGGATGCTGCTGGGCCGCCTGGAGTTTTTCACGGTCATATTGGGGATCATCAAGCTCGCCCGGGACGGCCGGGCGATGCTGCGGCCGGATCGCGCTCAGAGCCGATGACGGCCGGGGGTCAAACGCTCCGGCCGTCGGTGGGCGATTGCGGCGGTTCGCCTTCGGTCTCGGGGGCCCGGATGGTCAGCACCGGGCAGGCTGCCATTTTGACGACTTTTTCGGTAACCGAGCCGAAAAGGAATCTGCGCCAACCGGACTGGCCGTGGGTGGCGATGACGATCAGGTCGGCTTTGGCTTCCGCGGCGGCCTGGACAATGCCGTAGGCCGGCTCGAAAATGATGGTCCGGGTGCGGGCGATCAACCCCGGCGCGTCGGCCGTCAGTCGGGCGGCGATACCCGTCAGTTGCGCCACGGCGTGGGTTTCGAGATCATGCTGGTAGGTGGGCACGTTGAAAACTTGGTGGTCGTAGGCGGTGGAAACCACCGGCACCGGGGTGATGACGTTGAGCAGGATCAGCTCGGCGTTGAAATGGATTGCCAGTTCCACGCCGGTCTTGATGGCCTGATGGCTCGGGGCGCTGAAATCGGTGGGGCACAGGATGGTCTTCAGGGGCAGCATCGGGGGTCTCCTTGGGCTGCGGCATTGCAGGTATTTCGTCGCGGCAGGCCGCCGGACGGAAATGCCCCACCAGCCTAACAGAAAACACGCGGCGTATCAAACCGGATGTCGGCCGCGTGCAGGGTGGTGTTGTTTTTGGGGTGTTGCCGACTTATTCCTTTTGTTGTAAACCAAACGCCGGGGTGGGATGTGGCTCTTTAAATCTGGCCTGCGGCCGGGTGGCGCCGCGAGGATTCGAAGGGCGCCGGGCATCCCCGCTTCATTGACAATTCGAAAGCACAAAAAGGAAGGTCCCATGAAAACAATCAAGGTCAAAGAGATCATGATCCCGCTCTCCGAGTATGCCACCGTAAACCAAGCGGCGAATTTCTACGAGGCGGTTTTATCCCTGGAGGAGGCCCAGAAAAAGTTCGACGGCCTCTACCGGCATCGGGCGATTCTGGTCCTGGACGATGAGGGGCACGCGGTGGGGAAAATCGGCCAAGACGACCTGATCCGAGGGTTGGAGCCGGGCAACAAACAGATCGAAGATTTAAAGAGACCTTCATACAGCGGGTTCACTTCCAGCTACATCAAGTCCGTGATCCAAAAGTATCACCTCTGGGAGGCGCCCTTGGAGGAAATTTGTAAAAAAGCGGCTGAAATCAAGGTCAAAGACCTCATGCACACCCCGGCGGAGGGGGAAACCGTGGATGAAGAGGCGACCCTCAACGAAGCCATTCACCAGCTGATTCTGGCCCGCCACCAGTCCCTGCTGGTGACCCGCGAGGGTAAAATAGTGGGCATTTTCCGGATGACCGACGTGTTCCACAGGATCTGCGAGGCGGTCAAGGCCTGCAAGTTCTGACCCTTCCGGACCGTCAGGCCCCCGACCTTCCGCCCGTTTCGTCCGGGGCATCGGGCGGCTGGCGGTCATGGCCGGACCAAATTTGCAGGGCCGGTCGTCTGGCGGCCGCGGCCTAAATCACCCCGGCGATGACCGCAACGGCTTTTTCCACCAGCGCCAGATCTGCCTGGCTGCCCATGTGGCCCAGCCGGAAAATTTTTCCCGCCAGGGGTCCGTAGCTGCCTGCCACCACCAGGCCTCGGCGGCGCAGGGCCGCATCGAAAGCGGGCCAGGAAGTGCCCGCCGGCAGTTTGACGGCGGTCACGGTCGGGGAGGGGACCGCCGACGGCGCTGGAAAGAGTTCCAATCCCAGGCGCACTAATTCCTGCCGGCAGTAAGCCGCCACCCGCTGGTGGCGCGCGAAGCTCTCGGCAAGCCCCTCGTCCAGCAGCAGGCCGGCGGCGGCGTGCAGCGCCGCCACCCCCTGCCAGTTGGGGGTGTACGGGAAATAGCGGTCCTTGAGCGCCGAGCGGAAGGGCTTGAGGGCGTCGTAGCCCGCGTAGCCGACCGCCTCGATGACGTCCCAGGCCCGGGCGCTGACCGACAGAAACGCCATGTCGGCCGGCGCCGAAAGGCATTTCTGCGACGCGCACAGGCAAAGGTCGATCTGCCAGGCATCGGCCTCGACCGGCGCGCCGCCCGCACTGGCCACGGCGTCCACGTAGAGCAGCGGGATTCCGAGGCGGTGTTTGAGGCGGCCCAATTCGGCGATGGGGTTGAGGGTCCCCGACGGGGTCTCGCAGTGCACCGCGGTGATCATTTTGGGCTTGAACGCCTTCAGGTCCTGTTCCAGCGCCGTTAAATCGTCGAGGGTTTGGTCATAGGGCAACCCCAGCGTGCGGACCTCGCAGCCCAGGGTGCGGGCCATGTCGCCAATCCCGTAGCCGAAGACCCCGGTGGCCACGGCGAGGACCCGGTCGCCAGGAGCGAGGCAGCTTTTAAGTGCGCTCCAGAGGGCCAGCATGCCCTCGCCGGTCTGCAGGACCACCGGGTTGCAGGTTCCCAAGAGCGGCTTCAGGCGGGCCTCGGTTTCGGCGTAAAGCTGGAAAAACTCATCCTCCAGATCGGCAGATCCGTAACAGGTCTGGTAGGCCGCCAAAATGGCGGACGGCACCCGCACCGGCCCGGGGACCATCGGGATCGGGTAAGTTAGCATGCTTTTTCTCCTCGGGGCCGGGGGCAATCCCGGAGGTGCGGCGTGTCGGCCGCCGACAGAAGGCCTGCGACTTTTAAGGCAACATTTTAACCTAAATCCGCACTGGGCTGAAAGCAAGCGAAATGATGCGCCGGCGAGCGTTTTCACGCGCTGGGCGGGGGGTGCGTGCCGCAGCGTTTGATTTCAGCCAAAAAAAGTCCCGCAGCGGCTGATGTTCACAGCCGGGGCGGGACGCTGGGGGAAGGGGGCGTCGGGCGGTTGGGGCCTGTCAGGCGGCTTCCTGCAGCAGGTTCAGCTCGTCCATGTTCAGGACCTTGTCGATGTCCAGCAGAATCTTGACGCCCTTTTCGATCTTACCCATG
>Ga0105093_10000521_pt1 | contig 14631 bp, 10 predicted proteins | sample PPLLak3March2015_2_FD_79111 | JGI IMG/M metagenome (GOLD analysis project Ga0105093, IMG submission 79111) | Freshwater sediment microbial communities from Prairie Pothole Lake near Jamestown, North Dakota, USA - PPLs Lake P8 Core (3) Depth... | ecosystem: Environmental > Aquatic > Freshwater >... | reverse complement strand
TGCGAGCCGCAGATCCTGGATGTGATTCTGAACGCGGATGTCGCCAGCCACGGCAGCTTTTCGCGCAGCGCGCCAGTGACCAAGGCCAACGTACTCTACTCCGGCTACTACGAGACGCCGGCTTTGGACTGGCGGGACAAGACGCTGCGCGGCCACCTCTCCGCCACCCGGCTCTACGACCCGCAGGATCCGAACACCACAGCCGAGCTGGCGCTATGGGACGCCGGCCAGGTGCTCAGTCTGCGAAGTCCAGGCAGCCGCAGCATCTATTTCCCGCAGATATCCGTCGGGCAGATCACCGCCCAGGAGATCACCGTCGGCGACGGCACCGTCAAGACCTTCAGTGGAACGCTCAGCCCCGCGCCGATCTCGGCCACGACCCTGCTGATCACCGACGGCCATGAAATATTCCGCGACAAGCATACCGACGTTCTGGAGGGCCACCTGGGGGGGCGCGGCACCATCAATCGCTTCACGGGCGAGTTTTCGCTGGAGTTCAATGAAGCCCCGGTGGTCGGAGGACCCATCCGCGCCAGTTACAGCTATTACAGCACCGCGAGCGCCTTGGTGAGCTTCACGGCCACCAATATCACCAAGGAGACCTTGGCCCTGGACAACTCGAGCATCATCCCCTACGGCCTGGTCTATGATTTCGATCACGACAGCGACGTGGACGACAGCGATGCCCACTGGGTCATGAACTGGGTCAAGGGCTACGAACTGGGAACCACGGTGAAACGCGAGTGGCTGCTCGATCCCGTCGACCACTCCGTGCCGGCCGTGCTGACCGCGCCGGGCCTTCCGATGTGGTACTTCGGCACCGCCACTACCAAGCAGGAGCGCGACAGTTTCAAGCAGTTCATGCTCGCCAACGCGAACCGGCGGGCGGCAGTGTTCGTCGGCTCCCGCAGCGGCATGCTGCACGCCTTCGACGCCGGCGCTTTTCGGCACGGGGACAACGCCTGCACGCTCGCGGTCCAGGAAAACCGCGGTTATTTCGATTGGGGCACCAATTGCACGACCGGCCCCGACTATGGGACCGGCGAGGAACTCTGGGCCTTCATCCCGGCCAACCTTCTGCCGCGGCTTAAGAACAATCTGCTGGCCCGGCTCAACAAGGCCCGCTCCACGGATTACAATCAGGCCTATGTGGACGCCTCGCCGGCCTTGTCCGATGTCTATATCAACGGCGCCTGGCGCACGGTGCTGCTGTCGGCCGAGGGCAACGGCGGCGACACCGTCTTCTGCCTGGACGTCACCGATCCATACAACCCAACCTTTCTCTGGGAGTTCGCCGACCCGGACCTCTTCCGCAGCCGATCCTCACCATCGATCGCCAAGATCGGGCGCATCGTGCATAACGGCAGCGCCAAATGGGTCGCGTTCTTCGTCTCCGGCAACGACGACCGTTACGACCACACTCAGTACCCTTCCGTCTACATGATCGATGTCGGAACGGGCCAGCTGTTGAGCCGCATCATGCTCGATTGCGAGTCTGCCGGCATCGGCGGGGTGCCCAGCGGCCAGCCCGCCGTCATCGATTCCGACGGCAACGGTTATATCGATCGCTTCTATATCGGCACGGACAAGGGCTACCTCTACAAGGTCAACATCCCGGATGATCCCAACAGCCTCAAGTATTCCATCAGCCAGTGCGTGATCAACCGCGACTTCAGCCAGCCGACCGGCGAGGAGGTTCCCTCCGACCGGCGCTACCAGCCGATCTACGGCTCCCCGGTGGTCAGCGTCGACAACAGCGTCAACGAAAGCGGCAACATCGACTACAAGGTGCTCATTTTCTATGGCACCGGCGACAGTCCTTATTATGCCGAAGACATCAACATGTCCGGCACCCGCTACTATTTCTTCGCCTATGTGGACCGCAACGAAAAAGGCAGCTGCTCTGTCAGCGAAGAAAAAGCCTATCTCGACTGGTTCTACGAGCTTCCCGAAGGCCACCGGGTGTTCACATCGGCGTTTTCGGCGGCCGGCCTGATCTATTTCGGCACCTCCACCGCCGACACGGAGGATCCCTGCGCGAGCGACAGCCTGAACAACAACAACGGCGAAATTTTCGCTTTCAGCATGCACCAGCCGAACCCCGTGGCGGCTCCCGCATTCCGGCAGAAGGTGGGCAATGTCGTGGCCTCGCCGATGGTGGAGGACCAGCATCTCTACGTCAAGGGCCTGGGGCTGGGACTTCAGTCCTTCGGCAGCGGGATCTACAACAATCAGGTTCTCACCGGCGGCTGGCCGGAAATCGGCATCCGGCTTTGGAGGGAAATCTTCTAATCCCGGCTCGCCGACCCGCACGCCGCTTCGCGAGGCTCTGCGCCCCACGAAGCGGCATTTTTTTAAGCTGGCCATAGCGCAAAAGCGCCATCCTATCAGTCAGGAAGTGGCCCTTGTGGGAGTGGCTTCCAGTCACGATTAAATCGCGGCAAGATGCCGCTCCTGCAAGAAAATGGCTGTAACGCAAATCGACCTCCTCAGAAGGCGATCAGTCTCTTTTGGATCTGCAAACCGCCCAGTAGAGCATTCCCGCGGCCAGCATGGAGGGAATGGAACCTCCAATCGGAACCTTCAGCAGCGCGAGCGCCTCATACACGGCGAATCCTACGGCCCAGGCCGCCAGGGCGGCGGGGTGGTAGCCGTTGCGATACCAGTAAGCGCCGCCCTCCTCGTAGATCGCCCCGATCTCCAGCTTCCTTTTGCGCAGGATGAAGTAGTCGGTAAGCACCACTCCGAATAAGGGAATGAACATCGCCCCGATGAAAAAAAGAAAGTTCTCGTATTGCTCCATGGGAAAAACCAGCGCCACGAGGATGGAAACCACGCCGGCGATCCACATCACGGTCCGCGCACTCACGCGTTGGGAAATGTTCAGCAGCGAACAGGTGGCCGAGTAAACATCGGGAAAGTCCGAGGTGATGGTGGAGAGCACCACCATGATCAGGGCCGGTGCCGCCAGGCCGAGCCGACCCATGGTGCCCAGGATCAGCAGCCCGGGATCTGTACCGCCGGTTAACAAGGCGACCTGCAGCCCCAGCACGTACATCCAGGACGAAATCAGGAAATAGCCCCACCAGGTGTTCCAAAACGCCGACCGGGTGTTGCGGGCCGATCGGGAGTAGTCCGCCACCAACGGCATCCATGAGATCGGCATGGCAATCACCAGGTCCAGGCCGGTCATGAAGGCCATGGGTTGAGCAGGAGCGGCCGCGGCTTTCACTTCCGTTGCCCCGAATGCCACCCAGGTCATCAGGACAATCACCAGCAGGAGTGCTGCTACCGACACCGTCTGCAGGATTTTCCACACCCGGTTGCCGGTCCAGAGCGCCCACAGTAAGGTGCCGAACCCGATCAGGACCACCCAGAAGGCGTCCGTCGCTAAAAGGCCGCCCAGCGGCTGGCCGAGGGCGGCGCCGGCCCGGCCGCCGATGATCAACATGATGGCCGCCCAGCCGACCAGCTGGACGATGTTCAATATCGCCGCCAGGTTGGAGCCCCGGATGCCGAAAGCCGGGCGGATCGACACCATGGACATGATGCCGTGGTCGGAGCCGATCACCCCACCCAGGCCCATCAGCGTGTTGCCGATCAAATGCCCCAGCAGGATCGCCCAGAGTCCGGGCCAGAAACCCATCGGGACCAGAAACCCACCGGCCCAGATTTCTGCCAGCGAAATGGCCACCCCGGCCCAAAGCAGGAAAAAATCCCTGCCGCCCAGATTGCGTTCCGATGCCGGAACCGGCCGAATATCCATATAGGCTCCTTTCCCAAAAAAAAATCGTTTCCCAGCGGGAAACGATTCGCCTTTACTTCGGACGCCGCACGCCATCTCGTTTCCCTACGCTGGCATTATCCAGATCAGGTTCAACGGGTATGATCTCAGGCTTCGTGAAAAGCCACCCCGTGTGCGGGCAGTTGTTTGGTGGAGTATTAAAGGAGAGGAGAAAAGCTGTCAAGGCCTAAACGCAAGGGGTGAGGGTTCGGGAGTTCAGGGTTCAGGAAATCCACCGCTATTCCGGCGTCTCTTTTGCCTGAACCCCGAACCCTTTCACCCTGCTTCTTGCCCTCTAAACGACCCCCTGATCCATCATGGCGTCCACGACCTTGACGAAACCGGCGATATTGGCACCGGCGACGTAGTTGCCCGGCATTCCATAGCGCTCGGCGGCGCCAGAGGCGGCGGTATGGATGCTTTTCATGATCATCTTCAGACGGTTGTCGACCTCCTCGCGGGTCCAGGACAGACGCATGCTGTTCTGGGTCATCTCCAAGCCTGACACCGACACCCCGCCGGCGTTGGCCGCCTTGCCCGGACCGTAGAGCAGCTTGTTCTCCAGAAAAATGTCCACTCCCTCCGGGGTGGTCGGCATGTTGGCGCCCTCGGTGACCACCTTCACGCCGTTTTTCACCAGGATCTGGGCGTCTTTGCCGTTGATTTCGTTCTGGGTGGCGCTGGGGAAGGCACAGTCCGCCTTGTAGCCCCAGACCGGATTGCAGTCGGCCGCCGGGTCCATCGGCGTATAGACCGCGGAAGAATATTTTTCCGCATATTCCTTGATCCGGCCGCGACGTACGTTCTTGAGGTTCATCACGAAGGCCAGCTTTTCGGCGGTAATGCCGCTTTCATCGTAGATGCAGCCGTTGGAATCCGAAAGCGTAACCGGCTTGGCGCCGAGCTGAATCAGCTTCTCCACGGTGTATTGCGCGACGTTGCCGGAACCGGAGATTAGACAGATCTTGCCTTCCAAGGTCTGGTCGCGGGTGGCCAACATCTCTGCTGCGAAGTAGACCGAACCGTAGCCGGTGGCCTCGGGTCGTATCAGGCTTCCGCCCCAGTTCAGTCCTTTGCCCGTGAAGACCCCCGAGAACTCGTTGCGCAGCTTCTTGTACATTCCGAAAAGATAGCCGATCTCACGCGCGCCGACGCCGATGTCACCGGCCGGAACATCCGTGTCCGGGCCGATGTGCCGGAAGAGCTCGCTCATAAAACTGTGGCAGAAGCGCATGACCTCCATATCGGACTTGCCCTTGGGATTGAAATCCGAGCCGCCCTTGCCCCCGCCCATGGGCAGAGTGGTCAGTGCATTCTTGAAGACCTGCTCGAAGGCCAGGAACTTGAGGATCCCGAGGTTGACCGACGGGTGGAAGCGCAGCCCGCCCTTGTAGGGGCCGATGGCGCTGTTCATCTGGATCCGAAATCCGCGATTGACCTGAATCACGCCCTGATCGTCCATCCAGGGCACGCGAAACAGGATTACGCGCTCCGGTTCTACCAGACGTTCCGGAATTCGGGCGCGGCGATAGATCGGATTTTGATCCAGCACCGGCTTCACGGAATCCATGACCTCGCTGACGGCCTGGTGAAACTCCTTTTCATTCGGGTCGCGGCTTTTGACATACTCCATGATTTCAGACATAAATCCTCTCCTTCCACGTTGCAGTGTGTAAAAAGGCGGCGGCCTTTCTGACTCAGCCGTTTCAACCCTCGACGAATGCCTTGAATTCGGCCAGGCCGGCGCGAATCTCCGCCGCATCGATTCCGGAATAGGCGAGGCGGATGTAGAAACCGCTTTCCCCCGGCAGCGGCCGGCCGAAATGGGTCCGCGCGCACACGGACACCCCGGTCGCCTGCAGCAGGGATCGCCGGAAGGATTCGTAGTCGGCGAAGCCCTTGCGCCGCATCACGCCGGTGATGTTCGGATAAAGATAGAAGGTAGCGTTCGGCCGCAGGCAGTGAACTCCCGGGATCTCGTTCAGCAGCTCCACCGCGAGATCGCGGCGCTCTTTGAGAATCCGTAAAATCTCTTGCGGCCCGCTGGGATCGCCGGTCAACCCCTCGATGGCGGCGTACTGGACGAAATGGTTGGAGCAGGACTCGTCGTTGACGTTGAGTTTGGTGATGATGTCGATGACCGGCCGGGGCCCGATGGCCGCACCCAAGCGCCAGCCGGTCATGGCGAATTTCTTGGAGAAGGTATACAGAATGACGCAGCGCTCGGCCATCCCGGGCAGGGACACGAACGAAGCGCTGCGGCCGTCGTAGCGGATGTCGAAATAGGCTTCGTCGCACAGCACGTAGAGGTCATGTTTGAGAACCAGTTCGGCCAGCGCCTCGCGCTCGGCCGTCGAACATTCGGCTCCGGTGGGATTCTGCAGGTCGTTGAGCACTAAAAGCCGCGTCCGCGGCGTGATTTGGCGCTTCAGCATCTCCAGGTCGATGGTGAAAGTGCGCTCGCCCTCCAGGTAGGCGTAAGGTTTGGGAACGCCGCCCAGAAACTCGATCTGGGATTCATAAATCGGGTACCCCGGACTCGGATAGAGGACTTCGTCGCCGGGATTCAGCAAAGCAAGGAAGAACTTGCCGATGGTGGGTTTTCCGCCGGGCTGGACCGCCACGTTCTCCATGGTGTAACGCACGCCGCGGGAACCTTCGACATCGGCCGCCAAGACCTCCCGCAATTTTGGAATTCCGGCGTTCGGACAGTATCCGGTCTTGCCGTCCTTCATGGCTCTGATGGCGGCTTCCATCACGTTGGCCGGGGTGGGGATGTTCATGTCTCCCAAGTGGAAAGGGTAAACCTTGTTTCCCTGGGCCGCCCAGGCCGCCGCCTCGGAGGAAACGGCAAAGGCGGTCTCGGTCCCCAGGCGCTGAATGCGGTCCGCTAGTTTCATGGCGACTCCTTTCAGCAGGATCAATTGAAAAAATCCGGCCGTGTCATGAACAGGAGCGTTCGGGGGGCGGCATGTCTTTCCATTCCTGAAACAGGGGGGAATCCCCTGAAGGGTTGGCGTACATGTCGTTTAATTTCTGAACATACGCCTGGGAATCGTCCGACACCTGTGAGAGGCTTCGCGCCACCCGCTCCCCCCAGCCGACCGGATGGCGGCGGAAAATGCTTCGAAACCAGCGGCTGTTCTTTCGAAATGCACGCCCATAGTTCGGCAGAAAGTCGTTCACCTGGGAGTCTGCGCCAAGCCGGCGGGCGACCCGCTGGCTCGTCCAATGGCGGATGCTGAAATGGGCATAGCCGACAAGGGCGGCCAGCAGGGCCAGCAGCATAAACCGGATGGTGGGATAGTCGGCCAGATAAATCCAAAACGGCAGCTTCAGAGACAATCCGTCCCAGTATCCGCCGTTGATCGTGATGACCAGAAAAAGCGCGAGCAGGCCCCCGAAAAGGATGCCGTCCAACCACAGGGTCATCCGGCGCCACTCGGACAAAAATCGCTGCAGCCTTGGCACGACTTCGCTCTCCAGCATATGGGCCGTCTGCTCCAGCATACCGAGGATGCGGTAGGCGCGCTCCACTCCCACCTGCTCGATGCGCTGAAGAATGGCCCCGAGGTTGGCGTCCCGCTTGCTTTCATATCGAGCGCGGGCGGCAGCGTCCGGAATGGGGGCGGCCAGCTCCGGGATGTAGATGGCATAGCAGCAGCCCGCCGTCAGACCCGACTGGGCCAGTGCCCGCTGCCACGAAGCGAAAACCTCCTCGCTGTTGTCACCGGCTGCCGTGGCGTCGATCTGGTTGAGAACGTAGAGGAACTTGTTGGAGTCGGGCCGGCCGATGGCTCTCCGCACCAGATGCTCCAGGGTATCGCGCATGGATCCGGACTCGGGATGCCGCGCATCGAAAAAAACCAGTACCAGATCGGAGAGGTCGATGATGTGATCCGTGATGCGAAGGGTGGAGGTGCGCTGGGCGTCTGCGTCGAAGCCGGGAGAGTCGATCAAGATCTTGCCGCGCAGCTTTTCACTTGAACAGGTCTTGAGCTGGAGATAGGCGTCGATGCGCCGGCCCTCCCCGCGTGCCACCTCGTCGATCGCCCGGCTCACCCGATAGAAAGGAAAGCGTGGGTCCGCGTCCAAAGCCAGCCCCGGCAGGACGCGCACGCGGCGCTCGTCGGTGAAGCAGATCACCGTGAATTTGTCGTCCACCGCCTGGTTGCCGGTGGCCTGCAGCGGGTACCCGAGGAAATGATTGACGAAGCTCGACTTGCCCGAAGAATACACCCCCAGAACGGAAATCAGCGGCCACCAGGACGTGCGGTTGGCATGCGATTCCTCGCGGCTGAAGAACCCCAAGCGGCGGCTGATTCGGTCCAACTCCTGAAAACTGTCGACCACGTTCTCCAGGATCGGGTTCTCCTGCTTGAGGCGCCGCTTCAGGTCACGCAATCGCTGGCTGGCTCGCTGCTCCGTCGCCATCCGAACTTATCCTCTTCCGTATGGAGATTAAGGCTGCAATGCAGACCTTCCGCCCGGCCGGACCGGAACGGTCCCCATTTCAGTTTGATCCCGCAACCCGAGAAGATGTACAGCTGCAAAGCCGCCATCCATTGCTCCGGCTACGCATACCTCTACCTAGTACCTATTATCAGAGATCCACGCAACTGCTTTTTACCGCCGACGCGGCGAGCGGCCGGAATTGATTAAAGGCAACCGACAGGGTAGACTATTGGCGGTTCTTTGAATAACCTAAGGATCGTAGGCGCAGATTCGATAGATTTAGTCGAATTGACCATGGCGTTTGAAGAAGAGTTCAATGTAGAAATCGAAGATCAAGAAACAGAAAACCTGCTAACCGTTGGAGATGCTTATCAGTAAGGAATAAAAAAACTGGGCCTTTAATCATCTCCAAACAAAGCGTTCAAATAAGTGGGCAAGATTAGATTATCGTGTTCGGGGGTTTTCATCCGACGGTATCACCGAAGCACCAAATCTGTGATACCTGCATATACGCATTCACCGCTCAATACTTAAACACGAGATGCAATATGGAAAAGAGTGAAAAAATCTATATCGATCTGCAACGCCATATAGACAGTCAGGCAATAGGGTTTCCAGCGACAAAAAAAGGCTCTGAGTTAAGAATTTTGAAACATATCTTTTCACCTAAAGAAGCTGAGGTCGCTACATGTTTGACCTATAAGCTTGAACCGATCGAAATAGTGTTCGAAAGAGCCGCCCATTTAATTGAATCCGCAGAAAAGCTAACAGAGATTCTCGATGGTGTTGAAAAAAATGGCGGGGTTGAACTGGAAATTAGAGATGGCAAAAGGTTTTATCGAAATGTCCCTCTTGTTGTGGGAATGTATGAATTTAAACTCGACAAACTGACTCAAAATTTTATTGAAGATTTCGACGAATACACATCCGATAAAAAGTTTGGAATAGAATTTCTAAGTACGAGCCTCCCTCAGATGCGCACCATTCCAATAGCCAAGAGCATCCAACCGCAACATCATATAAGTACATTTGATGAAGTGACCATGCTATTGCAACAGGCTGAAGCGCCCTTTACCATTTTCGAATGCATCTGCCGGAAGAAAAAGGCTTTAAAAGGCGAACCCTGTAAAGTTACAAAACGAGAGGAAACCTGCTTTGCTACTGGAAGCATGGCTCAAGCTGTCCTGCGAAATGGTATCGGAAGGGAAATTACGTTGGGTGAGTCTCTTGCGATCCTTGATGAAAATCAAAAACAAGGTTTGGTTCTTCAACCATCTAATACGGAAAAGGCAGAGTTTATTTGCTCATGTTGCGGATGCTGCTGTGGAATGCTTAGTATGCATAAAGGCTTGCCTAAGCCAGTTGATTTTTGGGCTTCTAATTTTTATGCTGTAGCCGAAACCGATGCGTGCAATGGATGTGGTAATTGTGAAAAGCGTTGTCAAGTCGGAGCGGCAAGGGTATCCGACCAGAAGAAGAAAACTTCAGTGGACTTGAACCGTTGCATCGGATGCGGTTTATGCATTCCTACATGCCCTCAGAAAGCCATGTCCCTGAAAAAGAGGGCTAATGAAGTAAGACCGCCACAAACAAGAGATGATCTTTATGACATTATCATGTCCCATAAAAAGGGGAAGTTTGGAAAACTAAAAATAATGGGGAAAATAGTGATCGACGCGATCCGTACAGGGCAAACCCATCTCCTCAGATAAACCGCTTCTACTCCAGGCAAGGAAAGCGGGAAGGGTCTTACCTCCTTCGGTTGGGTTTGACATGGGCTGGCGACAGAGATAGGGCCAAGATACGCAGAATAAATCTGTTATGATTTTGGATTATTGGATAGCTGACACAACATCCGGCAAATCACCGGGTGTCCTTTTTTTTTACGATAGTTTCAGCCAATCTTAGGAGCCCATAGCCTTCCTAATCCTCCGAAGCCGAAACAAATCTGCAATTCCATGAATAGATTTTTTTGATCAGGTAATCCCAATTCCCTTCTGCCAGGTTCAGGATTCGATATGGGCACGCAGCCCACCGAATCTTGGGCTTCAAATATTTCTGGTTTCCAAATGTAATCTATAAGCTCGGTGCAACTCCAGAAGGCGCAAAAAGCTGAATATTTCCAAATTGTTTTCAATCATCAATCGAAACTTATGTCACTGTGGTAAATCCACTTTTTATATGTGTTCATTTGATGCGCAAACCTTCCCTGATGAGTTGGCATGCTCTGCTTTCAGGGGCCGCGATCATCACGATTCCAAGGATCAACAGGGGAATCGCAAATATGAATCCTACGACCGGCAAAACGACCAGCCCGAATATGAACAGCAACATCGATATCATTAAAATAACCAAGCCAATAGACCTGCTTGAAAAACGTTCGTTCTTGCATTCGTTCGCATCCATGATTTTCTCCTAAAAAATAAGGTTTGACTGAATATCCCTATAACATTTTGGCCTCATACCCTAGTTTCAACAATAATAGGCCTTCTCTGATGATGGTCAATAGACGAATGAGCGAATCAGGGCATTGTCGGTTGGAAACACACCCGAAGCCCCCCAATCGATACGCGTTGTGAATTAATTGAGAGGACGGAGCCAACAATCCGATCGGCGTGCAAACCTTGCCTCAAGATCCTTTGCGGATGTACCGGTCAGAGCAGGTCACACTCCGTACCGTCGGGTCCCACCACCGCCACGTGGTCGTGTCGGTGAGCAAATCCCAGGCGCTTGCGGGAGGTGCTCTGAGTTCTCGTTTAACAATGATACGTGATCAGTATCTATTCACCAACGGATACTCTCCGTGATTTAAATTCCGATGAGGGCATGTTCTTTCAGAACTATAATACCTGCGCCAGTGAAAAAAGAGCGGTGATCGCAGGCAGGATGTAACCACCACTGGCAATTTCACGCCGAATGATTAGTTTTCGTCAAAAGAAATTTTGAAGAGCGGAATATAAATTTAACCCTGTGGAACCAGATGTCGGCTCACGTGCAAGGGTACCCGGTGAAGATGAAGGCGGAAAATATTCTGGGCGGTCCGGTGCTGCTAAGTCCCCATCTCAGCGCTGATTTTGAGCATGAGGCCTTCATGTTGACCAAGCGCGGCGGGGATTTCGAGCTGATTCTTGGCTAGGATCTCGTAATCGGCTATGAGAGCCACTGCCAAACCAAGGTTAAGCTCTATTTCACCGAATATTTTACATTCCGGGTCCTCGAGCCGGCCGCAGTCATGAACTTCACGGATGAAAAGTAAACCAGGCTCAAGACGCGAGCATGCAGGAGCGATTCAGGCGTTCACTCCTTGTATGCCCGCCCTAAAAACACTCTTCACTGAAAACATCGAAGGATCTGCAGCAGTGCCACGGCCATCAAACTCAAAGATAGCGTTTTTCATCAGTTACGCTATCATTCTGGGGTCCTCCAGAAAAATAGCTACGGAGCGTCGCATCGCCTCAGAGATCAGGGAAATCATTTCGGGTCGATGCAAGGAAAGCCCTAAGGAAACCTGTTGCATGCGGTTGGATTCGCTTTCTATTTCATTACTTTAATGTTCCCGGAGTATCGGCCGACGGTGGCGTCGTCGACGCAGTTGTCCAACACCTCCTCCGTCACCTCGTTAATGTTCTTTAAGGCGTCTATCGGGCAAACGAATTCATTTCCGGCAACATCCTTCACCTTCACGTACACCTGTTGTTCGTTGTGGTCACTCATCTGACTTCCTCCTGTTTTGTGTGGCGTTTCCAGCAGCTGGCGGACAAGCTCTGCAAGGCAAGCCTGTGCGTTCCCCGTACCGTGCGACCTTGACACTCAATAGGCTTTGCTTAGGTTGTAGCCCAACTATTGATCGGTCGGCGCAAAATCAAGATAAATCGTTTCAGAGGTGAATCAATGTTTGAGAATCTCGATGCGCTCACTCTTGCACGCATTCAATTCGCTTTCACCGTATCCTTCCACATCATTTTCCCGGCCTTTACCATCGGGCTGGCCAGCTGGCTGGCGGTACTGGAATGGCGCTGGCTGAAGACCGGAAACACGATTTACGCCGAAATCTACCGAATGTGGGTCAAGATATTCGCGATCACCTTCGGGATGGGAGTGGTCTCGGGAGTGGTGCTGTCCTTTCAGTTCGGCACCAACTGGTCCGTGTTCGCCGACAAAGGCGGCAACGTGCTGGGGCCATTGCTGGGCTACGAAGTGCTTACCGCTTTCTTCCTGGAGGCATCCTTTCTCGGGGTCATGCTGTTCGGCTGGAATCGCGTGAGTCCCAGGATGCATTTTACCGCGACCGTCATCGTCGCCGTCGGAACGCTGATTTCGGCGTTTTGGATTCTGTCGGCCAACAGCTGGATGCAGACCCCTCAAGGCTTTCGCGCCGGTGAGGATGGCCTACTGTATCCGACCGACTGGCTCAAGGTGATCTTCAACCCGTCTTTCCCCTACCGCTTTGTCCACATGGTCACGGCCGCTTACCTGACCACCGCCTTCGTCGTCTCCGGCATCGGTGCCTTTTACCTGTGGCGGCAGCGGCACGTAGCGCATGCGCGGGTGATGTTCGGCATGGCGATGATCATGGCGGTTTTCGTGGCCCCCATGCAGTTGCTGCTGGGCGATCTTCACGGGCTCAACACCCTCGAGCACCAACCCGCCAAGGTGGCCGCCATGGAGGGTCTCTGGGATACCCAGCGAGGAGCTCCGTTGGTGCTTTTCGGATGGCCGGATCAGGAGGAAGAAACCACCCGATACAGCCTGGAAATCCCCAAACTCTCCAGCCTGATCCTGACCCACCAGCTGGACGGCGAGGTCAAGGGGCTCAAAGAATGGCCGAAGGACGAGCGGCCGCCGACGGCCTGGGTGTTCTGGTCGTTTCGCACCATGGTGGGCATTGGAATGATGATGATCGCAACCGGGGGGGCCGCCTTGATTCTTCTTTTCAAGAAGCGGTTGTTCGACACCAGATGGTTTCAATACTGGTGCATGGCCCTGACCCCGGCCGGATTTATCGCCGTGTTGGCAGGCTGGTTCGTCACTGAAATCGGCCGTCAGCCTTATATCGTCTACGGCATTCTTAGAACGGCCGAGGCCGCCTCGCCGGTCCCCGGGACCTCGATCGCCATATCCCTGGCTGCCTTTGTGATCGTTTACGGTTTCGTGTTCGGCGCCGGCAGCTACTACATCCTGAAGCTGATCGCCAAGGGCCCCGGCACCCAAGAGCCGACCTACGGCGATCACGGTGTCGGCAAGCCGCCGATCGTTACCGAAATTGCAGGAGAGAGGGGAGCGCAGCATGTTTAGCCTCGAACATTTAGTCGATCTGCCGCTTATATGGTACGGTCTGATCATTGTGGCGATTTTTCTTTACATCCTGCTGGACGGCTTCGATCTGGGAGTGGGGGTGCTCTTCCCGTTTGCGCCCTCCGACCAATGCCGAGACCGCATGATGAATTCGATTGCTCCATTCTGGGACGGCAATGAAACCTGGCTGGTATTGGGGGGCGGGGGTTTGTTTGCAGCTTTCCCGTTGGCCTATGCGATACTGATGCCGGCGCTTTACATCCCGGTCATCATCATGCTGCTCGGCTTGATCTTCAGAGGCGTGGCCTTCGAGTTCCGATTCAAGGCATCCGACCGAACCCGGGTCGTCTGGGACTATGCATTCCACTTCGGTTCGCTGACGGCGGCCTTTATGCAGGGTGTCATCATCGGAGCGGTGGTGCTGGGGGTGACAGTGGAAGGCCGGCGCTTTGCAGGCGGCGCGTTCGACTGGCTCAATGCCTACAGCGTTATGAGCGGCGTTGCCCTGGTCTTCGGCTATGCGCTGCTGGGAGCCACCTGGCTGGTCATGAAAACCGAGGCGATCACTCAGCAGTGGGCTCGAAAATGCGCTGCCTATGCCCTCGGGTACGTCGGCCTGTTCCTGGCGATCGTAAGCATCAGCATGCCGGTCATGAACCCCGGCATCCGCGCCCTGTGGTGGAGCCTGCCCAACTTGTTTTTCCTGCTGCCCATCCCCACTGCCAGCCTGGTGTTGATCATCCTGATTTGGCGGGATCTTCACTCCGGGCGGGAGGTTCGCCCGTTCCTTCTGAGTCTCGGTGTGTTTTTAACGGCTTACCTGGGGTTAGGCATCAGCCTGTGGCCGTTTGCGGTTCCTTTTGCGGTCACCTTTCGCCACGCCGCCGCAGCGCCTGCTTCTCAGTCGCTGCTGCTGGTCGGCACGGTCATCCTGCTGCCGCTGGTGCTCGGCTACACGGCGTATTGTTACTACTTGTTCAGAGGTAAATCCTCCCATGAAACCGCTTACTGATCGTCAACGACCATGGGTGTGGTTTGCGGCGCTCTGGTGTGGAGGGCTTCTATGCGCTTTTCTCTTGGCGTACGTTGCCCGATGG
>Ga0105093_10000520_pt1 | contig 14633 bp, 15 predicted proteins | sample PPLLak3March2015_2_FD_79111 | JGI IMG/M metagenome (GOLD analysis project Ga0105093, IMG submission 79111) | Freshwater sediment microbial communities from Prairie Pothole Lake near Jamestown, North Dakota, USA - PPLs Lake P8 Core (3) Depth... | ecosystem: Environmental > Aquatic > Freshwater >... | reverse complement strand
GCCATACTATTTGGCCTGGCTTAACGAGGTCAGGGATCGGGCCGTTCCGATGCTGACTATCGACAAACCGAGGACTTTGGAGATCGGCAATGACGCGCGCATCGAGTTCATTTATCCGGACAGGTCATTTTACGGCCAATCGGCTGAAAATTTGAATAATACTTCCATCGCCCTGAAACTGATTTACGGCGAAACAGCCTTTTTCCTCGGCGGGGACATTGAAAAGGAGGTAGAACGGGAAATTTTGGCCAAAGGAATCGATTTGCAATGCGGGGTAATGAAAGCCAACCATCATGGCTCAGACAGTTCAAATACAGAAGAATTCATTAAAGCCGTGGGTCCACAGTATTGCGTGATCAGCGTGGGCAAGAATAATTCCTTTGGGTTGCCTTCCAGGCGGGTGGAAAACCGTTTTTTACGTGAAAACTGCAGAATTCTGCGCACCGATCAGCTGGGGACCATAAAATTTTCAACCGATGGAAAAAAACTGAAATTTTACGAATAATGGCGGGCATGGAAATATGGCAGCCGTTTTGCTATAATTGCATATATAAGCAGTAAAATAATTTTATGCCAAACGAAAAAAAGAAGATCGTTTTAATAGCCGAAGACGACACCATGATAAGCACGATGTACAAAACCAAGCTCGAAGCAAGCGGATTTGAAGTAATACAGGCCGTCAACGGCGGAGATGCCCTTAAGATCGCTCAAGCCGAAAAACCCGATATTCTGCTTTTGGATATTATAATGCCTCAATTGGATGGCTTCTCGGTAATGGAAGAGCTCGGCAAGAACGATAAAACCAAAAAAATACCCGTAATATTTTTAACCAACCTGGGAACAGAAGAAGATATCGACAAAGGCAAGAAGCTCGGGGCGGTCGATTATATAGTAAAGGCCAATCTTACTCCGACCGAAGTCGTCGAGAAAGTTAAGAAATACATAAAATAATAGTTTCCAGCCTTAAGCCAATTGAAAATTTATCAAAAGATTCAAAGATGGAAAAAGGGAAAGATTGTTTTTTCACAATGCTTGCAGCATTTAGCCGTTCAAATTGGTTCAGAATTTAAAAATTAGAAATTATTATTGAAAAGGCCGGATAAATATTGTCCGATACCGTAGGTTTATAAGTTTTATATTTAATTAAGATTACAAACTATGCAGAATCATCCAAAGAACGAAAGCACCTTGGTGATAATCAAGCCGGATGGAGTCCAGAGAGCGCTGATTGGCGAGATCATCAGAAGGTATGAAAGGGTCGGCCTCAAGCTCAGCGCCATTAAAATGGTCGTTCCGACAGAGCAGATGGCCATTGATCATTATTATAACGTAGGCGGCGACGCCTGGCTGGAAGAAGTCGGCCGGAAAGCCCGCGAAGCGTATGAAAAGAAAGGCCTGGTTTCGCCCTATAAGACCAATATGGATAACGGCAAAGCGGTAATGATGAGCAATGCCAAATATTTAAGCTCCGGTCCGGTTATCGCCATGATTTGGCAGGGCAATCAGGCGGTTGCTTTGGTCCGCAAGCTTACTGGGGGCACCGAACCGCTGTCTTCCGACGTCGGCACGATCAGGGGAGATTTTACCCTCGACTCTTACGCTATGGCCGATTCGGATGGCAGAAGCGTCAGGAATTTGATCCATGCTTCGGGATCGGTGGAAGAATTCGAAAAGGAAAGGGTGATCTGGTTTGGCGATGAAGAAATATTATCCTATACCCATATCCAGGAAAAGATACTTTATGATGTGAATATTGATGGCATTCTCGAATAATACAGAATATCGCTGATTTAGAACGGATTTTCGGCTCTAAAAGCCTTTTGGTAGGCTCTTAGAGCCTTATTATATGGAAAATTTTTGGGAACAATTGAATAAGCCTGTTTTTGCTTTGGCGCCGATGGCGGGGTTAACAGACAGCGCTTTCCGCCAAATATGCAAAAGCTACGGCGCCGATGTAGTTTACAGCGAAATGGCCAGTGCGACGGCTTTGTATTATAATCCGGATGAAACCCTTAAGCTGCTGGAGTTTTCAAAGAAGGAAAAACCATACATAGTTCAGCTGTTCGGCAGCGATCCGGAGCATTTCGGGCAGGCGGCGGAATTAGTGGAGAAAAAAATAAAGCCGGATGGCATTGATATCAATTTCGGCTGTCCGGTCAAGAAAGTCTTGAGGCAAGGCGCCGGAGCGGCATTGATGGATAATTTGGAATTGTCGAAAAAAGTGATTAAGAGTACGCTTTCCGCAACCAAGCTGCCAATATCCATTAAAGCCAGAACCAAATCCAAAAACATCGGGGTACTCCAATTCCTAAAATGCATAAACGGGCTTGACGTAAAAGCTATCATGATCCACGGCAGGACATTAAACCGTGGCTTTGCCGGTTCAATTGATTATGCAGTGATCAAAAAAGCCAGGCAATATTTCAACGGCATTATCCTGGCCAACGGCGGAATCATGTCGGCCGAGGACGCTTGGAGCATGCTCAAGAAAACCGGTGCCGACGGGGTCGGAATTGCGAGAGGAGCACTGGGCAGACCATGGATATTCGATGAAGCAATAAGCGAGAAGTTAGAAGCAAAAAGTATGGAGGAAATATTCAATATTGCGCTTAGGCATGCGAAACTGGCGGAAAAATTGAAGGGAAAGCAGGGAATTATCGAAATGCGGAAGCATTTATGCTGGTATGTTCAAGGCATGCCCGGAGCCAGAACCTTGCGCCAGGAATTGGTTAAGGTGAAGAGCCGGGATGAGATCAGGAAGATAGCTGAAAAATTTAATGACGGCAGATAAATGCCGTCATTTTGTTTTAGGTTTCTGCCAGAGGCAGTGAAATTAAGCAATGATCGTCCTTGATGGAAAAAGCTCCTTCAAGAGTGCCAGTTATGATATCTTTAATAAATGCAATACGCAGATCAAGGGTTTCTTTGAAAGCCATAAATGCGCTTGACTTAATATCAATGCGGATAAAAGGGTTTTCAACGTTAAAGCTGACCATAACCCGCTCATCGGATTTCCGGTTGGTTTCGATATACCTCCTGAGTTCCTTGAATATATCGTCGCCAACCATCGGATCGATGTAGACGGCGACCGAATCGCCTTCGGACGGCATTTCAAAATGAATGAAGCCGTCGCCGAGCATGGGTATTAATTCGGGAAGCTTAATTTTTACGGGTTGTTTATTCACCGGACAGGTATGATGCACCAGCCTCATCATGACTTTGACGTCGTGTTCCAGGAGTTTCAGTTCGCTGATCGCGATTTGGGCAAAATTGCGCTGAGTTTCCTGATCTTCGGGGATGGCCGGAACAGACTTTTTTAACAGGGCAATGGCTTGGATCAGTTTATTAAGTACAATATGACTGAATTCATCCATCTGCCCGCCGGTAGTTGAATGGTAATCCGCCAATCCGAAATTTTTTATTGCTAAATCCAGACCGCGATTTTCGATATAGGATTTCATTTTCTGGATTTTTGCCATATCGGACCGGCTGAATCCTTTCAGGTTCTCCAATTCAGCCTGATTATTGGTATTTTCGAAATACCCCCAATGGTCCTCGTTAATGACTTTATCAAGGATGACCAGGCTAATAATATGCGCACGATACGCGATCGGAACCACAGCAATAGATAAGATGCGCTTATTGCGGACATGCGGACGCATATATTCGACCAGCGGATCATTTAAAGCGTCGTTCACCTGTATGATTTGCCCGGTTCGGATAGCCTGGATCAGCGCTTCTTTGGGGTTGGGGTAATGGAATTGTCCGACTCCGCCGATATTATGGCGCATATTGTCCGGAGGATAGCCGAATACGATTTGATAGTAGTCGTCCTTTTCATCCGCACAAAAATGTGGCTGCATGATGACCCAATGGGTGCAAATTCTTTTTAGATCCCAATCCGAGAATTCCATGATCAGGCTGCAGACATGGTTCATTAATGCGGAAGATATTCTGCTTGAATTCAGCAGATCCAATAGCTTAAAAGCTATCTGGAATTGGTCCGCTTTATTTGGCATGGGCTGCCTCCCCTTTGCAGAAATTGTAAAGTCCATGATCAGGCCGCTATAGCCAGCCTTTTTTCTCAAAATATAAAAGCATGCTCAAGGCGATAACCACAAGAAACTGGATAATAATCCAGAAATTATTTGGAGCGTCGAGAAATGGCATGCCATTGCTCATATTCATACTAAAAATAGTCGCGAATAATGTCAAGGGAAAAGTCAGAACCGAAAATATCGTCAGGGTTTTCATGACTTCGCTCAAGCGGTTTCTCATCAGGGACTGGTTCGTATCGTTGAAAATTTCGGTCATTTCCTTCTGGCTTTCGATGACTTCCCAGATCCTTTTGGAATAATCGACCAGTTTGCGGAAAAAGCGCTTGACGTCTTCCTCGGAAAGCAGGGTGTATTCGGCTTCCATCAGTTTTTTCAGGATGGTTTTATGGTTCTGCATGATTTTACGCAGATTTACCATGTTCCGCCGCAGCTGCATGATTTTTGCCACGGTTACTTTTTCGTTCGGTTGGGAAAAAAGCCTTTCCTCGACCGCGTTGATGGCCAGGCTGTTTTGGTCAAGGACAGGAAAACAAGATAAGAACATTCTTTCCAAAAGCTGATAAAGCAATATTGTCGGAGTATCGTGTTCGAAAGAAATAAGGCAATTGGGCTCTTTTTTGCAGAAATTGAAAAAGTCGGTCAGGGTCGGAATGTTATTGTTGTGCAAGGTTACCAGATATTTTTTGCCGACAAAAAAATCAACCTCTTCGGCGATGATTTTTTCGCCGCTATAAACAGGAAAGTGCAGAATGACAAAAAGATAGCCCTTGCCCATTTCGACCAGGGGACGCTGGGACATTGATTTGCCCATCGAAGCTTTCAGGTGGTTCAATTCAAATTTGAAATTTTTCCTCAAATATTCAATTTCTTCCTTGCCGGCATTTGTCCCGTTGATCCAGTCGAGAGAGGTATTGGTTTTCGGGTTTCTGATAGTGACTTTAACCAGTTTTTTGGTAATTTTTTGGTAGGCAGACATGTATTTGAGGTTACTTCCAAGATAAAATTATCATAAACAGCACGATTGGTAATTATTGTTATTATAACATAAAATTGTAAAATATTTAAAAATTGAATATAATATTATATAGCTTCAAGTAATTATTTTTAATATGCCCAACGACCAGCAAATCGATCAAAGGATCGAGAAAAGCCCCCAACCGGACAATAAAATAGGCCAGCGGATTGAAAATGCCGAAGCCCACAGGCTGCCTGAGCATTTGGATCCGGGAAAGCGCGAAGCCGTACTCCAGGAATTGCAAAATTCAAGCATCAGCCTGGCGGAAAAATCCGTGTCTGATGCAGCAGCTTCAGTGTATGACCACGGCCAAAATCAAGTGCAAGAAATTGAATGCATCCTGGAGGAGGGCTTAAGGGAGCTTTATCTGAATATGCCGCATGAAATACAGCCTAGCTTTAAGAAAAAGGGCGAGGAAACGGCGGAAAAGATCATCGGCTTAATCCGCGAAAATACGAAAAATATTATTTGGAAAATAATCAAACTGATTTCCGAGTGGCTGAGGATGATCCCGAACGTTAAAGAATATTTCGTCGAGCAGGAAGCCAAAATCAAAGCGGACAAAATACTCGAAGAGCTTAATGTCAATAAATACAGATAATTCAAGAATGCCGGAAAGATTGCAATTCAAAAAAATCAACCGCACCGCTCAAGCGGTACTGGGCTACTCAAGGTATATGGCGGCATTATCTTGGGCTTTTTTTATTTTTGTCATGCTCAGCTATCCGATGCCCGCCGGCATCGAGCATGTCTTTACCTGGCGCGATAAGTTCGTGCATTTTGCGCTTTTTGGGGCGATGAGCCTGTTATTATGGCATTTATTCCGCTTCGAAATCATTTGGCCGGCAGCTAAAAGCGCAAAAATAAATTTTGCGATTACCGCCGTTTATATTGCAGTTCTTGAAATCGGCCAGAATTATTTCCCCGGCCGCACCCCGGACGCAAGGGATTCATTGGCCGGCATGGCCGGAGCATTGGCCGTGATTCTGCCGCTTTACGGCTATGCTCGCGCAAACAAGCCGAAACTGCTGCTTCATGTCTGCTGCATAGCCTGTGGCGCCGGCATCTTCCGGGAGCTGGAAAAAAAATATGATGCGGATATGTATTTCTTCAACCCGAATATATATCCGCGCGAAGAATACCGGAAGAGGCTGTCCGAAGCCAGGCGGATTGCCCGCATTTGGCGCAAAAAGCTAATTGCCGGCAGGTACGGCCATAAGGCCTGGCTGTCTGCAGTCAAAGGGCTGGAGAACCAAAAGGAAGGCGGAAAAAGGTGCGAAATCTGCTTCGCTTACCGGCTTGACGCGACGGCGCGTAAAGCCGTTGCCACCGGCTATGAAATATTTGCGACCACCCTGACAATCAGTCCTTATAAGTCATCGCCGAAAGTCATCGAATGCGGCAAGCGCGCCGGAAAGAAATTCCGGATCAAATTTTTGGCTCTCGATTTCGGAAAGGGCAGCGGTTTCCGCCATTCCGTCGAAGAATCGAAAAAATTATCGATTTACCGCCAAAAATATTGCGGCTGTGAATTCAGCGATACTTACAGCCCGGCAAAAAAGTCAAAAACAGTTAAATAAATCAAGCTTGTTATTAAGCAGGCTTTAATGTTATAATATTATTATTAGGGACAAGCATTTCGTATAAATTTTATATAATTTCCAAAATATTTTTCGGATCGAAATATATTCGTTATGGACATTAAAGAATATTTTTCCAAAACGATTGAAAAAAAAGCGTCAGACCTGCATTTGGCGGCCGGAAGCATACCGACTTTGAGGGTTAGCGGGGATCTCGTAAAGCTGGAAAATTCGCCGCTGGCCGAAAAAGACTTGAAAAAGGGAATTGAAGAACTTTTCGGCCAAAAGATCATCGAGGAATTCAAAAGCCGAAAAGATGTCGATTTCGGATATGATTTTGAAAATGTAAGATTCAGGATTAACCTCCATTATCAGGAAGGCAGTGTCGGTTTATCCGCCAGAACGATTCCAACGGCCATACCGGATCCCTCGGAGCTTGCGTTTAACGAAACAATTTACCGCCTGACGCATTTGAAAGACGGCTTGCTGATAGTGACCGGCCCGTCAGGAAGCGGAAAATCAACCACATTGGCCGCGATGATCAATATAGTTAATCGCGAAAGGCGTTCGCATATAATCACTATCGAGGATCCGATCGAATTCATGTTCAAGGAAGAGCAGAGCATAATCGAGCAAAGGGAGCTCGGAGTCGATACCGACAGTTTCGCTTCGGCATTGAAATTCGCTCTGCGCCAGGATCCGAACGTCATAATGGTCGGCGAGATGAGGGATTCGGATACGATCTCTTCCGCTTTAACGGCCGCGGAAACCGGCCACTTGGTTATGTCGACTTTGCATACGACATCGGCGCCGGAAACCGTCCAGCGGATAGTAAACGCGTTTCCGAGCCATATCCATGCCGAAATAGTCGGTATTCTAGCTTCTTGCCTAAGGGGAGTCATTTCCCAGCAGCTGCTGCCTAAGGCTGGCGGAGGCCAGATAGTTGCCAGGGAAATATTAATCAACAACCAGGCGATTGCGAACCTGATCAGGAACAACCAAATCAGCCAGATATACAGCGTGATCGAAACCGGCCAGAAAGAAGGCATGATCACGATGAACAAAGCAATCGACAATCTGTTGCGCGGCGGACTGATCACAGAGGAAACGGCCCGCAACAGAAAAAGGGATTTAGCTACATTATCTTCATATTATTGATATGACCAGGGAAAAATGGGACAACATAGTATCCATGGTTACCGAAAAGTTCAAGGTAATCGAGCACCGTTCTGGGTCGGAAGACAAGGAAGGCGGGGTCCGGATCGAGGAAATAATTTTTGAAAGCCCTGTCGGAACGATAAAACTCGAGTATCACGTTAAACCCGTATTGCTGGATAAAAAAGTGACATACTCCAATAGGATCGGATCGGATACCAAGGTTGATTATATTTATTCCAAGGATGAAACAACCGCCTCGATGAAGGCCTTCAAGTGGGATGAAAACCAGGAAGATTGGATGCAGATAAGAGGAGATGATTTTATCAGCTAGATGCAGGGTTTGAGGCCCCGTGTTCCGGAACGTGCAATAGGGTTAGCGGATGGCTTGTCCGGGATATTCTCAAATGCATAAATTATGGACAGAAATACGAAAATTATAATTTTCGGCACTGTCGTCGTAATGTTCTGCGCGATGGTCCTTTTGCTGCTGAATGCACGGGAGCTGTCCATGTCGAAAAAAAACGGTAATGACATCATCCAGGAGATCAGCCAGAGAGAGATGCGTATCAGCTACGAAGCGGCGATTAAGGAAGAAATCCTTGAAATCAAAGCTTTATTCGAGGATCAGTCTCTGGACGCCGGAAAAATAAGGGAAGTCAAACAGGACTTACTGGGCATGCGGGTGCCGGCCGAATACCGCGATCTGCACATTAAAATCGTTCAAGCCCTCGATAAACTTGAGCAGTACATAACCGACGGCAAGGAAGCCGAAAAATCCGAAAGCGAAAAAATGATGGAAGAACTGGCCTTAAGGTATAAATGGATAAGAGAAAACTGATTATGTTAAACCGGGCTATCGTACCATTCGCATTGTTCATGCTGATCGCAGCGTTTCTGGAAGCGGTATTTTTCTTTTCCGGATTGGCAGCAACGGCGCTAGCGCTCGGAGCAGTAGTGATTATTTCGGCCGTCTATTACCTGATTCCCGGATATTTGGAGCAAAATAGGATATATTTTACCGTATTTCCGCTGCTGATTTTGCTGGCATTTTTCGCTTACATCATTCTGCAGTCTGAAGTTTTGTTCATCCAAATTTTAATATTTCTATGTCCCTTGGTGATATTTTTTTATTTCAGGGCCATCTATTATTATTTTCATAAGCCGGGCAGCTATCGTACTTTTTCCATCGAAAATATCTCTTCCTACGGGGGATTTATGGCTTTTTTTCTTTTTGGGAGCAGTTTTTTCGGCTATCAATCGGCTTTGGTGCTGCCGCTCTGGACATTGGCCCCTTTTTTATTGATTTTTACTTTTTTTCTGGTCAATGAAGTGTTTTGGATGAACAAGATCGAATACCGCAAGGGCATCTTGCATATTTTTACGGCAATAATTATCATAATGGAATTGGCTTGGGCGATTTCCTACCTGCCCACGAATTATAATGTCGCCGGCATGTGTCTGGTAATTTTTTATTACATGCTGATCGGCGTTTTGAAGCATCATCTGGCAGGCAATCTTGAGCCGAGAGTGGTCAAGCTTTACCTGGGGATCGGCGGCATCAGCTTGATACTGGTGCTTTTGACCTCCCGCTGGATTTAAAAATTGAAACGATCTATGAACAATAAATTAATTCTACAATTCATCATACTGATAATATTCAGTTTATTGGGAGGAATCGCCGGAGACTTGATTTTCCGCAATTACATCTATACCGCCTATGATTTGCCGCTGCTGGGAAACGTAGATTATACGGGCGAGAATTACCGGGGGACAAATTTGATCATCCGCGACGCGCAGCGGGTGATCGTGGAGCAGAACGAGAAAGTCAAGGAAACCATCGACAATACCGCTCCCAGCCTGGTCGGGATATTCAAAAGCGCTGAACAGAATCCGGCGACCGCAAATTATTACATCAACGATGAATTCGCCCAGGGCATCATAATCACGAGCGACGGATGGATTCTTACCAGTTTAAACAAAATTGATTCCCAGACCGATTTGGTCAAGGAATATTTTGTGGCGACAACGGACAAAAAGACCTATCCGATAGATAAGCTGGTCCAGGACAGGCTGACCGGAACGGTTTATATCCATATCGAAGCCAGGGGTTTGCCGGTGAGGAATTTTATCGAGAGGGGAGGCCTGGGCGTCGGCGATAGCGTAATTGCCAACGATTGGAAAAACACTTCCGTGGTTACCCAGATAATCAGCGCGGAATTGGATGGAGGAGCCAACAAGGACAGCGACCTCAGTTTTAGGAATTTTCAGCTCAAAGATACCGGCAGCGGCATCAGGGATCATTTTATTTTCGATTTTTCAGGCAACTATGTCGGCTATCTCGGCAAAGAAGGCAATTTGCAGTGTATCCTGGCATCCAAGAATGCAATCGCCAGCCTCTTGAAAAGCGGAACAATCAAAAGGGCGAGCTTGGGCATCACGTTTTTACCCGTTGAAAAGCTGATCAATTATCCCTATAAGAACGGCATGCTGATCAAATCGGTCAAGAGCGGTGGTCCGGCCTTTGAAGCAGGAATCAGGGAAGGATTCATAATCACGGCGGCAAACGGAGTGCCTCTTAATATAAGCTATAATTTAGCGGACGCGGTAAGCGAGCATTTGCCGGGCGAAAGGATAGTGTTAAGCTATACCTATAAAAATCTGACGCAGGACGCAACAGCCACCCTGGCCGAGCTGAAGCTACCCGCACAATAGTATGGACAAAAAAACTATCCGGAATTCAAAAAATATCAAGGGCAAGGACATCCTGCTGAGAACGGACTACAATGTGCCTCGGCGGGTTTCCGGCGATAAAATCGAAATTGTCGATGCCAGCAGGATAGTCGCCAGTCTGGAAACGATCCGCTATCTGCTGCGTTACGGATCAAAAATAGCCATCGCCACCCATTTGTGCGATGGAGAGCCCAAGGACGTAAAAGCCGGAAAAATGTGCTCGACTGCCGCATTAGCCAAGAAGCTCGGCAGCTTGCTTGGGAAAAAAATCGAATTTGCCGATGACTGCGTCGGGGCAGACGCAGAGCAGGCTTTCAAAACGCTGCCCGAAAAAGGGATCCTGATGCTGGAAAATTTAAGATTCCATGATGGCGAAAAAGCAAATGATCCGGAGTTCGCGGCGGAATTGGCAAAGGTTGTCGGCGGCCGGAGTTCCGGCAGCGCAATTTACGTGAATGACGCATTCGCCGTCTGCCATCGGAACCATGCCAGCGCCGGGGCTAGCAAGCACGTATTGCCCGCCTATTGCGGCCTGATCATCGAAAAAGAAATTGAAAACCTGGACCGGGCGAAAAATCCGGCCAAGCCCGCGGTGGCGGTTTTGGGTGGCGCAAAAATATCAACCAAGCTGAAAATAATCGAAAAACTGGAAACATCATATGACCGGATACTGATCGGCGGAGCCATGGCCAATAATTTTTTGAAAGCCAGAGGCCTGCAAATCGGCAAATCGCTGTTCAGCGAAGGCGATGTCGCATTGGCGGCCAGACTTGAAAATCCAAAATTGGTTTTGCCCCTCGATCTGGCGGTAATGGACGGCGAAGAGGGCCAAACCCCGGTTTTGAGAAAAATAGACGAGATCCGCCCGAATGACGTAATTCTCGATATTGGGCCGGAAACTATAAGATTGTTTTCTTCCTGTATTCGGGACGCTAAAACCATAATTTGGAATGGGCCGCTCGGCAAATTCGAAGATCCTCATTTTAAGCATGGCACTCTGGCGATCGCCAGAATGATCGCCCGCCGGGCAAAAGGCGAAGCTTTTGCCGTCGCCGGAGGAGGCGAAACCGTTGAAGCTCTGGATTTGACCAAAGAAAAGCCCAATATGGACTGGGTGTCGACCGGCGGCGGGGCGATGCTGGCTTATTTGGGAGGAGAGCCAATGCCGGGGCTGGAAGGAATAGTTTGACATATTTACGCAAATACGAATCGTATTCAAAGATTACAAATCAACGAAAGTGATGGATAAAAGATTTAATAAGGGCTTTACGCTGATAGAGCTTTTGGTCGTTATCGCGATCATCGGATTGTTGAGCACTTTAGCGGTTTATGCTTTCAGCCGCGCCAGGGAAAAGGCGAAAATATCCAAAGCCCAGTTCGAATTAAACCAGCTTAGAACCGCGATTCTGCAATTGGGCATGGATACTGGCCAATGGCCCAACCATCAATCCATCGATCATACTGCCGGCGGCGCTTCAAACAATGAAGTTTGCGAAACATGCACGGTAAAGATCGCGGATGGAGCGTCCGGCCTGACCGCGAACGATACGGTTACGCCGTATCAAAATTGGAGCGGGCCCTATATGCCCGATATACCCCTTGATTCCTGGAAACACCAATATTTCTTCGATACTGATTATCAGATCAATCCTGCCGATGATACGCCTTGCAACGGCGGTTCGGGCTGTATTGACGCCGTAGCAATCGGCTCTTATGGACCGAATGGCCTTCAGAACAACGGTTATGATCAAGACGATGTAATAGTAATATTATATAAATAAATAATTCATCTCGAATATGGCCAGAATAAAAAAAATTATAGCCAGGGAAATTCTCGATTCCCGAGGCAATCCGACGATTGAAGCCAAAGTGATAACCGAAAAGGGATTATCGGCTAAAGCCGCTGTCCCATCCGGCGCTTCTACCGGCAGCCATGAAGCGCTTGAATTGCGCGATGGCGATCATGCGAGGTATGCGGGAATGGGAACTCTTAAAGCATGCGCGAACGTAAATGAGAAAATCGGGCCGGCTTTAACCGGCCTGGACGTCCGCGAACAGCAAAAAATCGACCAATCCATGCTCGAACTTGACGGAACACCGAATAAATCGAAGCTGGGAGCTAATGCGATTTTAGCCGTTTCCTTGGCCTGCGCGCGCGCGGGGGCGCTAAGAGAAGAAACAGAGCTATATGAATATATCCGGAGGAAATTCGGCTTTGAAGGTGAAATTTCACTTCCGACTCCTTGTTTCAACATATTTAACGGCGGGAAGCACGCCGATACAAACCTTGATTTTCAGGAATTCATGATCGTTCCGCTCCATAAAATCAGGGAAGAGAACCCAAGACCGGACATAAGCATCGCCGAGCAGATCAGGATCGGTTCGGAGGTATTCCATGAACTCGGGCATGTTTTGAAAGAAGCAGGAATGGATACCGATGTCGGCAACGAAGGAGGCTACGCACCGGACATTTCATCCAGCATCCAGGCGATTGAATTGATCATGGCCGCCGCAACCAGGGCTGGCTATGCGCCGGGCAAGGATATCGGGATCGGCATCGATGTCGGTTCATCGGTCCTTTATAATAAGGAAACCAAAAAATATGTCTTCAGGCTGGACCACGCGAATTTTACCAGCCAAAACCTGATCGGCCTCTATTATGAATGGTTCAGAAAATATCCGATCGTTTCGATCGAAGACGGATTGCAAGAAGACGATTGGCAAGGCTGGCGTGAATTGACGCGCGAGCTCGGCCAGGAAATGCTGATTGTCGGAGACGACCTGTTCGTAACCAATCCGGATCGGCTGCGCATGGGCTTAAAGGAAAAAGCGGCCAATACAATTTTAGTGAAAGTGAACCAAATCGGCTCTCTTTCCGAAACCATCGATTGCGTCAAACTCGCCCAAAAGCATAATTACAATATTATGGTTTCGCATAGAAGCGGGGAAACCTGCGACAGCTTCATTGCCGATCTGTGCGTGGCAGTAGGCGCAGGCTACATCAAATCCGGCTCGTTATCCAGAAGCGAACGGCTCGCGAAATACAACCGGCTGATGGAAATTGAAATGAATTTGAAGAGTGAATATTAATTGATCCGGTTAAACGGATTTTTATGGTTAAAACCGGCTACATACGTTAAATGTTAAAAATCTAGTTTAAAATATATAATTAATTAAAGATAGCGCGTTAGATAAAGTAAACGGTAAGCACATGATTGTTAAAAAAGGCGGATTCAATCCGTTTATATTAATCATTTTAGACGGCTGGGGATTAGCCGAACCGAACCGGGGCAACGCAGTGGCCCTGGCTAAGACTCCGGTTATGGATATGTTGGCCGATAAATATCCCGCCGCCAAGCTTTGCGCCCATGGCGGGTGCGTGGGTTTGGTTGAAGGGCAGGACGGCAACAGCGAAGCCGGCCACATGAATATCGGGGCCGGCAGGGTGGTCGAGCAGGATGAAGTCAGGATAGCCAATGCGATCAAGAACGGGACCTTTTATAAGAATCCAGCCTTCAAACAAGCCATCCGAAACGTCGAAATCCATAATTCCAGCCTGCATTTGCTGGGCATGCTGTCCAACGGCATGAGCGCGCACAGCAACCCCCAGCATTTGCTGTCCCTCCTGGAATTAGCCCGCGAACATGACCTGAAAAATATCTATCTGCATGTTTTTACCGACGGCAGGGACTCGCCAAAATTCGTAGCAGTCAAATTGATCGAAGAACTGCAGAAGAATTTCAGGAGCAACGAAAAAATAGCAACTATTATGGGGCGGTATTACGGAATGGACCGCAAGAAAGAATGGTCAAGGACCGAAATGGCTTATGATGCGCTGGTTTCCGGCAAGGCAAGGATAGCCAAAAACCCCCGCGACGCGATCCTGGAAGCATATAACCGCGGGGAAGACGATGAGTTTATAGAACCTTATATCATAACCGATAACGGTACGATGATTCCCAGGATTTCCGATAATGACAGCATAATATTTTTCAACTTAAGGTCCGATCGGGCGCGGCAAATGGCAAAAGTTTTCGTCCAAAAGGACTTCCACATAAAAAATCCGCAGGCTTTTCATAAAAAGAAGGAGCT
>Ga0105093_10000519_pt1 | contig 14645 bp, 12 predicted proteins | sample PPLLak3March2015_2_FD_79111 | JGI IMG/M metagenome (GOLD analysis project Ga0105093, IMG submission 79111) | Freshwater sediment microbial communities from Prairie Pothole Lake near Jamestown, North Dakota, USA - PPLs Lake P8 Core (3) Depth... | ecosystem: Environmental > Aquatic > Freshwater >... | reverse complement strand
CTGGCGGGCGGTAAGATATCCTTCCTGAATCAGCCGCTCCACTGCTTTGCGGATGGTGATGGTACTGACACCGAATTCCTGCGCTAGGTTTTTGGCCGCGGGGATCCACTCGCCCCGTTGATAGGCGTCGCTGTGGATCCGGTTCTTGATGGTCGCCGCCACCTTGAGATACATGGGAACGCCGCGTTGATGCATCGCGTTGCCTATCCCTAATTATGTTATTATGTCTTTATACTAACCATATTTTGTTGCGTCCACAGATGTCAAGGTAAAAATGTTCGAATTGTTTCCCTGCCGCAGGCAGGGAAACAACAGGGACTTGAAAAACGTGGATAACGGCCATAGGTTCTGCGCAGTCAAAATAAGTTCGGTCTCATTTTGCTCATGGAGGGACAACAGCGATGCGGTTCATTAAATTCGGCATGATTCTTCTGGTCGCGGCGCTTATCGGCGCCGGGACGTCGCACGCGGCGGATACAACCCCCAACCTCCAGCTGGACGTCAAGGAGTTCACGCTGAAAAACGGAATGCTGTTCCTGGTCGTGGAGCGGCCGGCCACCCCCCAGGTGGCGGTCCGCCTGGCGATCCGGGCCGGCTCCGCCCTCGAGGAACGCGGGAAAACCGGGATTGCCCACATGCTCGAGCATATGATGTTCAAGGGCACCCAGAACTTCGGGTCGACCGACTACCAGGAGGATGCGACACTTCAGGCCCGCATCGATTCAGCCTACGATAAGGTCAAATCCGAGCAGGCCAAGCGCAGCCCCGATGCGAAGGTGATTCAGGAAAAGCGTGCGGAGATGGAGCAGCTGCGGCTGGACGCACAGAAACTTTACATTCCCCAGGTTTTTTCTTCCCAGCTCGGCAAGAACGGCGCGGTTGGCGTCAACGCCTTCACCAGCCAGGACCAGACCCAGTACACCGCCTCCGTGCCATCCGACATGATCGAACAGTGGTTCTCGATCATCAGCGAACAGCTCTTCGAGCCGTCCTGGCGCGAATTTTATGTCGAAAAGGAGGTCGTGCAGCGCGAATGGGCCTTCCGCTACGTGAACAACCCGGAAGGCGCCGCCTGGCTCGACCTGAATGCAACGGCCTACACTGCACACCCCTACCGCAATCCCGTCATCGGTTGGAAGTCCGACATGGAGCGTTACAGCACCCGGGATGCGATGGAATACCACACGAAATACTACAACCCTGCCAATGCCGTCTGTGTTCTGGCAGGCGATGTCACGCTGGCCGAAGCCCGGCGGCTGGCTGAAATGTACTTCGAGCGTTATCCGACCGGAGAACGGGCCCCCGAGACGGTCACGGCGGAGCCGTCCCAGCAGGGGCCGCGCAAGAGCGTGCGCTTCCTCGAGGGCGCGCGCACCCCCGTCGTGCGCGTCGGCTTCCACGGGGCGCGCATCAACACCCCCGACTTCTTCGCCCTGGATGCGCTCACCATGGTCCTGAGCCAGGGGCGCAGCGCCCGGATGACTCAGAACATCGTCGAGCAGGGGTTGGCGGTCGAGGCCTGGGCGGGAAACCCCGACCAGCGCTATGGCGGCATGCTTGTTATGGGCGGCTCCCCCAACGAGCCCGATCCATTGAAACGTCCGGGGGTTGCCGAAGATGAAAAACGGGCCGCCTATCTTGCGGCGTGCGAGTCTCTGGAAAGGGTTCTGCTCGCCGAGTTGGAAAAACTCAAGACAGAGTTGGTCGCCCCGCAGGAACTCGAGCGCCTGAAGAAGCTCAACCGGCGCGACGTCATCGATCGGCTGCGCAGCAACGAAAGCGTTGCCGGGACCCTGGCGACGCTCGAAGTGCAGGCCGGATGGCGATATCTCAACGACTATCTGCGCAACATGGACGCGGTCACCCCTGAGGACATCCGCCGGGTCGCCCGGCAGGTTGGCCGGCCCGAGAACAAGACCACGAGCTTCGTGATCCCGGGCGGAGCGGCGAGCCGCCCGCCGGAAGCCTATGCGGAGGTGCGCTCGATCAGCGGCAGTGCGGCTGCGGGGCGCGAGCTTTTCAAAGGCTCGCTTCAGAACCACTCGATCTATCCGACGCCGGCCGGGTGGAAGCATCCCCTCTCTTTTGCCCGTCACCCGCACCGTGTCGATTACCCCGAAGCCGCTCAGATGGCGATTGGAGGGGCCAAGGTGTTTTTTCTGCCGGACCACGAGCTGCCGCTCATCGACATGACGATTTACGTCAAAGCCGGCGCCGTCGATCTGCAGGACTCCGAGGCGGGACTGACGGACCTTCTGGACGGCACGATCATCCGCGGCGGAACCAAGAGCCGCTCGCCGGTCGAGTTGGCCATGCTGCTGGATGACAACGCCATCAAAATGGGTGTCGATATCGGGTTGGAAGAAACCGCCATCAAGCTCTCCGTGATCTCTTCCGACTGGGAGAAAGGGATCGGGATTCTGCGGGAGGTGCTGACGCAGCCGCGCTTCGACGCCAAAGTGCTCGAGGTGGCCAAGGAGCAGGCGTTGGCCAATCTGGGCCGACAGGGTGAAGACGCCCAAGCCGTGGCCATGCGGGAGAGCATGATCTGGCATTTCAAAGGCCACCACTACGGCAGGGATCCGCTGGCGGCGACCAAGGTCATTCCGACCATTACCCGCGATGACCTGCGGCGCTTCCTCTCCACCCATTTTGTTTCCGCCAACATGGTGGTGGCGGTTTCAGGGGATATTCAACCCGGCCAGGTCCGGGAGAGCCTGGGCCGTTTCATCAGCGGTCTGCCCGCAGGAGCAGCGCCCCAGCGGCGCCTCGCCAACCCGTCCCCCACTCCGCCGGTCCTGGCCCTGATCCACAAACCCGGGCAGGTGCAATCCAATGTCGTTGCCCTGCTGCCCGGCATCACGCGCGTCGACCCGCGGTATTGGAAAACGAATTTACTGATGAGTGTTTTCGGCGGCAGCGATTCCCTGATGTACACCCGGCTGCGGGACGATCTCGGCTATGTCTACTCCGCGGGGTTTTATCAAACGGCCAAATGGCAGGCGGGCCTCCTCGTCGGGATCATCGGCTGCAAGGGGGACAAGGCCGGAGACGCCATCCGTGAGACCGTTAACATCATGAAATCCCTGCACCAGGGTATTCCCGGCCGCGAGCTGGAACTCAAACGCCTGGACACATTGAACAGCTTCGTGTTCAACGTGGACACCAAGGCGGAGCTGGTCCAGGCTTACAGCCGCTACGCCATGCGTGAGGAGCCGCTCGACACGTTGGGGAGAATCCAGGACAGCTATGTTGCCGCCACAGGCGAGGAGTTGCAGGGGCTCGCTGTAAAGCTGCTCGATCCCCGTGAAATCCAGATTCACGTTGTGGCCGACAAGACGATACCGGTCAAGCAGCCGGACGGGACCACGCGCAGCCTGGAGGAAGACCTCAAGGCCACAGCCCAGGCGCTTGGGATACCGTTCCGGGAAATCGAATTGAGATAACCTTGATGGCTTCGTAAATAGGCCAATTTCGGCGTTGCGCTTCTGCGCGCTGTCGCTGCGGCGTACATGAAGTACGCCTCACTCCACGCGCCTCGCGCGCCTTGAACTTGGCCTCTTTACGAAGCCATCGATCTTCTGCGGATGAACTTCGGCCTGAGGGCGCATCGGCACCCCGGTTCGGTATCGGCGCCGTTCAGTTTTCTGCTTCGAGCTTCGAGCCTAAGCCCGGATCGCTGAAATCTTCCAAAAAATTCCAGAAAAAGGTCTCCATGCCGGGGTGTGGCGGTGCATGTTTGGGGACCAAGCCTTCCGTGTATCCGCGCTGCACGAACCTTCTGATCGCCTCCGGGTTCCGGCTGATCACGTGCACCGGGACGGACCAGGAAGCGCTCGTTCCCGCCACCGGGGCGCAGGGCTGGTGATCGCCCAGGATGACCACGAGTTCGTCGCCGGCGAGGAAGCGTCGGATGAACTCGCTCAAGACCGTGAACTCGTAAACAACGGCTGCGCTGTAGGCCTCGGCGAGTTTGGGCGGGTCGGACCAGGCGCCCGGGAACGTCAGCGCCGGCAGCGAGTGGAAAAGGGAGCCGTCGCCGAGGGCCTGCCACTCCTCGACGTAAGGCGCATGCACGTCGAAGGCGGCGTGGCTGCTGACCAGGATGAATTCGACCATCAGCGGGTCGGAGGCGTCCTGAATCTCCTGTCGGTAGACGTAGCTGAGGACATACTGGTCGGGCATGGGGGCCCAGGCGAAGTCAGGTCCCTTGTAGGCGAAATCCGCGGCAGTGTACGTCCGCTGGAATCGGAAAAATTTTCCGGCCGGCGACGGCCAGAGGGTCCCGGGCATGGCGCGAACGGTGCGGTAGCCGGCCCGGTTGAAATACTCGGCCAGCGGTGTCAGGTCCGACCCGAGCAGCAGGTCGTGCCGGATCTGGCTGTTCAGGCGCACTCCGCTCGCCAGGGTGCCGTGGGCGAGCCAGGAGGTGCCGCCGAAGGTCGGGGAGGCCAGGTATGCCGAGCACATCCCGAATCCGGCGGCCCGCAGGTCGGCTTCGGCGGCCTGCACCACGGGCGTCACCCGCGCGGCGTGATCCGGGTCGGAGAACACGGTCTGCCCATAGGATTCGATCACGAAGAGGAACACCGGGGTGCGGTGCAGGGCATTCAGGTTCGTGGGGGTGCTCCGGGATCGTTCGATGGCCGTTTCGATGGCGGCCTGGTCCCGCCGGCGGATGCCTTCGAGATCCAGGATTGCCCGCACCTCCTCGACCAGCCGGGGCAGGGCGGTCGACCCAATCAAGGCCGGTGCGCCCTCAGGGCGGACGCCCGACCAGGCCCCGGCGGCGATCACCCCTGCTGCCAGGCACGACAGCAAGGGCTTTGGGCCGTTTGCGGCTAAGCCGCCGTGCAGGATTTTGAGAGAGCGGACCACTCCCCAGGTCATGCTCGGCAGGGTCAGGGCCAACCCCGCCAAGGCCATGGCGAAAAACGCAGGGGAAAGCAGCATCCAGCCGAGAAACACCACGTCCGGCACATGCTGGGTGTCCAGGTAGAGGTTGAACGGCCGGTTGAAGACCATCGGGACCAGGGTGTCCGCCAGGCGGAAGAGCGCCAGAAAGATCACGGCCGCCGCGATGGGAGCATAGAGTGCCGGCCGGAAACGCGTGTCCCGACGCACCCGCAGGCTCATTGCGATGGTCAGCACCAGGAGCTCCGGTGCAAGCTGCAGAAAAGAGTCCCACGGCCGCCCCGGGATCGCCGCGTCCAAGTTCAGGACCGTGTTCAAAAAAGCCAGGGCGACCAGAAGCTGGAGCGGCTGGCGGAGAGGGTTGCGGAGGCGGTCGGTGGCGTGCGTTGCGTCAATCGAGTCCATTGAGTTGGATTCGTTCCCTTCAGCTTTGATTAACTCGTAGAAAGCGGGTTACGGCGCGTTGCGCCGTCCTGTCGGCAATGAAGTGTCGCCCTTGTGGGAGTGGCTCCTGCCTGCGCCGAGGCTTCGGCAGGCAGGTCCAGCCACGATCATCGCGGCAAGATGCCGCTCCCACAGTAAAAAGGCTCAACTTCATTGGAAGTCATACGAATCGATGGCTTTGTAAAGAGGCCAAGTTCAAGGCGCGCGAGGCGCGTGGAGTGAGGCGTATCCGCCGTAGGCGGACCGCAGCGACAATCCGCCGCAGGCGGAAAGCGCAACGCAGAAATTGGGCTATTTACGAAGCCATCAGCTTTTCAAGAAACGCGCAGGCCGGCTCCAGCGCCTGCTGCCAGGAGGGCCAGGCGCAACCGGTGTTGAAGGCGGCCGTCCCCATTGCGATCAGCCGGCCCCGGTCGCGGTGCAGGGCTTCGATGTGCCTGCCCACCGACTCGTGATCCCCAGGCGCGACCAGGAACCCGTTTTCGCCGTGGCGTACGAACTCCCGGACCCCGCCCACGCTGGACCCGATGACCGGCAGGCCGAAGCCCATGGCCTCGAGGGCCGCGATGCCGAAGCCCTCGTGGGCAAAGGGCATGGCGAACACGTGGCTGCCCACGTAAACCGCTTTCAGCTCGTCGCCGTTAAGACACCCCCGGAACATCACCTGCTTTTCAATCCCATGATCGGCGATGATCGCGTGCGCTTGCCGCACGCAGCGGCGGTCTGCGGCCATGTCGCCCACGAGAGTGATCCTCCACATGTCTCGCGGCAGGCGCGCCAGGCCGGTGAGGAGCGCCGGCAGCCCCTTGACGGGCGACAGGTTCCCGACGAACAGCAGCTCGAGGGGGCCGCTTTGGCGGCTTTTCTCGGCGATGAGACCCTGGGAGGATAATACCCCGAGGCGGTTGCCGGCCGGGCGGGCCACGCAGTGCGGCCGAGTTTCACCGACCAGTTGCCGGACCTGGTCGCGGGTGGCGGCGCTGTTGAAAATATACGCATCCGCCGTTTGAAGATAGGCGCGCTCCGCCTGCTGGTAAGCGCGATTGAACCAGCGGCGGCGGGGCTGGCGGCAGAGAACCTGGTGGACGATGCTCACGATGGGGGTCCTGCTCCGGCGGCGGATTCGGCGGTTGAGCCGGAAGAGGGAAGGGTGGACGAGTTCGTCCTGCAGGATGAGGTCCCAGGGGCCGCGGCACAGCCGGTCGCACAGCCCGCGCGAGAAATTGTCGAGGAGGCAGGCCCCATAGCGCCTCCAGGGCAGGCCCATCACCTCGACCCGGTGCTCCCGGCGCTGCAGGGCCTCGACCAGGTAACGGTCGTACAGGAACCCGCCGGTCAGGGTGTCCAGGCGGCCGTAGAGGACCAGCGCAATGGTCATGTCAGCTCTTCGGTAAAGGCGGCCCAGGCCACATCGCTTTCCCAGATCGCCACGGTGACGTTGGCAAGGTTGCGGCGCTGAAGCCCCCCGGCCAGGCGGCGGCACAGGATCCGGCACAGGTGCTCGAGGCTCGGGTTGAGGCCTTGGAACTCGGGCAGGTGATTCAGGGTCTTGTCCCGGTAGGTTTCGAGCAAACCGGCGAGGAGCGCGCTAACCTCGTCGATATCCACGAGGAACCCATGGGAGTCCAGGCTCCGGCCGGCCAGGCGCACCTCCACCCGGTAGTGGTGGGAGTGCGGAAGGTTCTCCGGGCCGAAATCGCCGCCGATGAGGAAATGCTGGGCAATGAGCTCACGCTGCACGGCTACGGTGTACATGGTGGTGATCCTCTCAAGGTCGATGTTTCCGATCGTGGTGTTGGGCAAGCCGCTGATAGGCATCGAGTGGTGATGCTCGATACGGGATACCGGATGTTCGAACAATACAACGACGCCCCGTATCCCGTATCCGCTATCCCATATCCAGAAACACTTCCTTCTTCACCCGGCGTAGGTCAATACCACCTGGGCGGTCTCCGAAGGCCTCTGGTCGAGAAGGGCGTAGGCCTCGGCGGCTTTTTCGACGGGAAACTCGTGGGTGATGAAGCGGGACGGTTTCACGCAGCGGATCATGTCCCATGCCGTCGCCAGCCGCCGGGCCGTTGTCCAGCGTGCGAGCAACTCGTGGGGCAGGGTGCTCACCTGGCTGCTGATCAGGCGGATGCGGCTGCGGTGGAATTTTCCGCCCAGGCTAACGCTGGTCGGTTTCGTGCCGTACCAGGAACCGATGATGATGCGGGACGCAAACCCGGCGGTTGCGATGGCCGCATCGAGCGTCTGCGGATTGCCCGAAAGTTCGAACACGAGGTCGGCCATGGTCCCGCCGGACTCCTCCTCCAGCCGGCCTTTCAAGACTCCCGGGTCGGCCGTGTCGAAGACCGCGTGGGCGCCGGCCGCCCGCGCGGCGGCGCGGCGCCGCGGAAACGGGTCGACGCCGAAGAGGCTTTTCAGCGGGTAGCGGGAGAGCAGCGCGGTGGCGAGCAGCCCCACGACACCCTGGCCGAAGACCACGACGCGCTCGCCGATCACCGGGTGCCCGTCCATCATCAAGGTCACGGCGGTTTCCATGGTGGCGAGGAACACGGCGTCGCGCGTCTCCACGTCGTCCGGAATCGGGATGAGCTCGGCGGGGGTGGCCACAAGATGGCTGGCGTGCGGGTGAAAACAGAAGACGCGGCGGCCGCGCCAGGCCGGGTCCACCAGAGGCCCCACGGCCGTCACCCCGCCGGCCGCGGCATACCCATAGCGCAGCGGGAACCGGGGCGCTCCGGTGAGCGCGGGCAGTTTCGCATCCAGGGGCATGTCCGCGGGCACCTGCCCACGGTAGACCAGAAGCTCGGTGCCGGCACTGACCGCCGAAAGGCCGGCCTGCACGAGGAGCTCCCCCGGTCTCGGCTCCGGAACCGCATCGGCCGCGACCTCGATGTGAAACGGAGATTGGAAGACGACGCTGGTGCGCTTCATGCCGGGGTCCACCATGGGCGCGCCCACAGGATCAGATCCCGCCCCATGGGCTGATAGAACGCCTCTTTGAATTGCAGATGGACAGCGCCCCCGGAGGCACCGGCATCGAGGACGGGCAGGCCTCCGACGAACTGGGGGCTGATGGTGATGATGAAGAGGTCGGCGACCTGCTGCCGCACGAAGCTCGTGATCACGCGCGCTCCGCCTTCCACCATGAGGCGGTTGACCCGCCGGTCCGCGAGCAACGCCATGGCCGAGGGCAGATCGATCCAGCCGTCGGCTCCGGCGCCGCAGGGCATCGGCTCCGCTCCGGCCGCCCGCAATGCCTGCGCTCGCGATTCCGGCAGGCCGGGCTTGTGAATGATCCACGGTCGGGTGTCCGGGCGTTGCACCAGGCGTGCGGCCGGAGGGGTTCGCAGATGCGTGTCCAGGACGACGGGCTGTGGGTGCGGGCCGCGGGCATGCGTGACGGTGAGACGGGGATCGTCGGAGAGGAGGGTGCCGATGCCGATCAGGATGCCATCGCAGAGCGCGCGGATCCCATGGGTGAGCGCCATGGACTCGGGGCTGCTCAGCTGGATCCGCTCCCGGTTGTGGCCGGCGATGCTGCCGTCGACACTCTGGGCATAGCTCAACACCACGAACGGCCGCCCATGCTGCACCCGGAAGCGCTCCGCGTCGGCCAGGCCGGCGCCGAGGTCCGCGAGCGAGCGGATGTCCCGCCGGTCGATGGGGGCGTGAGGGTCTTCGGTCATGTCGTTTTTCATGGGAATGAAGGATCAAGGCCCGGGCGGCGCGTGGCCCCCGAGCCGCTTCATGAAGAAACGGTCCTCCGGCTGCCAGAGCTTCAGATCGCCCGCACCGGTCATAATAAGGGCCACGCCGCAACCCAACACGAGCCCCCACTCGACGCCGGGGATCGGGCCGGCCATCGCGCGGGCGACCGTCACACTGGCGGCCAGGCCCGCCAGCCGTGTCATGACGCCGAACGCGAGCAGGGCCGCGCACGTCGCAAGCAGTGCGCATCCGGCAGTGGAAAGAGATGCCACGCCCTCACCGGCCGGGGAGCGGCCCACCAGCACGACCACGCCGGCGACGGCCGCCGCCCGCAGAGCGATGGGCAGGAATCGGGCGATCGCGCGGTCGGTGCGCTCCAGCCCGCGGATCAGGGGCCTGCCATCGGCCGTTGCATGGCCGCAGACGATCATCCAATCCCGGGCGAACCCGGCCAGCAGGGCCGCGGTCATAATGAGCGCCACCGGGCGCGTGGCCCCCGGCTCAAAAAGCGGCAGCAGTGCCGCCCCTGCGAAACCCATTTCGCAGCCGGCCACCAGGCGGGCTTCGGCCCGGGGCTGCACCGGGGCGATGGGCCGGCCGGCTTTCTGCCGGGCTCCCACCGCGGCCTTCAGCGCATAATACCCCAGACCGACGCAGAGATAGGCGACCGGCGCCTTGCCGATCCAGACGACAAGCGCCGTGGCAATCAAGAGGCCGAGCGCGTCGATTTCGGTGTCGAGGTGCTCCCCCAGGCGCGTTGCGCTGCCGGTCACCCGCGCGAGAAATCCATCCGCGCCATCGAGGGCGGCGGCCGCGATGTAAAGTGCCGCCGGCGCCCAGGCGAGCCAGCCCGCGAGGCTTCCATCGGCGCGTGCCGGTTGGAAGACAAACCCGGCCAGAACGGCGATCAGGCCGCCCCGCAGCAGGGTCAGCCAGGTGGCGGCTCCCAGCGATGGCCGCAGCTGCGGCTCCTGCGGGGGATGGTTCAGCGCAAGCGCCCGGCCCCATCGAATCCATCCATACACCAGGATGGCGGCGGTTTGCAAACCCCCCTGCAGCGCGGCGGAAAGCCCCCCGTGTTCGAGCAGCAGCCAGAACGCGCCGCCGATGAACGGGACACCCCAGGCCCCGGCCAGGCGCCACTGGCGGCGGAGCTGCCGTTGGGCGGTCAGTGGGGATTCTGAGCTTCGCATGGGCGGTCCTCGGGAACCATTCTGGAGCGGTGCCGCGCAGGCGCTGTCGAGCGCGGGCTCCGATGGGTGGGGTCGCTCATAGGAGCGGTTGCTGCTGCGCCGGTGCGCCGCACGGGAAGCGCCGGAGGATGTGGTCCTGCAGATCGTCGAGCAGGCGGCGCTCAGCGTCGTCCAGGCCCGCGGACTGCCTGAGCCCGCGGATTTCCGCCAAGGCGCTCTGGGGGGTGGTGCGGCGGTTGCCGGTATGGTCCGTCAGTGCCTCCTTCCGACAGATGCGCCGCTGAAAGGCATCGCGCGCCCGGGTCAGATGCGGCGGGAGCGGGTCGTCATAGTTGCGGAACAGGATGCGCTCCGCCAGGATGCGCGCCTCGGGGCTGGAAAACCGGGCTGCAATTTCCACTTTTCCGTCAAAGGCCGCGGCGTGGAAGGCGCGGCACAGGGCCTCGTCGGCGCGCGGCAGGAACCCCGTCTGGTAGAGGCTCGCGTCGGCATCCAGGTCGGGGATGAACGCGTAGCGGAAGTTGCGGTGATAGGCGCTGATCTGCTGGAACTCACCCTCGTGAGACTGCAGCCAGCGAAGGTTTTCCTGCATGTGCTGCCGGCGTTCGCTGCCGATCGCCTCGATGGCGTGGTCCGTGGGCGGCAGCAGGAAGCCTGGTTCGCCGAAACGCTTGCGCACCACTCGGGTGGTCTCGGCGACGGTCGGCTCTGTTGCTATCCTCAGGTGGGGCAGATCGAGGCGCAGCCACAGGGACTGATTGGGGTAGGGGGCCGAATAGCCGATGGCGATCACCGGGGCCTGGAAGCGCTGCCGTGTTCCGAACTCGCCGCTCACCAGCACGCCCCATTTGTGGTCGCCGGCGGCGGTCTTGAACGCGACGGGCAACTCCTCCGACCGCTGGGCGTCGATCTCCTTGCGGAAGCCGTCGTCGAGATGGCGCCACATTTTCGTTTCCCGGGAAAGCAGGCGGGCCAGCCTCAGCGTGGCTTCCACGTCCGACAGCGCATCATGGGACTGGCCGGTGAAAAGGTCGTTGGCGGCCCCGAGGTCCTCGAGCTTCAGGGAGGCCTTGCCGTTTAACTCCGGCCACCGTAGCGGCTCGCGCCGGTAGAGCCAATACATGATGGTGACGGGCAGCAGGTCCATCCGGCGGCAGCCATTGGCAAACTGGTGGGTGTAGGGCGGCAGCAGGTTGCGGTGGAACGAGAAGCGCAGGAACTCGTCGTCGAACCCGATGGAGTTGTAACCGATGCTGGTCGTCTCCGGCCGGTTCAGCTGAGCGTGGATCTCCCGCAGGGAGTCGACCTCGCAGCGGCCCCGACCGGTCTCCGGCCGGAGGCGGTTGACGAGGATGGCCGCTGGCGAGGGGATCACGTCCGGGCGCAGGCGGATCGTCGTCGTGAATCGGTCGAGTTCGTTGAGATCGCCATCGGTGCGGATGGCTGCAAATTCCAGGACCTGGTCGAACGCCCTGTTCAGTCCCGTGGTCTCGATGTCGTAAAACAGGTAGGTCTCGGCCATGAGCGTGTGTTTGCGACGCCCGGCCGCCTTTTGTCAAGCAGAAAATAGGGTTCCAGGGGTCAAGGGGTCGAGGGTTCAAGTGAAATAAGTGAAGGTGAATACTGGATGGTGTAACGGATGGTGGAGAAAAATACCAATTTCTGTGTTGCTTGAAGCGTAACATCCTTTATGCCGCGCGATACAACACGCACCACACCTTGGAACTTGTGGCCATTTTCAAAGTCATTCAAATTCGCTTGAACCCTGAACCCCCGAATCCTTGAACCCTTCATTGAGTCGTAATCACCAACTCCTCATGCCCGTGCCCGAACTCCATCAGCAGGTCGCCCACGGTCTTGACGATCTCCTCGGGCGCCAGCTTGGTTTCCACGTAGATGTTCGTCTTGCGGATCTTCTCCGGGATCCGCAACTGGTCGGAGTAACGCGAAAAGCAGGGTTGCTGACCGTCGTACATCCACAGGACCTTCTCGAACTGCTGGGAGTGGGTCGCGGCGAAGTGGTTGCACAGGGTCGTCAGCATCTGCTCCCAGGACTTGACCGGGAAGGTGTTGCCCTGGAAGCTGAAGGAGTTGATGGATTTGTCCGCGAAGAATTCCGGCTTCTTGCCCTTGATGTCGGAGCTCTTGTCCGGGTGCGCGGGCGGGTCCGCGAGTGGGGTCGCATCCTCCCGGCGCTGGAGGGGCTCCCGGTCGCGGGCGGTGTCGCTCAGGAGCCACTGCGCGACATGCTGGCGGATGAACCCCTCGACCACTCCCGGATCGGGTTTGCAGCCGCAGAGTTTTTCCGTGGCGTCGCTCAGGATTTCCACCAGGATTTTGTTCGGCCCCGCCATCACCTTGTTCCAGGCCTCGGGCAGGAACTCGGCCGCCATTTTCCGTTTCTGGCTCTGATGCGCGGCCATGGCCGCTTCGAGATGACCTCCGTCGGCCACTTTTTCCCGGCTCAGGAACGCCATCAGGTCGGCGGCCGCATGCTCCGGTTTCTGATCGATGAGGTCGATGACATGGCAGCGTTTCTGGCTCAGCCCCCCCTTGGCCGATGGCAGGTAGAACCACCAGCGCGGGCCGTCCGTGTGCACGCAGAGCTCGAACGCCTCCCGGGCGGCCAGGTCGACGAGTTGTTTGTGCAAGCCGTCCGTGCCCTCGTGATCCCGCTTCACGTCCAGCAGCACTTTGCCGGCGTGGTCGATGCGCAGGGCATACGACACCGTGGACGCATCGGATGAAAAATCCGGGCATATCTCCTCGACGTTGAAAATGTCCCATTCCAGAAGGGACAGCAGTCTCAGGACCACCGCCTGCTTGATGGAGGCCTCGTCAAACGTGAAGATTTTTTTGCTCGTTCTGATGTCTTTGATAAATGAAACTAAGGGCTTTTTCATCGTTTCCTCCGTGCGGCCGCTGGATCGAAATAGCGGCTCCCATCACTATATTCGGCCACTTGTTCCGAAAACCTTAATGGCCGCCTGCCCGGTGCTCAAGATTTCCAACTGAAAGGCCGATATCTCCCTTAACCCGGAAAAGCCGGAGCCAAATTCGAAATCCGAAGCACGAAACTCGAAACAACTTCATGAGTTCAAAAGGATGAACAGGGTTCTGGGGAGGCAGCGGGGGTATGAAACTGAAACTGTTGTTCTGGTCGGCCGTGGTTTTGGCCGTGATCGGGGCGTATTCGGCCGAAGGCACCCTTTTTTATTTTTTTGCCACGCACCTGATGATGATCGCGACGGGCCTGTGCATGATTCGGCGCGAACAGAAGACCCGCGCCGGTGCAGCGGTAAAAGCCCCTGCCGGCAAGACGTCGTCTGCCGCACCCCGAGCCAAGGCCGCCTGACCGACGTGAGCCCATTACCGCACATACCCCGGCGTCCCGAGCCGCCCCGCATGGTTACCAAATCCAGGGTTCTCGCACTGACAATTTTTTGACATTGCAAGTACATAGTTGTTTCAAGCCCGCTCCAGGAACCATTCCTGATATCTAATAACAAACTGAAATAAATGAGTTTATTTTATTTTGAGTGGGTTTGGCATGATAGTTGTATAGTTCTGTAGAAAACCAACGGCTAAAGTTGAGGTGCCCAGAGGGCGATATCCCATTCAGATCAGAGCCGCAGAAGCCAACTGACGCGCATGAAACACGACGAGGTGAGGCCATGAAACACAGCAGAGCATTGAATCAGAAGTTCGATTATGAGATCGGGTATCTGGTGCAAAGTCCTTGCAGAAACTGCAGCACCTATGCGACGTTCCCGGACTGCATGGACCGCTGCACGGTGTTGGATCGGGTTCAGAACGCCCTGTCCGACAGCCTGTCGAGCGTCAACAATTACTCTGCCGCGGAGTCCTATTACATGCCCGTCGAAATGCTGGAACGGGTGTAAGCGGCGAGCGTGCCTCTCAGCGCTGAAGGGCATTTGGCGCCGAACCGCTGAGGCGATCGAGCAGGGCAACCAGCAGGGCATGGGCCTGGTCGAAGCGGTGCTTCTTCGACAGGATCGAAGCCGGGTCCTGGACAAATCGTCCGGGTGTTTCCAGGTCCTGCCGGCAGTTTTGCACCAACCTGCCCGCACCGTCCGCGGTCACTTCCAGGTGAAACTGCAGTACACATTCATCGGCCCGCCCATGACAACGAGCATGTCCACTTCCATGAGCGACGGCAGGGGGTCGTTCGCATGCAAGCGGGTGCACGTCACGCCGTGGCCCTTGGATGCGGCCCAGTTCCTGATATGCCCAAGCCCTTCGAACGGGACGTGTTGGAGGTAATGAAGTCGCATGGGTTAGCGGCTCAACCGGTTCTCCCAGTCGTACTCCCGCGTGGTGACGACGTCCTCCATCCGGCGGATGCGCTGCTCCAGG
>Ga0105093_10000516_pt1 | contig 14678 bp, 9 predicted proteins | sample PPLLak3March2015_2_FD_79111 | JGI IMG/M metagenome (GOLD analysis project Ga0105093, IMG submission 79111) | Freshwater sediment microbial communities from Prairie Pothole Lake near Jamestown, North Dakota, USA - PPLs Lake P8 Core (3) Depth... | ecosystem: Environmental > Aquatic > Freshwater >... | reverse complement strand
CTGGCCGACGGCGATGTTGGCGAAGGGGCCGGCGTGCACCAGGCAGGGCTGGTATTCGGCGGTGCTCATGAGCGTCGGGTTGATGGTGTTGCGCATGAACGCGGTCATGGCATTGCCGACCTCCAGGTCGCCCGTGGTGACCGGCTTGCCGCTTTTGTCGAAGGCGACCGTGATTTGGTTCAGGCGCTTCTTGAGATCGGCCAGGTCCTTAATGATCGAGAGGATGGCCATGCACTCGGAGCCGACCGCGATGCCGAACTTGGACTGCATCATATAGCCGTCCTGGCGTCCGCCGATGCCGATGATGATGTTGCGCAACGACTGGGCGCAGAAGTCGATGATCCAACCCATCTCGACCCGCGTGGGGTCGATGTCGAGCCGCCGCATTCCGGTCAGCCGCTGGAGTTGCTCGTCGTTGTAGTTGCGCTCGTGCTGCATGCGCGAGGTCATCGCCACCATGGCCAGGTTGTGCGCGTTCATGATGTCGTTGATGTCGCCGGTGAGGCCCAGGGAGAACTCGGTCATGGGGATCAGCAGGGCGTTGCCGCCGCCGGCCGCCGTGCCCTTGACGTTCATGGTGGGGCCGCCGGAGGGCTGCCGGAGGGCGCCCCCCACGTTCTTGCCGCGTTTGCCGAGGCCTTCCATCAGCCCGACGGAAGTGGTGCTCTTGCCTTCGCCCAGGGGGGTGGGCGTGATGGCGGTCACCTCGATATATTTCCCGTCCGGCTTGCCCTTGAGGCGCTCGATGATCTTGAGGAAGTCCATTTTTGCCAGGCGGCCCATGGGCAGCATCTCATCTTTCTGCAGCCCGAGCTTCTCGCGCCATTGCTCCGGGGTGGGCATCTTTTTCTCGGCGGCTTCCGAAATCTGCCAGTCGGCCATCTTCGTTGCATCGTAGGGCATTTTTTCAATCCTCCTTATTCGAGTTTGGGGTTATGGATGGAGCGGCGAAACAATCCCAACGAGGCGCATCACCGCGCCGGCGGTTGCGGGGGGACCGGCTGCGGCGAAATACCGTCGCATGTTAATGCCTAGTGGAGTAGGGCTATTACCATCCGACCCTGTTTTTATCAAGAAAATTATTGAACCGCCCCGGAGGCGGCGGTGGGCTGCAACTGGTGCAGGCGGTAATAGAATCCCCGGAAGGCCATGAGCTCGGAATGGGTGCCGGATTCGATGATCCGTCCCCGGTTCATCACCAGAATGCGATCGGCGCCCCGGACCGTGGACAGGCGGTGCGCAACGACCAGGGCGGTCCGGCGTCGCATCAGCCGCTCCAGGGCCTGCTGGATCCGCAGTTCGGTCTCCGAATCGATGAAGGAGGTGGCCTCATCGAAGAGGATCAGCTGCGGGTTGCGCGCAAACGCGCGGGCAATGGCGATCAGCTGGCGTTCGCCGCTGGACAGCGAGCCGCCTCCTTCGCCCAGCGGGGTGTCGAGTCCCTGCGGCAGCCGCGCCATCAGTTGATCCAGGTTGGCGGCGGCGATGATCTCCAGGGCCTGGGTGGAGGCCGGCTCCGGCACGTTCTCAAAGATATTCTCACGCAGGCTGCCCGAAAACAGGAAGGGATCCTGCATGACCAGGGCCATGCGGTCGCGGAAGAGGGCGCTGGGCAGCTCGCGCAGGTCGCGACCGTTGATCAGCACCCTGCCGGCGCTGGGGTCGTAGAGCCGCGGAATGAGATGGATCAGAGACGATTTGCCGGCGCCGGTCGGTCCGACTACGGCCACGGTTTCGCCGCGCTGAAGGCGAAAGGATACCTTGCGCAGCACGGGTTCGCCCGCCAGATAGGCGAAATCGACCTCCTCGAAGCGGAGCTCGTCGATCGACGACAGGGCGGGTGCGCTTCCGCCGGATGCTGCCGGAGGCGGCGGCCGCATGGCGTCGGTGTCCAGCACGAGAAAAATCCGTTCGGCCGACGCCATGGCGTTTTGCAGGATATTGTATTTTTCAGCCAAATCCCGGAGCGGCCGAAAGAACATGCGGATGTAGGAGATGAATGCCACGAGCGCCCCGAGGCTGAGACGTTCGTCCAGCACCCGGCCGCCGCCGTACCAGATAATGAGGGCCACGGACGTCAGCGCCAGGGCTTCGATCAGGGGCATGAACAACGCCAGCACCCGGATCTGCTCCATGCCCGTGCGGAAGTTCGCGTGGTTGAGGCGCTCGAAGCGGCCGAAGTTGGCCGTCTCCTGGCGGAAGAGCTGGAGCACCCGCATGCCGCCGATGGTTTCGGCGAAGCGGGTGTTGATTTCGGCCACCTGTACCCGAAGGGTGCGGAAAATGCTGCGGGCGCGTCGGGAAAAGTGGACGGTGGCCAGCGCCACCGCCGGCAGCACGCCGAAGGCCACCAGGGCCAGCTTCCAGTTCAGAACCAGCATCACCGCCGCGATCCCGCCGAGCAGGACCAGATCCTTGAAGACGAACGAGACGAACGAGGTGAACAGTTCGTACATGTTCTGGATGTCGCTGGTCGTGCGGGTCACCAGCCGTCCCACCGGGTTGCGCGTGAAGAACTCCAGCGCCAGGCCCTGAATGTGGGAATACAGCCGCAACCGCAGGTCGTGCATGATCCGCTGGCCGGAGATTTCCATGATGACCGACTGGCCGAAGTTGAGCAGGAAATCGAGCACGGCGAGTATCAGGAAAAGCCCGGCCATGAAGGCCAGCCCGTTCGCGTCGCCGCGGCGCAGCTGGGCGAGGTCCTCCGAGTCCAGGGAGGCGAGCGCGTCATAAGGGACGCGGGCGATGCTTCCTTCGATGCGGGCCTCCGGGAAGCGATCCTTGACGATCGCGGCGTTCAGAGGGTCGCTCAGGTCGATCTGCAGGGTTCGTTGCGCGGAGGCCGGATCCGCCGCAGGAACGAGGTAGCGGTCGATCGCCTCCTTGGTGAGGTAGGGCAGGGCCACGTCCATCAAGGTGATCAGGATCACCAAGCCGACGGACCAGGCGAGCAGGCGGCGATGCGGGCGCGTGAACGGATAAAGCCGTCGCAGGAGTTTGAGGTCGTAGGGCTTGCCCAGCCGGGTTTCCTCGAAATAGTCCTGCTCAGGCCGCATCGCGTCCCTCTTCGATTTGCTGGAGCCGATAAGTCCGGGCGTAATAGCCGCCCGTCTCTATCAGCTGAGCATGGCGGCCCGCGGCGGCCATCCGGCCGCGATCGAGGACGACGATTCGGTCGGCAAAGCTCAGCGCGGAAATCCGATGCGAGGCGATCAGAATCGTCCGTCGACCGGCCAGACGGCGCAGGGCCTGGGTGATCGTCTCGCCGGTTTCGAAATCCACCTGGCTGATGGGGTCATCCAAAAGAACGATGGAGGCGTCGGCCAGCAGGCAGCGGGCGAGGGCCACCCGCTGTTTCTGGCCGCCGGAGAGCATCACCCCCTTTTCACCGACCACGGTGTCGAATCCCTCGGCAAACCCGTTAACCGTGTCGAGCAGGGCGGCGCTGCGGGCGGCTTCGATGAGCCGTTGCTCGCAAACATTCGGGTCTCCAAATGTGATGTTGTCCCGAATGGTGCCGGCGAATAGGAACGGTTCCTGGGGCATGAACGCGATGGCCGCCCGCAGCTGCTCGATCCGCAGGCCGCGGACATCGCATCCGTCTACTCGGATGCGGCCGGCCGAGGGGTCATAGAGTCGGGGAATCAGGCTGAGCAGGGAGGTTTTGCCGCTCCCTGGCGGTCCGACGATGCCGAGGACCCAGCCGGCTTTAATCTGCAGGTCGATGTCCGCCAGGGCGGGGCTGTTGCTTTCCGGATAGATGAAACCGACGCTCTCGAACGCGATGTCTCCGCGCGGGGCCGCAAGGGGCCGGGCGCCGGCAGCGTTCCGGACGGCGGGTCGGGTTTCCAGGATGGTGTTGACGCGCTCCAGCGACGCCCGGCCGCGCTGGATGAGATTGGTGACCCAGCCCAAGGCCATCATCGGCCAGGTGAGCAGCGCCAGGTAACTTATGAAGGCGACCAAATCTCCCGGGGTGATGGTAAAGCCGATGACCTGGCGGCCGCCGAAGAAAAGCACCAGAGCCAGGCTCAGGTTGGTTAGAAGCAACATCATCGGAAAAAACGCCCCGGTGATTCTCACCAGCCGCAAATTTTCGGCCAGATAGGCCATCGACGCCGCTCGGATCCGGGCGGTTTCCGCCGCCTGGCGGTTGTGGGCCTTGATCAGCCGGATGCCCGCCATGCGCTCCCGAACCGCCTCCGTCAGGTCCGAGAAGGACGCCTGCACCGCCTGGTAGCGACGGTGCATTTTGCGGCTGAAGAAGCGCGCGCTGACGGCGATCAACGGCATCGGAACCAGCACGAGGCCGGTCAGCGTCAGGTTGATGGTGGCCATGAACCCGATGGCGGCGACGCCCATGACCACCGCGTCGTTCAGAGCCACCAACCCCATGCCGGTAGCCATCCGGATCTGCTGGATGTCGTTGGTGGCATGGGCCATCAAATCGCCGGTGCGCGTACGGTCGAAATACGCCGCCGATAGGCTCTGCAGGTGGCTGAAGAGCCGGTTGCGGAGGCCCTCCTCCACGCGCCGGGATGTTCCCAACAGACAGAGGCGCCAGACGAAGCGAAAGGCGCCGATCAGAACGGCGATACCCGCAACGGCGGCGGCGTAGGACCCCAACCTGCCGGCGGGGACGTTCATGGCCGTGAGATCGTCGACCACCTGCTTGATGATTTGCGGCACGATGAGCTGCAACCCGTCGACCACGATCAGGCTCAGCAGGCCGATGCAGATCTTTAAGCGGTTCTCCGCAAAATACGGTTTGATGATCGATAGCGGGGACATACAAAGACCGTGCGATGGTTCCATTGGGAACATCTGTTCGAATACCACATGGACCCATGCCGGGCAACGAGAATGCGCGGGTCGGGGGCCCTTTTTTGTTTCGTTGACTTTGGAGGTACCGGTTGCTATTCTTGAGCAATGGAACTTGGGAATATTGTTGAATATATCGATCGGCAGCGCATCCTTTGCGCCGTGGTTTTGGAGATTAAAAACCAACGCTTGAGGCTGTTGACCGAAAATAATAAGGAGGTCAATCTTTCCGCCGGACGCCTCCTGCACCGCGACGGCGCGCGCATCGATCCATCGATCGGGAGAACCCGGATGGTGGACACCCTCAAGGCGGTCGCCCACAAACGCAAAGCGCTGATTGCAAAGGTCGTGATTCGGGAACTGTGGGAAGTATTGAATTCCGAGCAGCAATGGATCGACGTGGAGACCATGACCGCATTCTGCTTTCCCGATGCGACGAACGGCGACCACCGCTCGGCCGTGGTCCGGGCGCTTTTTGACGACCGCCTCTACTTCCGGTTCAATCCGGAGCGGTTCTTCCCCAATTCCGAGGAGCAGGTCGAGCGCATTTCAGCGCAGCGGGAGGCGGAGGCCCGCCGGAGGCGGGTCATCGAGGAAGGGGGCGAATGGCTGCGTCGGGTGCTGGCCCAGAACGGGGGGCCGGGGCCGGATGGCGCCGTCCGGGGGTGCGACGAATTCCTGTCCGTTCTTAAATCCTACTATCTGTTTGAAAAGGAGAGCCCGGATTACAGCCTGGCGCGCGGCATGTTGGAGCGTGCGGGGCTGGACGCGGCGGCGGACCTGTTTCCCGTTCTGGTCCAACAGGGCGTGTTCACGGAAACCGAGAACATCGACCTGCTGCGCTTGAACGTCCCGATTGGATTTCCGCCCGAGGTGCAGGCCCGGGCCGAGATGCTGGTCGGCGTGGGCCAGATCGATCGCACGGACAGCCGCCGGCGGGACCTGACTCATCTCAGCCTGTTCACCATTGACGGGCAATCCACCCTGGATTTCGACGACGCCCTGAGCCTTGAGGCTACCCCCGAGGGGATCTGCCTCGGGATCCACATCGTGGATGTCGCGCATTTCGTCCGGAAGGGTGGTCCGGTGGATTTGGAGGCCCAGCAGCGCGGCAGCTCCATCTACATGGCCGATCAGAAGATTTCGATGCTGCCGCCCAACCTGGCCGAAGGGCTGTGCAGCTTGAAGGCGGGCGAGATCCGGCCGGCCATCAGCACGATGATCGATTTGACCCCCGATCTGGATATCCTGAGATATCGTCTTTTTCCCAGCTGCGTGCAAGTCAAAGACCAGCGCACCTACTTTGACGTGAACCTGGCCGCGGACCAGGATCCCAAGGTCATGCAGCTGCGCAGCATCGCACGGAAATTCCGCGAGAGCCGGTTGGCGGCCGGGGCAATGCATATCTCCGTCCCGGAGATCAACCTCTGGATCGGGGACAACGGAGAGGTCAACCTCAGTCGGGTGAACCGTGAAAGCCCGGGACGAATGCTGGTGGCGGAAATCATGATCATGGCCAACTGGCTGATGGCCCGTTTTCTCGCCGAACAGCGCACGCCGGCCGTGTTTCGCTCCCAGCCCGACCCGCGCGAGCGGCTTTACCGCGGTGAAGAGGGAACGCTTTTCCAGCACTGGATGCAGCGCCGCCTGCTGAATCGCTTCGCGCTGGGTCATGCGCCTGAAAAGCACTCCGGGTTGGGGTTGAACGCCTACGTAACGGCGACCTCTCCGATCCGCAAATACGTCGACCTGGTCACGCAGCGGCAAGTGCGGGCCGTGCTCGGCCTGGAGGAGCCCTACTCGGCCGAGGACATCGACGTCATCATCCAGATGGTGGAGCAGCCCATGAGCCGTGTGGCCCGCCTGCAGACCGGCCGGCAGCGTTATTGGCTCTTGAAATACCTGGAGCAGCACGTCGGGCAGAAAGCGGAAGCAATCGTCCTGGTGCGGCGCAGGACCAGTTATCAAGTTCTGCTCACCGACTACGTGTTGGAATGCGACTTGGCGATCACCGGATTCCTCGATCTCAAGCCTGAGGATCTCATCCAAGTCACCCTGCAGAAGATCGACGCACGCAAGGACGTTATCGCGATCACGCTCGGATAGGGGGCATGGAGCATCCTTAAATTACCATTGGCCCTCTGCGCTTTGCCCTGTGGTTTTTTATTTCACGCAGATGACCCGCCCGCCCGTGATGCGTTGCAGTTCTTGAGGGGTCAGGTGAAAGACCGCCTGCGGAGATCCGGCGGCCGCCCAGATGCACGGATATCGCAGCAGGTCTTCATCAATGAATACGACCAGGCGATGGGGATGGCCCACCGGCGGCACGCCCCCAATGGCAAAGCCTGCCTTCGCACGCACGAAATCGGCATCCGCTTTAAGGATGGGCTCGCCGATCATTCGGGCCAAGGCGGCCTCGTTGACCCGGTTCGCGCCGCTGGTGATCACGAGGATGGCTTGCTGACTCGCTGAACCCTTGAAGACCAGTGACTTGGCAATTTGTCCCACATCGCAGCCGACGGCCTTGGCAGCGTCCTGGGCGCTGCGGGTGGTCTGCTTCATCTCTTTTATGCGCTGCTTCAGTCCCATTCCGTCCAGGACCTCCTGAACTCGGCTGACGCTCGGGCTCAAACCATTTGTCATTTCTCCACCCTCTCTCTGGCTTTCTGAAACGAGAATACCGGCAACAACTCACGACTCAGCAAGAAAGATTGAGCTTGACTAAATACGAAATAGTAAATAATAGTTAATTTGATCAATAAATATTATTCAGGGTGACTTGCATGGGAATCCAAGAACGCAAGGAACGTGAAAAAGAACGTCGTCGACAGCAGATCATGGTCGCCGCGAAAAGGGTCTTTTCCGAGAAGGGGTTCAGCAAGTCCACGATGGAAGACATCGCCCAGGAGGCCGAACTCAGCCCCGGGACCCTCTATCTCTATTTTAAAAACAAGGAAGAGCTCTATGCCTCGCTTTCACTGCGCATCCTGCAGTACCTGCTCCTGCGCATCGAGCATGTCAACGCGCTGAAACCGGCCGGCCCGGATGAGAAGCTCAAGGCTCTCATGGAGGCCATGTACGACGTCTACGAGTTCGACCCGCTGATCATTATAAACATGTTCCACCTGCAGTCGAGCGACACGCTGAAAAACCTGACCCCCCAGCTGCTGGACGAGATCAAGGACCTCATCGGCAAGTCCATGGGCTCCATCGTCAAGATCTTCCGTGACGGGGTGGCGAAGGGCTTGTTTATCGACCGCCACCCGGTCGCCCTGGCCGACACGTTCTGGTCGCTCTTTTCAGGGGTGATTCTGTGGATGACCAGCAAGAAGATGATCAGCGAAGGCAAGGATCACCTCAAAGAGACGCTCGTGCTGGCCTTCGACCTTTTCTACCGCGGAATTCAGGTGAAAGCGGCGAAGGGTTCGGATTGAGCTCCAGCGCCAGCTTCAAGACCGCCGATCGCCTGCAAAAAGCCGTGCGATTTCATCCACCTCAAACGACCGCCAGCGGGTCGTCCGTCCGTTTTTAAAAGCTCGGACCCCGCCGCCGCGCTCCCCCACCTCGCCAATCACCGTCACCCGAATGCCTTCGCGCCGCAGGTGGGCATCCAAGCGAGCCGCAGTTTTCGGACGGCAGCAGATCAGCAGACTGCCCGAGCCGATCAAACCCAACGGATCAAACCCGAGCAAACGGCTGAGCTTGCGGGTTTCCGGATAGATCGGGATGCGGTTCACATCAACCCGTAATTCGAAACCGCCGGCCGTGCTCAGTTCCTCGAGGGCGGTGGCGATGCCGCCTTCGGTTACATCATGCATGGCGCTGGTGCCATCGGTGCTGGCGGCGATACCGGCCTCCGGTAGAATGCTGATGCGCTCGATGAAATCGCGGCAGGACTGGATCTCGCCCGTGGCCATGCCCAGGGCTTTAAGCTTTCGCCCGGACTCGCGGGCGATGATGGCAGTGCCTTCCACGGCCACGGCCTTGGTCAACAGGATGCGGTCGCCGGTGCGCATGCGGCGCTTGTCGATCAGGTCGCGGCGGCGGACGGTTCCGGCCATCATGCCGGCGATCACCGGACGTCGGACGGCGTCGGTGATCTCGGTATGCCCGCCGCATAGCGTGATGCCCCATTGGCGCGTCATCTCTTTTAATTCGCGGACCACGCTCCAGATCATGGACGGCGTGCTGCCGACCGGGAACAGCAGCGTCGTCAAGAGCCAGCGGGGCACGGCTCCGGCCGTCGCGATGTCGTTGGCGTTGACCAGGACCGCATATTGCCCGATCGCATCGGTGGCGAAGGTGATGGGGTCGGATTTCAAAACCAGGACCTCTTCTTGAGCCACATCCACGGCGGCGATGTCTTCTCCGACCCCCGGATGGATGATCAGGGAAGGGTCTTCGAACTCAAACTCGGCCAGGAATGCCTTCAACCAATCGTTGGGGAGCTTGCCGGCGGGAAGCGCCAGGCCCAGCCGCAGGACGGCCATCAGCCTGCTGATGTCGGTGATTTGAAAATGGGCCGATGGCGGGCGCCCGGGCTGTGCAGAGCCTGGGGACACCAGAACCGTGACCGCTCCGGCCGCGGCGGCCTGCTCCAGAAGCTCGCCTTCGGCAGATACCACCAGGGTCTCCCCGGCAGGGACTTGCATGGCTTTCGCGGCCGTCCGGAATGGATTCCGGCGGTTGGTGGAACGAAGCTCCTCCGGCCGCATCAGCCGGCGGACAGGCCCTCCCAGCGTCGGTTCCACCCGCTTGAGAAACCGCCCCAGCGCCCGGCGCCCGAGGCGGCTGAATACGGCCAACTTCAGGCCCCTGGAGCGCAGGGAGGCGAAGAGCTGCCTGGCAGCCGGGTGCAGCCGCCATTCAGCTATCCTCGCCGGTTCCAGGCGGCTCGACGCGCTCCTCGCCCGACGCCGGAGGGGCGCGTTGCGTATGCCCCGGGCGGGGTCGGGCCAGGAGGGGTCCTTCAGGCCGCCGGGGATTAATTGAAGCGTCCGCTCGTCCGGACATGCAAGCGTCCCCTCCAAATGGAACAAAACTGCTGAGATGCGAAACGGTTTGTTCATCATGATCAAGTGATGGCCTATCCGTCGGCTTATATGCCACTGCCGCTCGAATCGATCAAGCACTAAAAGGGACGCCGGCGGGATCGATTCCCCCTGAATTTTTCATCTCCCGTTAGGTCGCAGCCGGGCTTTGACAAGTGTGGGTTTCGCCGATATGGTCTTTCATCTTGATGAAACTCCTTCTGATCTATCCGTATTTTCTCGACCGCCGGCTGAGCCTGGAAGACATTCAATCGCCGCCGATAGGAGTTTTCCATGTGGCGGCTCTCTTGAAAGCGCACGGCTACGAGGTCGAGGTGCTGAACTGGCACGACCGCGAGATCGCGCCGGAGCGAATCGAAAGCGTGCTGCGGGAAAAGCGGCCGCAGGTGATCGGGTTTTCGATTCTGCACGCCAACCGTTGGGGCGGGATCGAGATCGCCCGCATCGCCAAACGAATCGATTCCGCGGTTACGATCGTCTTCGGCGGGGTGGGGGCCACGCACCTTTGGGAGCATTTTCTGCAACACTTCCCGGAAGTCGATTACGTCGTTCTCGGGGAAGGGGAGACCCCGTTTCTTGCGCTGGTGAGCCAACTCGCCGGGCGCGGGCCCTTGGATGAGGCCTCCATCGCGGGCATCGCTTTTCGGCAAGACGGCCGACCCTTTCGAACGGCTGCGCCCGATCTCGTCCGCGATCTGGACGCGCTTCCCATGCCGGCCACCTATTTCGATTTCGCCCATCTCGCCCTGACCCGCGGCTGCGTGTCGGACTGCCGCTTCTGCGGATCCCCGGACTTCTGGGGCCGCCGGGTCCGGTACCACTCGGCGGATTACTTCGTAGGCCAGCTCGCGGCGCTGCAGCGGAGGGGCCGCCGGTTTTTTTTCGTGAGCGACGACACGTTTACCCTCAACCGGCGCCGGGCGATCGACGTTTGCCGACAGATCATCCAGCGCGGACTCGGCATCCAGTGGGCCGCCATTTCGCGCGTGGACGCGGTGGACGAGGAGGTGCTGGCCTGGATGCGCCGGGCAGGTTGCATCCAGATCAGCTACGGGGTGGAAAGCGGCTCGACGGAGATCCGCCGCCGGTTGAACAAGCAGATCAGCGATCGGCAGATCCAGGAGGCCTTTGCGCGGACACAGGGCTTCGGCATCATGGCCCGCGCCTATTTCATATACGGCTGCCCCGGTGAGACCGATCATACCATCCAGGAAACCATCGATTTGATGCAGGCCATCAGACCGCTCGCGGCCGTTTTTTACATCCTGGATCTATTCCCCGGAACGGCGCTGTACGAAGATTTCAAGCGCCGCCGCCATGTGACCGACGACATCTGGCTCAAGCGGGTTGAGGACATCATGTACTTCGAAACCGACCCGAACCTTTCCGCCGATCGGATCATCGAGTTCGGACGGATGCTTCGGAAAAGCTTCTACGGCAGCCTGCCCGGATATGTAAACGCGCTCGATCCAATCGATCAAAGCGATTTCTATCCATTGCATGCCGATTTTTTTTCGCGGCTGGCGATGACCTTCGACCAGGGCGATTACGCGCGGGTCGACGCCATTCCCGGCAAGGCGCAGCTCGCGGAAACCCTCTATCGGCGGGCGCTGTCCTACCACCCCGACGCGCGCGCCTACCTGGGGCTCGGGATTCTGAACCAAAAGGCCGGCCGCCATCCTGCTGCCGCCGACATTCTGACCACCGGGCTGTCGCATTTTCCCGAAGATGAGCAGCTGAGGATCTGCCTGGCGGTGAACCTGATGAACCTGGATCGATTCAAAGAAGCGCTGGCGTGGTTAGCACGCTGCCCGAGTCTGCCCGCAGCCGGGCCTCTGGCTGAGGCCTGCCGCAAAGCCATCGGACGGGGTTGAAGTGAACCCAACCCGGACCGGCCGGAACCCAATTCGAAACGGCGTTGCGCGGCATCCCAAGCTGTGGTAAAAAAATTCCGCGTTTTTTTAAGCCGAGCTTGGGCGTGCAGGTGGCATCCACGGGTGTGCTCGACGACACGGGCCGGATGCCACCTTGCCGAGAAAGGATCGCGGTCAGCCAATGACCTCACCCAAAACAGACAACGGCGTCGTTGAGGCCGTTTGGAAATTGCTGGCGTCCGTCCAGCTAACCATCGTATTGCTGCTGTCGCTGGCGGCAACGTCCATCATTGGAACCCTCATCCCCCAGAACAGTGAGCCGGCTGCTTATGTGGCCGCCTTCGGGGAAACCCTCTACCGCTTCTTCGCGGTGCTGGGCCTCTTCGACATGTACCATTCCTGGTGGTTTCAGGTCCTGATGGCGCTTCTGGCCGCCAACGTGGTGGTCTGTTCGGCCGACCGGCTGTCGGCCCAGCGCCGGATTCTGTTCGTGCGCAAACCCGCGTTTCAGGCGGCTCGGTTTCGAAACCTGCCGGAGCACGAAGCCTTCAACGATGCCCGCGGACCGGGGGCCCTGCAGGCCGTCTACGAACCCTTCGTTTCACGGAAATGGCGTGCGGTGCAGACCGAAACGACCGATCAGGGGTTCAGCATGTTCGGTGAAACCGGCCGCTGGACGCGCCTCGGGGTCTACGCGGTTCATCTCAGCGTGGTACTGTTGCTGGTCGGAGGGTTGATCGGTTCCATTTTCGGGTTCGACGGATTCGTCACCATCCCGGAGGGTGACACCGTTCAGCAGGTTAACCTGCGCAGCACCGGCGAGCGGCTGCGCCTGCCGTTTGCCATCCGCTGCGACGATTTCGATGTGAGTTTCTACGAAACCGGCGCTCCCAAGGAATTTCGCTCCAGGCTCACGCTGCTCGAAAACGGCCAGCCGGTAGTTCAAAAAGACATCGTCGTCAACGACCCGCTGCGCCACCGGGGCATCAGCATCTTTCAGTCCAGCTACGGGACGATGCCGTCCAGGGAAGCGGTTCTGAGCTTCACCAGCCGCGATACGGGCATGGTGTACACCCAGGAGATGAAAATCGGCCAGGAGATGCGCATCCCCGAAAACTTAGGGACCTTTGTGCTGGCCGAGCTGCGGCACCAGGCCCAGTTCAGGGGGCATCCGGTCGGGGACGCATTCATCGGGCGCCTCACGGCGCCGGACGGCACGGCGCAGGAGGTGGTGCTGCCGATCCGCTTCCCGACCTTCGACCGTATGCGGCGAGGGGAAGTCGTCATCGCGGTCGATCAGTTCAAGGAAAAGCATTACACCGGCCTGCAGGTCAACCAAGACCCGGGAGTGGACGTGGTCTATACCGGTTTTATTTTGATGATTCTGGGCTGCTATGTGACCTTCTTCCGTTCCCACCAGCAGGTGTGCATCGAAGCCGTGCGCAAGGGTTCCGGGACGACGGTTACGGTCTATGGCACGGCCAATAAAAACAAAGCGGCCATGCAACGCCGAATTCAGCGGCTGGCGGAATCGCTCAAAGGGCTAAAGTGACGGCGGGCCAGCGGCGATGAAACCACCCGATTGGCCGAACTAGACCCGTCGGGGAAAAATACGAAATCCGAAGCACGAAGCTCGAAACAAATTCGAATGTTCAAAAAAGGCAATGACCAAAACCGGTTGGACTGCGATCTGAGATGGTTGTTTGGAATTTTGGTCATTCGGTCATTCGGATTTGTTTCGGGTTTCGGATTTCGTGCTTCGAAATTGTTGCCATAGAGAGACTAACACCCAAACATCAAATCGAGATACTGCCATGACCAGTTCCATGCTTCTTTCCGCAGCCACCTTCATATACGGCCTGGCCGGCGTCCTCTATTGCTTTGCGTGGGTTTTCAAGAAGCCCGGTGCCGGCCGCCTGGCCAGCTGGGTGACGCTTGGCGGCCTGGTCGCCAACACCGCCGGCATCGGCCTGCGCTGGGTGGAATCCTACCAGATGGGCTTCGGCCACGCTCCCTTGTCCAATCTGTACGAGTCGCTGATTTTTTTCGCCTGGACCATCGCTCTTATTTATCTGTACATCGAGTGGCGCTATCAGAACCGCGTGATCGGGGCTTTTTCCGCTCCGCTGGCATTCCTGGCCATGGCCTACGCCTCGCTGTCTCCGAACATCAGCGACCGCATCCAGCCGCTCATCCCCGCTCTCAAAAGCAACTGGTTGATCGCTCATGTGATCACCTGTTTTATCGGGTACGGCGCCTTTGCGGTGGCATTCGGGGTCAGTATCATGTATCTTCTCAAATCGCGTCAGGGCGAGAGCGAGGGCGGACTGGTCGGTCGCTTTCCGTCGACCTTGATGCTGGACGAATTGACGCATCAGTTGGGGATGTTCGGTTTTCTCTTCCTGTCCGCCGGCATCATTACCGGCGCGGTGTGGGCCAATTCCGCCTGGGGCCGCTACTGGGGATGGGATCCCAAGGAAACCTGGTCTCTCATCACCTGGTTCATTTACGCCGCCTTGCTGCATGCCAGGACCATGAGGGGCTGGCGCGGGCGGCGGATTGCCTGGCTGTCCATCGTCGGTTTCGGGGCCGTTTTGTTCACTTATTTCGGCGTGAACCTGCTGCCGGGATTGCATAGCTACCAGTCCATGGGCCAATGATTTTTCCTTGACAACTCAGAAAGGGATAAGGTACAGAACCGGCCTAAATTCCACAGCATCCAGGCCCGTGCGGCAGACATTCTTTTACGTATTCCGATGGTCGACTGACGTACTTGTCAAGCGGACCTAAACTCATTTCAGCGCAACGGAGTGCCCATGGAAGAACCGAAAGCGAACGTCACATCGTCAGGATCTGAGCATGGCAAAAAAGAGGCTCGGGCTGGCGGGCCGATCATCCTCTTTTTTATTTTGGGCCTGATCGCGAGCTT
>Ga0105093_10000515_pt1 | contig 14698 bp, 10 predicted proteins | sample PPLLak3March2015_2_FD_79111 | JGI IMG/M metagenome (GOLD analysis project Ga0105093, IMG submission 79111) | Freshwater sediment microbial communities from Prairie Pothole Lake near Jamestown, North Dakota, USA - PPLs Lake P8 Core (3) Depth... | ecosystem: Environmental > Aquatic > Freshwater >... | reverse complement strand
CGGCGGCTTCGTTGGCCTTTGCGGCGCGCAACAAAGGCGCGGTGGTGGTCGAGATCAACGCCGAGCCAACCCCGTTGACTACGAAAGTTGATTTTGCCTTACATGGCAAATCAGGAGAAATTTTGCCTGCACTGATGCAGGCGACCTGGCCGGCGTGAAACTCTCCCGAGAAGTCTCTGCAAGAGAATTTTTTGATTAACTGATGTTAAGCACCGTCCCGAAGGTTTGGACAGGATGCAAGCCTGAATAACGGGAACCCTTCGGCAAGCTCAGGACAACGCCTTCGGGACGTTTTGCGTAAGGCGGGTTATTTAAGTATATTGGTTGCTATCCTGTTTGCTATGTTTTGTAAGGAAGGTGTGGGGGTCGCCTCAGCAGCAAACGATGTAACACTGGCCACCACCTGCCTGGTGAAATATTCTTCCATCGTTTTGCGGCCGACTTCGACCAGTTTGTCGCGACGTTCGTCGGTCATATCGAATTCGGTTGTGCCGTAGCCTTTGGCTGGCAAGCGTACGACCAGATGCTCAAAAGCATCGATAACGGATTTGTCGCGCGCTCCCAGAGTGGTGTTAACCAGCCTGTTCAGCCGCTGGACTGTGGCGAGCTGGCTCCACTCGATTTTTTGTTTGCCGACTTTGCTCTCGGAGGGAGATACACCTGGCACCGGCTGGGATTCGTCGATCAACATACCCAGGATTTGCTGGCTGGTCTTGGGTCCCATGACATCGGTAACGCTCTTCAAACCTGAGATGAAGAGCTCGATAGGGAAGTTGGAGAGCAAGCCGCCGTCAACTATCGTGTGCCCCTCCATTTCTTCACCGCGGTACCTGCCCCATTCTTTCTCCCAGACCACTTCCTGCCAGAGCAATGGGATGCTCATGGACATGCGCACCGCCCACACAAGCGGGAGCCTGGGAGCGGTGCGGTTGTTGAGTACCAGCATCCCTTCCATAGTCGTGTCGGAAGCGACCAGAGAAAGGTCTTTTCCGGTAGCCTTGTAGAATTGTTCCAGGGTCATCTTGCTGAACTTCCTAGGCTTGCCGTTAAAGGTGCCGCTATCCAATTTTCTCGAGAGCCATTTCAGAAAGTTATCCGCTGAATACCATCCCCCAAGCTCAACAAAAGAGAAGAGATGTCCTGCTCTCGAGCTGGAGGCCATCCAATTGAGGATGGCATTATCGAGACGTTTTTCAACTGCATCTGGGATAAGCGGGATATCGATTTCTTTCAAAAGTTCAGCCAGCGCTCCGCTTTGGGTGAGGCTGGGATCAAACGGACCAGGTTTGCCCATAAAATCGGAAAATACCGAATGTTCACCCTTTTTTTCGGCCAGGGCTTCCATCATTTCAGCAGAGCTGTAGTTTGCTGCCAGCAGAGCGGCTGTGATGGCTCCGGCGGATGTTCCCAATAAGCGATCGTGGGTGTGGCCGCGGGCCTCGAATTCCTGCATCGCACCGACAAAAACCATACCTTTTGCGCCTCCGCCTTCAAAGACCATGTCGTATTTCATGTATTCGTCTCCTTCCTGAACTATATGGAACAAGGATCATTTAGTTGCTTTTCAATAAAGCGGGGTGTAGGGTAAAACACCCTGCTGTGTCACTTCGTTATGCGCCCCAGTCGCCGAATCGTTCGCTGATCTGTTTGAGTCTCTCGCGCATGATGACCGCCAGAATTCCCAACATGAGCAAGATCAGACCGGTGCAGCCGATCAGGATGACTGGCAAGATGCCTTCCAACAATCCGTAAAGCACGGTTATGACCGATAGCACTAAAAAGATAATAGGGGTGATGACCAGGCTGCGTGAACGGATTACGATTCCATATATCAGCACAGCCAGCGCCTGGAAGAAGATGACCGCGAAAAAAATCAGCCTTTCTGTCAAACTTTCTGCGGATAGAAATTGGATATATGTGGTGCTGAGCAGCACAAGTTGGGAGACCATCCCGGTAATGAAGGCTCCCGTGCGGCTGCCTGCGCGAGTCAGCAGGTAGTGCATCATCATTCCCAGCGCTGCGGTGGCGATGGAGAAAAATTGCGGCTCGTCTACATCCAGTTCGACCAATAGAACGAAATAGGCCATCAAATACAGGGTATTGGCCGGGAAGCCCAGCCAGATGCTGCGTCGGTCGAAAGCCTCTACAGTAATCATTGTAGCTGTCACGGCGGCGGGGATGGCGGCAGATAGCCCGCCCTGTACGGGGGCGACGATCGCGGCAAGCAGTCCCACTCCCAGACCGCTCGTCCACAAGACGAAAGGCCAGGTGAACGCAAATTTGTTATTCTTTGTTTCTTCGTTCGTTTCAATATTGGTTGACATTCTTTTGCGGAGGAAATAACCTACAGCGTAGTAGACGATTGCCAGCAGTGTTACCGGCAGCATCCACTTTGGCTGGTCGAAGGTTTGTAGCGTGAATATGATTGTCAACAGGGAGTAAACGGTGAAGCTGTAACCCAGTAAGGGTAGGCGATAGAGTAAGGTCTGAGCCAGGAAGAAAAGCGTGTAAATAGCAAAGCAAGTGGCGCCAACCTGTGGATCAAAATTATTGAACAACAAATCGAGTGTGTTCACAGCAACAACGAGCGCTCCAAATCCACGCGAAAACCAGGTAATCAAGCGTTTGTCCGCATAGGTGCGCACCAGAAGGAGATCTATTCCCAGCACGGCCAGCGCGATGCCCAGCCACTGGTAGCCTCGTTCCACACTCGCTTCTTGCAAGAGAAGGTAAACTCCGCTTGCGAAGAATAGCTGCACACTCGCTTCCGCCAGACCGGCGCGACGTGAGAACAGCTCGGTGCCAAATAACAGCGCGGTGACAAGAGCGTACCAGCCGCTGCTTTCTTCGAACGTCACAATAGCCAAAAACGAGACCAGACTTGCCAATCCCAGCCCACTATAACGCAGCATGTTAGACCAGGGCGTTCGGTTTTCGTTTCGGCCCAGTATGAATCCAAACAGGTAATATAACGCTGACAAGGCTATCAGGGTGGGTAACCAGGCGTCCAGTTCAAAGTGCTGGAGTGTGAATGTGACGGCGAGCGCTGCGGACGACGTCACAATATAACCCAGCCATGCCTTGTCAAATTTCAAGGCATACAGGGCGAAGAGAACCGCGTAAATACCGTATGCAATGGCAGCGTGACCGGCATTGTCTGCTGATGATGGCAGGATCAAGCTTAGATTGAAAAATGCCAGAATCGCGCCGATGATGCGCAAAGGCCAGCGCCAGGTTTTATCTGCAGATAAGTCGGGTGTGAGGAAAAGATCTGGGAGCAGCAGGAGCAGGCTTGCACCTAGCAATTGGTAACCTGTGAAAACATCGATATTTTCCATGAAGGGCAAAGCGAAAAAACTGAAGTAAGCGCCTAACCCCAGCAGAAGCGCTGTTGTCCAGAGATAAGCGCGCGGTTTGAGAATGTGTAACAGGGCGTACAGAATGGCTGAAACCAGGATGAAAACAAAACCGTAGGTTGTACCTTCGACATAGCCGATGAAAATAGCAGTCAAGATAACAAAAAGTGAACCTGCTAATGCTGGTAATCCGTAGCGGTTGATTTTTTCGAATTGCAGGCGGCGGAAAATTTCACTGGTCAACGCAAGAGTGAAACCCCATCCCCAGGTTGCTATAGCAATCGGCAAGGCTTCAACATCGAAAGTGATCATGAAGTTGAGTGGTACGGGATAGAGCGCCGCTATGGATAGCCAGGGGAAGAGCACGAAAGGGAAGATTAAGTCGCTTAGCACATAAAAGCTCATGGTTAGCAACCAGAATAATGTGCTCAGGAGATTCCAGGCACTGGGTAAATCTTCCAGGCGGATCGCTATGGCAATGAGCGCAAAGGCGATCAGGCCAAGTTGGGAAATTTGTATAAGGATGAATAGAGGCAGGCTGAACTTTGCGGAACGCCAACGTTTTAGCAGGTAGGCGCCACCCAGACCAAGAAAAGCGACGGAACTGAGCAAAAGAAGATAGATTTCCAGATCCGCCTCGAAGAATTCGCCCAGACGGATAACCGAGATGACCAGTGCGATAAAGGCTGCCAGGCTGAACAAGCGGGAAACGTAGAACCAGGCGCCAAAGCCCCATATGAGGGCCATGATAGCCATGACTGTAAACCAATACCCTGCATTGGCCTTGCCGGAAAGGTTGATTACATCCGCCAAAACGTTGGCGTCGGTAGGGAGGAGGAAAGAAAAAACAATGAATAAGGCGAAACTCGGTTGGGGCAATCGCGCCCGTGTGACGAGTGCGCCGCCGGCAAACAGCGCGGTCGCTGCCAGAAGAATCGGTAAGCGGGCAGCTTCTACCACGGCAGCCAGGATGGCGGCTGCGGCGATGACAAAGAATGCGCCCAGGTATAGAGCAACCTTTATGCTGGTTTCGCTTAGAAGGGTTTGTGTCAGGCTGGCGCGAGGGGGCGCGGGTTGTGGATGCGGGGGAGTCTCTTTTAAGGTAGCAGGCTCGGGCTGGGTTGGAGGCGCAGGGGAGACCAATTGAGACGGGGCAGGTTTAAGGTCGAAATCGTAGCGTTGGCGGATTACGTCTGCCTGATCCGCAGGAATGAGCCCCTCTGTTTCCCAGTTTGAAATTTCAGTTAGAATGATATGGCGTTCTTTGCGATTGAGTTTGGCTGTGCGGCTTTGGATATAACGATGGGTGGGAGTGTGCAGCGCCTTACGCGCTGCTTCGCGGACAGGTTTACTCTTATCCTTTAATGTCAACTCTTCCAGCGTACGCAGAATGGCCGAGCTGCTGAACTTTTGCTCACCCAGCTTTTGGATAGCAGCCAGGCGGGTTTGGACTGTTTGACTCTTTAGATCGGCGTGGATACCAGCAAGGATTTCTTCTGGTGTTGGCAGGTTCGTTCCTTCTGGTGTTTCAGGCATGATTTATACTCCTGGTACAGGTCTTGTAATACTAAAACAATGCACCCGGTGAAAAGGTGCGTTGTGTGGGAGTTTATTTCCGGGTATTGTCAAAATTGTATTACAACACCGTTGCGTGAAGGAACTTCTATATGGAAGGTATTGTTTTCAATATAAGGGTGCGTGTCTGGGCCAAAGATGGTTGCGGGATTACTGCTGCTACCATTAAACGTTTCAATGGAAAATGCGTTTTTTTTGCGATCTTCGCCAGTGTTCAAAACAGTAATGAAAGACTGGTCTGCTAATTTGCGGCCAAATGCAAATACGTGCCCTTCGCTGTATAAACGTTGGTACGAACCGCGCCTTAGAGCCTGATATTCTTTCCGCAATGCAATGACAGCTTTTGTGTAATTTAGTAAATCGTGATTCCAGTGCGAATCATCCCAGGGGAAGCCCTTGCGGCAATCTGGGTCGTGGACGCCGGTAAGGCCGATCTCATCACCGTAGTAGAGACAAGGCGCTCCGGGATACGTGAACATAAAGAGCATAGCCAATTGCAGGGAAGGGACATCATTGCCGACACAAGTCAGGAAACGCGGCATATCGTGGCTGTCGAACAGATTAAGCTGGGAACGTGTGATTTCCGGGCTGTACAGGTTGGTCAGGCGGTCGATTTCATTGGCGAACCGGACCGCGTCCATGTTGGGATGGACGCGTCCCTGAAGTCCGCCTGCCTGATTGACAATGTTCATGTCGATGTGTGCGCTCCCGCAAAAGCTCATCACCGCTGCCGTGATAAGATAGTTCATCACAGCGTCGAATTGATCACCACCCAACCAACGCTGGGCTTCGTGCCAGATTTCGCCGACGATATAAGCGTCTGGGTTAATTGTTTTCACGCGTCGGCGGAATTCCTGCCAGAAAGAGTCGTCGTCGATTTCAGCGGGGACATCCAGCCGCCAGCCGTCAATGCCAAAGCGGATCCAATGCTCGGCTACTCCGAACAGGTATTCGCGCACTGCAGGCGTACTCGTGTTGAATTTGGGGAGGGCTGGCAGGTCCCACCAGGCTTGATACCCAAGGGCCCGCAGGCTGCCTTCTCCATTTCTCAGGGCAGTCAGTTCGCCTGTGGTTGGATATGCCCCCCAACGACGGCGTCCTTGCAAGCGCTCAGGGTCGAAATAAAACCAATTTTTGTAGGGAGAGTCTTTGCCGTTCTCCAGCACATGGTGAAATTGCCAGAATCCACGGCTGGCGTGGTTGAACACTCCATCCAGCACCACGCGGATATTTCGATTGTGTGCTGCATCAATCAAGGAGCGCAAGGCTTCATTTCCACCCAGTAGAGGGTCAACGTTGAAGTAATCATAAGTATGATAGCGGTGATTAGAAGCAGAGGCGAAAACGGGATTCAAGTATAGTGCCGAGATGCCCAGATCGCTCAAGTAATCTAACCGCTCTGCAATTCCATATAAATCGCCGCCTTTGAAACCATGGTATGTAGGGGGGGCATCCCAGGGTTCGAATTCCAGGCCTGGCAGGCGTTCGCTGCGAGCGAAGCGGTCGGGGAAAATCTGGTAGAAAACGGCGTCTTGCACCCAGTCAGGATGAGTCATATTAAAGCCTCAGGGAATTTATCATGAAACAGGGCGGTCATAGACCGCCCTGTTAGGTAGCGTTATCGGACAAAGGGGACTAACGGATTGCCTCTTCAGTTTCTGCGTCGAAGATGTGGAAGCTGTCCATATCGAAGGCAATTTGCGCTTTTTCCCCAACGTGCATACCGGAACGCGGATCGACGCGAGCGACGAAGGCGTTTTGTCCGCTGAGCATGTGCATGAAGATTTCGTTGCCCATCAGTTCTGTCACATCCACCTGCGCTTCGATGTTAGCGGTGTGGATGTTCGACGGAGTGAATTTCGGATCGTGAATATCTTCCGGCCGCATACCAAAGATCACATTTTTGCCCTCATACGCCTGGTATGGTTTGGCATTTTCATCAGGAATGGCGATAGCAAATGCACCTGTATCGACCATGAGTTTGCCGTTATCCTTGCGCAACTTTGCGGGGAAGAAGTTCATCGCCGGGGAGCCAATGAAGCCGGCTACGAAGAGATTGTTGGGATAGTCGTACAGGTGTTGCGGCGTATCAACCTGCAGCACGATGCCCTGATTAATGACCGCAATGCGGGTTGCCATGGTCATGGCTTCGACCTGATCGTGAGTCACATAGATGAATGTGGTTTGCAGGCGCTGGTGCAGTTTGTTGATCTCAGCGCGCATCGCAACGCGGAGCTTGGCATCCAGGTTTGAGAGCGGCTCATCGAACAGGAAGACCTTGGGTTCGCGCACGATGGCGCGTCCCACTGCCACGCGTTGGCGTTGACCACCCGAGAGCTGGCGTGGCTTGCGACCCAGCAGGTCTTGAATTCCGAGAATATCAGCGGCCTCGCCCACGCGGCGCTTGATCTCGTCCTTGCTGAATTTGCGTAATTTCAAGCCGAAGGCCATATTATCGTAAACAGAAAGGTGCGGATAGAGCGCATATGACTGGAAGACCATGGCAATATCCCGGTCCTTAGGGGCCACGTCATTTACAACGCGGTCACCGATCAAGATGTTGCCCTCGCTAATTTCTTCCAGGCCTGCCAGCAGGCGCAAAGCGGTGGTCTTGCCGCAGCCCGATGGGCCGACAAGCACCAGAAATTCTTTGTCAACAACTTGAACATCCATGTCGTTGACGGCGACTACATCGCCAAATCGTTTGAATACGTGCTCGTACGTTACACTTGCCATGTTTTCCTCCAGTCTGTGAGAGTATAGTGTCTCTATTATACCCATAAAAAATAAAAAACACAGAGCTTTTCACTCTGTGTTTTGCTAAGACATTCCTTAAGATTGTTTCAGCGCTTCCAAACTAGAATGGCGAGCTGCTTCCTTTTTTATCGGCCGTATCTTGGTCCGTTGTTAACCCTTTAGGGAGCCAGCCAACAGACCGCGCAGGAAGTAGCGTCCCAGAAAGATGTAAACGAACAAGGTTGGTAAGGCTGCCAGCAATGAACCGGCCATTTGTACATTCCATGCGATGATCTGGCTGCCAGCCATATTGTTGAGCGCAACCGTGATAGGCCAATCTGTATTGCCTGTGAGTATGACCGCAAACAGGAAATCATTCCAGGCAGACGTAAATTGCCAGATGAGAACCACTACAAAACTGGGAATAGATATGGGCAGTAGGATGTGCCAATAGACCCCCAGCATGTCTGCGCCATCAATTTTAGCGGCTTCAAGAAGTTCCTGTGGCAGACTGGCGTAGTAGTTCCGGAAAGTAAGAGTAGTGATAGGAATACCGTAAATAATGTGAGCCATTGCCAGACTCGCCAATCCCTTTATACCGGCCGCATTCATGAACTGTACCAGAGGAATGATGATACTCTGATAAGGGATGAACATGCCGAACAAGATGAAGGGGAAAATGATGTCTGCCCCACGAAACTTCCACTTGGCAAGAATGAAACCGTTTAGTGAGCCAAGCATGGATGAGATAAGCGTTGCAGGAATTACCATTTTGAAACTGTTCAGCAGGAATGGCGCCAATTTCGTAAACGCTTCAATGTAATTGTCAAAGGCGATCCCCTGTGGCAGGTTCCACATGGTTTTCAGATCTACTTCAGCAAAGCTTTTGAAACCCGTCGCCAGCATAACGTACATAGGAAGCAAATAGAAGATCGTTAGCGCGATCATGGGGACGTAGAGCCAGTTTTTCGCTAGATTGATTTTTCTCACTGCTGGGCCTCCGTCTTCAAGGTGTAACGGATATAGGGGATGATAAGGACTGCCACACTAATCAACAAAAGAATACTGATGGCAGCTCCGCGCCCATAGAATAGACCGTCAAAGGTGGTTTGCCACATGTAGATGGCGGGCACATCCAGTGGAAGTTGTTTGCCCGCTACAGCGATGATCAAATCGAACACCTTAAGGGACATGTGACCGAGAATAATAAGCGCGCTGAGTGTGACAGGGGCCAGCATTGGGAGGATGATGTGACGGTAGATTTGGATTTCATTGGCACCGTCGATTTGCGCGGCTTCTCGCAGTTCATGTGGAATGGATCGTAAGCCGGCCAGATAGAGCGCCATAGTGTATCCTGACATTTGCCATATTGCAGCCAAGGCAATGGCGGCCATACCCCAGGTTGGGGTAGTGTGCCACTTGTTGACCAGAAAATCCAGGTTGAGCGATGTAAATAAAAGATTAAATCCGCTCATGCGGGAGCCTTCGGCCGGATTCATCAACCAGCGCCAGATAACGCCAGTGACAATATATGAAATTGCCATTGGGAAAAGGAACAAACTACGGAAAAAACCTTCCCCCTTGAGACCTTGATCGAGCATAACAGCCATGAAAAACCCAAGGAGAATACTTCCTATAACGAAAACGCCTGTAAAAATAAGCGTGTTGCGCACATCAACGTGAAAACGCGGATCAGAGAATAATTCCAGATAATTCTTAAAACCAGCCCAGGAATAATCCGGGCTCAGGCCTTTCCAATTGCTGAGAGAAACACGCACAGACCAACCGATGAAACCATACACAAAAATTAAAACTGCCAGAATGGATGGTGAAATAAGAATGATGGAAAGGTAGCGGTCTTTGTCTTTGAACATATTTAGACCTCGTTTCAAGGATAAAAAATCGTTGAGGCCCCGCTTTGCAGAGCCTCAACGATTGTACACTAGTTTTTACTGGCAAGGACCAGAGCTAGCGCAAGCAGCCACCAGCGCTGCCTGGAAGGTTGCCACGTCTGGGCCAGCCATGAACAAACCCAGAGCCGTATCGATCTCGGATTTCCAGGAGTCATTGGCGACCACGCCGTGGGCCAGAGAACCAACGACGACGTTGCTGCCCCAGTCAGCCATGGCGGACTGTAGGTATTCACCGAACAAAGCGGGATCGCAGTCCGTGCGAGCGCAGATGGAACCCTTAACAGGGTTGAAGGCTTCTTGTCCGGCCTTGGAGCCAGCGATCTTCAGCCATGCGGTTGCGCCCTCGGGGTGAGGAGCGCCAACCGCCAGCGTGAAGGAGTCGGACAGGAACTGGAAGACGCCAACGCTGCCGGGAACAGGCGCCCAGCCGTAGTCGGTCATTGGGGCCTTGCCGAGTTCGCGGAAGTACCCTTCAGCCCAGTCGCCCATTACGTTGAAAGCGGCATCGCCATTCACAACGAGTTGAGCAGCATCCTGCCAGGACAAGGAGGCTGCATCAGAATTTGTGTAGGTCAAAACCTTTGCAAAGTTGTCGAGCGCGGCTGTAACTTCAGCGCTGCCCCAGTCAGTCGTGCCATCCCATAGGCCATTGTAGGCGTCAGCGCCAAGAGAGCCAAGCAGGACGGTTTCCATCAGATGCATCTGGGTCCACTGTTCACCCATGGCGAGCGGGGTTACACCGGCGGCCTGGAGGGTATCCATAGCAGCGAACCATTCATCCATGGTAGTGGGAACGGCTACGCCATTGGCTTCCAGAATGGCGGGGTTGTACCACAGCACATTGGCGCGGTGAATGTTGACTGGCACAGAGTAGATGTTGCCATCCGCCGAGATGAGTGGGATGAGGGTCTCGGGCATGACAGCCAGCCAGCCCTCGGCTTCGTAGAGATCATTCAGCGGTTCGATCTGACCATCAGCAACATAAGTGCCAATCAACTCCTGGCCAGCATGACCCTGCCAACTGTCAGGTGGTTCGCCAGATTGCAGGCGAGTGGCCAACACGGCGCGCGCATTGGTTCCGGCGCCGCCAGCAACTGTTGCGTTGATAAACTCGATGTCAGGATATTCGGCTTGGAAGATCTTAATCATGGCTTCGAGACCGGCAGCTTCACCGCCGCCCGTCCACCACGAAAATACTTCAACCTGGTTTTTACCAGCCGCTCCGCCGCCACAAGAGGTAAGCACGATCGCGCTCAAGACGAGTGCGGCTACCAGGCTATACCAAAACTTTTTAGACATGATGTTCTTCTCCTTGTTATATATCAAATTGGGTAAGTAGGGTACGTGCTAGGTGTGAGTTTAGCGTTGTTGTATCACCTCCTTTCTGCATGCGTGGGATTTGACAAGATATCATCCACAACAATACTGACAGCTCCAATCAAGACCGCATCGGTTTCAAAGTCCGATAATAAAATATCTACCTTTGGGTTGATATCCGAGAGAGAGTGTTTTGCAGCTGTTTCCTTGATTGAAGGTAGAAGATATTTTCCAACGATACTTAATGATCCCCCCAGGATGATTTTTTCTGGATTAAAGATATCGATCAAGCTTGCAAATCCAAGCCCTAAGGCTGTTCCAGCTTCTGTGAGAGATTCGAGAACCATTTCGTCGCCTTCATCTGCTGCCTGTTTTACCATTGAAATGGAAAGAGGAGTATTGTGCTTTGCCAGTAGACTAGGGATAATACTTTCTCGTTTATCTTCCAGGCGAGTCTGCACTCGCCGGATGATCGCGAGTTGATTGGCGTAGGTTTCCCAACAACCACGATTACCGCAGTGACAAAGAATCTGGTAAGGTTCTGCAATGATGGGTGTGTGTCCAATTTCTCCCGCGAAGCCATCCTTGCCTCGATATAACTTGCCGTTCAAAAATAGACCACTGCCGATACCTATGCCAACAACAACAAAAATAAAATCTTCGCTTCTGCGCGCTGCGCCAAACAGATGTTCCGCAATCGCTGCTGCGTTTGCATCATTTTCAACATATATATTCAACCCGGTGTGCTCAGAGAAAATTTTTCGAAACGGAACATTCCGCCACTGCAAATTTGGGGCGAAAACCAAAACTCCTTTTCCCAAATCGACAGTTCCAGGCATGGAAATACCGAGCCCTAAAGGATAAAGATTCTTCTCTTTGCAAACCTCAATAGCCTCATCAGTCAGTTCTAAAATTTGAGAAATGGTCTTTTCTTGTGCATTTGATGGGTCTACATTTGCCAACTGTCGCCATATGATGTTGCCTGTAAAATCTGTCAATACGACAGCGATAAAACCTACCCCTAACTCAGCGCCAACAATTCCACCCGCCTGCGGATTGATTTCCAGCAGGGTGGCCGGGCGGCCTGTACCCATAGAGTTGATTCCGGTTTCGTGAACCAGTTGGCGCTTCAGTAAATCTTCTACAAGGCTGGATACGGTGGATTTGTTCAGGCCGGTGGCATGTGCAATTTGCGCGCGTGAAACTGGGGCTTCATTATGAATATAGCGAAGCACAAGAGACAAATTGAGCTCGCGCACAAGCGCTTGGTCAGCGGAAGTCGTGTTTTGGGCACACATGGAAATTAGTATGTTGGAGCAACCAACTAAATAGATTATATAATATTTATTTTGGTTGTCAACACCGGAACCCTTAAAAAATTATAAGCATAGGCAATGGTTATCCCGTGCTTATAGGCTGATTAAGAATATTTTACCGAACCATGCAACAATTTTTATCCCATTTCATGCCTCAGTAAATGTGATTGTTTATCCCTTGAGTGCGCCAGCCAACACGCCGCGGATAAAGTATCTACCTAAGAAAAGGAAGCATAACAATGGAACTGCAACCGTCAGTAAAGAAGCTGCCATCTGCAGGTTATAGGGTGATATTGTACTCCCTTGGGTCATTGCCATAGCGACTTGGACGGTCTGCGTTTTTGGTGAGACTAATGTCAATCCAATGAAGAATTCATTCCATACCTGAGTAAAGATGATGATTGCTACAGAGGCATAGGCTGGCAAAGAAATAGGTACAACGACCTTGAAAAATATCTGTATTTTGGATGCTCCGTCTACTTCGGCGGCTTCTTCCAGTTCTCGCGGGATACCCAGGAAAAAGGTTCCCATCAAGACAGAAGCCAATGGCACGTTGATGATCATATAGCATAAAATTAAACCAAAATGCGAGTTGATCAACCCGGTCTTAGCCGTGATCGTGGTCAGAGGAATAATTACCGCTTGGTATGGCAGGTAGAGGGCAATGCCGACCAGAATGAAGATGACTTGGGTAAAAGTAGACTTGGTGCGGCTAAGATAGTATCCTCCCAGGCCTCCAAAGAACGCGGTTAAAAATGTTACAGTAACTGAAATTATTGTCGAATTGATAATGGGGCGCTGCATAGGGATAAGAAAATCCCGGCTACCAAATAAAGCAGCAGTGTAGTTTTGAAACTGCGGTTGATCAGGTAACGCCAGGTAAGTTCTTTGTGTAATTTCCGGTAGCGTCTTCAGGGAGTTGGTAATCATGACATAGATCGGTAAGATATATACGCAGGTTAATATAACCAGAACGACCAGAACAATGAGCTTAAGGGTTGTGTTTTTGCTTTTCATTCGAACCACTTCCTAAATGCATAAAGGGTATACGGAATGACAAGAATGAATGCGATGAGAAAAATGATTACACCAATCGCAGCGCCTGCAGATGCCAGGCGCTGATCATATGTGGTGACAATCATGTTCGTTGCTAATACGTCCGTTGCGATACCTGGCCCCGTCCTGGTTACGATCCAAACAATGTCAAACACTTTTAGAGAGCTGATCAGCAAAAGCGATACTAATACCAGAATTCCAGCACGGATATTGGGGATGATCACCGAGAAAAGAATCCTGAGCTTGGAAGCCCCATCTACAATTGCAGCTTCGATCATTTCTTGTAGTTCAGTGGTGCGGAAAGAAGATTGAACAATAATGACAGAAAAACCCAAATACTGCCAGATAAAAATCACAATCAACCAATAGGTTGCTGTGCTTGGATTGTTGGTAAACGCAAAAGGAGATTGAATACCCAATGACCCGAGTATGGTATTGAACACACCCTTCTCTGGCTGGTACATCCATGACCAGATCGTCCCTGTTACCACAAACGACATGGCTACAGGATAGAGGATGAGCGTTCTGACGTATGCTTCAACCCCTGGGAAGGGAGCCAGTTCAAGAAGGTAAGCCAGGAAAATCGCGGCCATTGCAGTAGGCAGCACCCCTAAAATGAGCCATTTTAAGTTATTCTGGACATCGACCCAAAAACGGCTCTGACCAAATAAAAATTGGTACCATTTCAAGCCAGTGAAAGTGTAATCTGCATTGATATTGACCCAGTTCGCCATGGAAACATAAAAATTCCAGACCAGGGTGCCATACAGGATGAGCAAAAAAACTAGAAGAGGCAATGTAAATACCATAAATTCTGAAAATTTTGCCCATATTTTACGAAGCTGATGCGATTTTATTGCAGACATATTGATCCCTGTGCTCGATTATTTTATTCGATAAGAGAATAGTTCACTGTCATATTCAGGTAGGGACACACGAAAAGCGTGCGTCCCTACCTGTTGAATATTACCAACCTACCTGATGAACCTTTGTGCACAAGGCGGTTGGTCATGCTGACTATATTACGGCCACTGATACCAGGCTGCGCCTTCCTTGACGTTGTAGACTTCCATCATGTCGACGGTTGCCTTAATGGTTCCTTCAACATCCGGGGTCGTATCGGCGAAGAAAGTCGAGATGATGACCCGGTATTGCACCTGAGCAGCATTGGGCAGTATGGTCCCGTGCTGATCGAGGATCAGTTTGTCAGGATTGTTGCTTACATATTCCTGCATCTCCTGGCGGATGGGATCCGGGAACTCCGTCGGATCGATATCAGTGCGAGCGAACAAGCCGCCCTGGGTGACATCGGTCGGGATCTGCAGTTCAGGAGAGGCTACAACACTCAGCCAGTCCTGGCACTCTTGTGGATCGGGAGCGCCGACGGTGCAGCCATAGGTGTCCGGGTGGAAGAGCAGGATGCGCTCGG
>Ga0105093_10000514_pt1 | contig 14701 bp, 12 predicted proteins | sample PPLLak3March2015_2_FD_79111 | JGI IMG/M metagenome (GOLD analysis project Ga0105093, IMG submission 79111) | Freshwater sediment microbial communities from Prairie Pothole Lake near Jamestown, North Dakota, USA - PPLs Lake P8 Core (3) Depth... | ecosystem: Environmental > Aquatic > Freshwater >... | reverse complement strand
TCCCGGACGCGCGTCATCTGGCGGATGGCGGTCGGGAAATCGGGATGCACGCCCGCACCGACGGCCGCGTCCATGGCCGCACCCAGGCCGGATGCCTCGTACACATGCGGCCGGGAGGCCGGCAGGCCGAACACATCCGCGGTCAGTTGCATAGCCGCCTCGGACTGGCTCCCGCCGCCCGCCACGCGCAGTTCGGTGATGGGCACGCCGGAGCGTTTGGCCGTCCGTTCGGCACCCTCTCGCAAAGCATAGGCCAGCCCCTCCAGGATGGCGCGGTAGATATGGGCCCGCGTGGTCACATCGCTGAAACCGATGATGGCGCCGCGCGCTTCCGGGCCGGGGAAGACCAGTCCCGGCGACCAGTAGGGCTGGAGCACCAGTCCCTCCGAGCCAGGCGGAACCGAGCGCACCAGCTCATCGAACAAGGCTTCGGGTTCGATGCCCTGCGCTTCGGCCAATCCCTGCTCGCGTAAGCCGAACTCCTGCTTGAACCAGGTCACCATCCAGTAGCCGCGGTAGATCTGGATCTCGAAACTGTACTGTCCCGGCACGGCGGCCGGGTAGGGTGGGATAAGGGGGATGACTTCGATATATTTCTGGTGGGTAGTGTTGATCGTGGCGGTCGTCCCATAACTCAGGCAGCCGATATGCGGTTCCAGGCAGCCCGCGCCGAGCACCTCGGTGGCTTTGTCCGCGGCAGCGGCGATCAAGGTCAGCCCAGCCGGGAGACCGGTGGCGGCGGCCGCCTCGGGGGTGATTTCGCCCAGTTGGGCAGCTACCGGTATAAGTTCAGGCAGCACCGCCTTATCCACAGGCACGGCCTGCCATTTCCAACCCCAGGAGGCTTCCCAATCCTGCTTCTTGTAATCGAAGGGGATGTAACCCACCTGGCAGCCGACCGAATCCACGAACCGCCCGACCAGCCTGAAGGTCAGGTAGCCGGACAGGAACAGGTACTTGTGGGTTGCGTTCCAGATCTCGGGCTGGTGCTTTTGCAGCCAGTTGGCGTCAGCCTCGGCCTGCAGGTAGGCCACCGTCTCGGACGCGCCCGCCAGCTTGAATGCCGCGCCCCACAGCCCACCAAGCGGTTTGACGCCCTCGGCGCGGCGCTGGTCGAGCCAGACGATGGCCGGGCGGAGCGGCTTGCCATCCTTATCCACGTTGATCATCGTGCTGCGCTGGGTCGTCAGGGCGACTGCCGCGATGGATGACTTGTCCACGCCCTGCGCCCAAAGGTTTTGACAGGCATCGCAGACGGCCTTCCAGAAGATTTCTGGATCCTGCTCGGCCAGGCCGGGAGCGGTCGAGTAGTACGGCTCGATCGGGATGCGCGACTTGTGTAACAGGTTCCCGCGCGGGTCGAAAACGAGGGCGCGCACGGATTGGGTGCCGTGGTCGATGGCAAGCAGGTTTTCGGGCATAGGGCACTCCTTTTTTTCACCAAACCCAATGCTGGTTGAGTAGGCGTTCTTTGCCGTATCGAAACCAAGTTGGGCAACAAGTACCGGTCTCGATACGCCGGAAATGCATCGGCTACTCGACCGGCGAATGGACTATGTTACTATTTTATCCCAAACGATAGGCAGAACGCCATAAATCCGTGTACGCCTTTTCTTCCACCTCCCAGCGCTGGTCGTCCCAACCCAACTCCGGCTGGATCAGGGAACGGATGCGATCCATCTGGTCGAGGCCGCCATTGGGAACCAGCAGCCCCAGCCGGACGCGGCGCAGGAGCAGGTCATCCAGGTGGATCACGCCTTCGCTGCGGGCGGCATGCCGCAGTTCAGCCCACAGGTAGGGTGTGCCGGGGATGGCTTCCATGTCCGCTTCGTTTTGCGAACATAATGACATGGAGGAACTGACTCCGTAGCGCGCCATCAGCCGCAGGCACTGGCCGGCGGGCAGGTGGGTATCCGCCAGCAGGTTTTCGCTTTCGGGCGGGAGCGGGTCGAGCACCGGCACATCCGGGTCGAAGGGGATGTGGCCGATGTGCCGGCGGACAGCCTTCAGCGCATCGCGGGCCATGATGCGGAAGGTGGTCAACTTGCCGCCGCTGACGGTCAGGAGGCCATTTTCATCCCAGATTACATGCTCGCGGGACTCCTTCGATGGGTTGGCTTTGCCCGTGTGCACAACCGGGCGGATGCCGGCGTAGGTGGCGGTCACGTCGGCAAAGGTCAAATCCTGGGAGGGGAAAACATACGAGAGTCCATCTAATAGATATTCGGCTTCTGCCTGGCTGATGGCTGGGTCGGTCAATAGTTCGCTGCGATGGTCGACATCGGTGGTGCCATAAACGACCGATCCCTCCCACGGCAGGGCGAAGACCGGGCGGCCGTCCTTTGGATGGGAGAATGAAATGGAGCGTGTCAGTGGCAAGCGGTGGAAGGGGAATACCAGGTGGCTGCCGCGCAGCGGGCGCAGGCGTGGTCTTTGGCCGATCTCCTTGCGCAGCGTATCCACCCAGGCGCCGGTGGCATTGATGATCACTTTGGCCTTGACTTCGGCTTCCATCTCTGTTTCACCGGAAGTATCGCGTACAACCACACCACAGGTTGTGCCGAGGCTGGTTTTTAGCAATGAAACAACCCGGGCATAGTTAAGCGCCAACCCGCCGGAAGCGACTGCTTCACGGATCAGGCGCAGAACGAGGCGGGCATCGTCGGTCTGGGCATCGAAGTAACGGAAGCCGCCGCTCAGGCCGGGGGCGGTCAGCAGCGGGCAGAGTTCGCGCATGTCCTCGGTATCGTAAGAACGGTGCGACCACTGCCTGGCCATCAGGTCGTAAACGACCAGCCCGGCGCCAAAAACCCAGCCGGGCATGTGGTCATCGGGCATGCAGGCGTACAGGAAGCCGAGCCGGTTGACCAGCCCGCGGCCCTGTTTCAGGAGGTAATCCCGCTCGGTGACCGATTCGAGTGGGACCCGTAACTGGGCGTTCTTCAGGTAGCGCATCCCGCCGTGGACGAGTTTCGATGAGCGGCTGGATGTGCCGGATGCAAAATCGTCCGCTTCGAAGAGCACGGCTTTCAACCCTGCGTGCAGGCATTGGCGCAGGATGCCCGCGCCGGTGATTCCGCCGCCGATGATGATGACATCCCATTCCTGGTCGAGTTGCGCCCAGGCCCGGTCGCGCCAGCCTTTTGTCCAGTCCATATATTTTCTCCTCAATGCTCAACGCGAATTACGCGAATGTACGAATGACGCGAATAATGCCTTTCGATTTCGCCCGGCCGGATTACTGGTCTTCCCAGAATCTCTCGTCAGGAAGAGAAAAGAAAAACATTCGCGGTATTCGCCTGTTCGCGCCATTCGCGTTAAAACTCCATCACTCTTGGAACAACTTTCCGGGATTCATCATCCCATCCGGGTCGAAAGCCTTCGCCATTTCACGGATGGCTTGCATGCCCAGTTCGCCCTTTTCAGCAAGCAGGTAGGGGGCATGATCCACGCCTACGCCGTGCTGGTGGCTGATCGTGCCTCCATGTGCCACAACTGCCTGGCTGGCAGCTGCTTTCAATTTGTTCCAGCGTTCCAGGTTGGCATCCGGATCCTGGTCCAGCCGGAAGAGATAGGTGGTGTAAATGCTGGAGCCGCTTGGGTAGTTGTGAGAAAGGTGCGTGAACACATGCACCTTTTCGCCTGTATCGGTAATGGCATTCTTGATGGCGGCTTCCATTGCTGCCAGGGTCTCGTCAACCTTCGACCAGGTGGTGGCCGTCTCCAGGGTGTCGATGCCGTAGCCCAGTTCCCAGAGCGTGTTGCGCAGGTACGGCGTGCGGAAGCGGTTCTTGTGCCACTGGCTGCCGAAGACTGTCCCGATGTGCAATCCCTTGTGCTGGCCGCAAATATGGAGGGCTTCGCTGCGGGCCATATCCACCACGGCGCTGACCCCGGTGAATCCCATTAAAAGCATACTCTTGCCTTCTCTCATACCGGCCAGGGCCAGGGCTTTTTCCAGGAGGCCAATGGCAGTGGCGTGACCGGCCAGGGCAAGCGTGGTGGCGGTCTCGATGGCGGTGCTCATACGCAACATGGATAATGGCAGGCCTGCTTGCAGGATATCGCGGACGGCTGCCTGCCCATGTTCGAAATCGGGGAAGAAAACGGCGTGGAAGGATTCCTTCTCCGGGCGGGGCGTTACCCGGATGGTGGCCTGGGTGATGATCCCCAGGCGTCCCTCCGAGCCGAGAACCATCTCGCGCAGATCCGGCCCGGCCGCCGAGGCGGGGAAGGGGGGCAGGTCGAGCATCCCGGCTGGGCTGAGCATGCGACCCCCGGCGAATAGCTTTTCGATGCGGCCATACCGCAGGGACTGCTGTCCGCTGGAGCGGGTGGCGATCCAGCCGCCAAGGGTGGAGTATTCGAAGGATTGCGGGAAGTGGCCGAGAGTGTAACCCCGCTCCTGCAGGCGGGTTTCGAGTTCAGGACCGGCTACGCCTGCACCAAAGGTGGCCAGCAGGCTCTTCTTATCCATGCGCAGAAGGGTTTTCATGCGCTCCAGATCGATCGTCAATGTGGGTACACCGGGCTGTGGATTGATATGCCCGACCACGCTGGTCCCGCCGCCGTAGGGAATGATCTTAATGTCATTTTGCTTCGCGTAGTCAATGAGTGAACTGACTTCGGCGTCCGAGGTGGGGAAGGCTACGCCACCCGGGAAAGCGGGGATGCGTCCGGAACGCCAGGCAACCCAATCTGGGAAGGATTGTCCCAGGGCGTGACGCAGGCGCACCTCGGGGCTTGCATCCACCAGGGGGTGGGCTGGCAGGCGCGCGGGCGGTACGCTCCGCAGGACTTGCTCCAGGGGGGCTTCCATCTGCGGCTGGCTTTCGCCCACCCAGGCAGTCAATTTGTCCAGGGCTGTTTCCGGGAGGTGATAGGTGTACCCGTCATCTCCCCATCCATTCCATCTTCGCATGTTATCTCCTTGTGTCACAAGTTTTCCCACAGGCGCAGGCTTTCCTGCATGGCGATGCGGGTGATGCGTTCGGCGGATGCAGGGTCGTTGTCTTGGGCGGCTGTGAGCAGGCCGCGGTAGAACTGGCGGGACGCCTGGCGGGTTTCCGGGTGGCGGAAATACTGGCAGGCTATCTGTTCGTAAAATCCGGAAAATCCGTTCAGGATCAGGGTATAGATGGGATTGCGGCTGGCTACGGTAAGCGCATAATGCAATCGCCAGTCGAAGGATGCAAACGCTTCTGGTGAATCTCCTATCTCAACCGAATCAAGCAGGCAAGCAGTAACCTGTTTCGCGTCCTGTTCAACGGCCAGACGCGCATAAGTAGGTGCCATATCCAAACGTACCACCAGCAGGTTTGGGATGAAATCGCTCGGCAGACTGTTGCTAAAGCGAACCAATGCACTGAGCACATTCAAGCCGCCTTCCCGCCAGTAATCATTGATCCGGGTTGGCTTGCCGTGCTGAATAGTAAGCCAACCGTCGCTGTTCAACCGGGCCAGCACTTCGCGCAGGGTTGGACGGGTGATGCCGAGTTGGGCGGCCAGGTCGCGCTCGCCGGGCAGCGTGGAACCAGGCGGGTAGCTTCCATCCAAGATGGCTGTTAGCAGGGCTTTTTCGGCATGTTCGGTGGGACGGGGTGGAGGGTTCCAGGATTCCATGTTTTCTCCATCTGGTAAGTGGTCTGACCAGTTAAATCATACAATTTTTGGAGACAAAAGTCAATGGGGAATTTCCCTGATTCTGATGGATTTTGTGGTTTGGGTGACCTACCGTCCACGAATGGGCCGCGAATGCTCGAATATGTGTGTTCTTATTCGTGAATTCGTGCAAAATTCGTGGATGGTATGTTCAGCAAAAACACCACCACAAATTCCAGCCGTACAAACCGTTTTATCATTTTATGGTAGAGAATTTCCTGTAAATTCAGGAATTGGCTTTCCCCGCAAAAGACTGGGGCTCTCTGGGAGTTGCCGTGATGGATGGAAAGATATGGGGGTATGGGGCGGGCAAAGCCCGCCCCATACCCCCAATTTCCTTCCTCTTCCGGCGATTCCCAGAGAACCAAGACTGGCCCATTGAGCCGCTACAGGCGTGAGCGGATGTATTCTTCTACCCTGTCGAGCGTGTTTGCTTCAACCTGGAACCAGGCGATGTTGGGGTCATCCGCCTTGAACCAGTTGGCCTGCCGGCGGACGAAGACGCGGGTGGCGCGCTTGATACGGATCTTCGCTTCTTCGATGTCATACTGGTTAAACAAAACAGCGATACACTCACGGTAGCCAATCGCCGAAAAGGCGGGGAGTTCGGGGGAATATCCCATTTCAAGCAGAGAGCGAACTTCTTCCAGTAAACCAGCGGCGAACATGGCATCGATCCGCTCATCGACGCGGGCGTACAGTTCCGGCCGGGGGCGATTCAGGCCCACAGTGATGGCATGGTATTGGGATTCCTGTTGGCGGCGCTGCTCTGAGAACCGCCTGCCGGTGCTGAGGATTACTTCCAGCGCCCGGACGGTGCGGCGCAGGTTGCGCGGGTCGATGTTCTGGGCGGCGGTTGGGTCGAGCCGGCCGAGTTTTTCGTGCAGCCAGTCCTTCCCGTGTTGGCTGGCGAGTTTATCGAGCACATCCCGCAGACGGGTATCCGGCGGCTGGGGCGGCGGGTCCCAGCCATGCGTCACAGCCCGGATGTATTGGCCGGTCCCGCCCACCAGGAGGGGCAGACACCCGCGGCGGTGGATGTCTGCGATCGCTTCCGACGCAGCCTGCTGGAACCAGGCCAGGCTCAAGGTTTGATCCGGATCGGCGATGTCGATCAGGTGGTGGGGGATGGAGGCGCGTTCTTCCGGCATCGGTTTGGCGGTGCCGATGTTCATCCCGCGGTAGAAAAGCCTGGAATCTGCCGAGATGATCTCCCCATCCATGTGGCGGGCGAGTTCCTGGGAAAGTTCGGTCTTCCCGACCGCGGTTGGGCCGACGATGACAACCAGGGGGATGCGTTGGTCAGGCGAGGACATTTTCGAAATGCTGGATATCGACTTTACCGGAGCGCTGCCTTTCGATGGCCATGACATCGTACTGCCAGGTCTCGTGTTCGGGGTGACGCTCGAGGTAGTGTTCGGCGGCCGAGAGCATGTGCGCCTGCTTACGGGGGGTGATCGACTCTTCGGGCAGGCCATAGGTGCGGGAAGTGCGGGTTTTCACTTCCACGAATACCAGTTGGCCGGCGCGCAAGGCGACCAGATCGATTTCACCGTGAGGGGTGCGGAAATTCCTGGCAACGATCTGGTATCCGTGTTGAGTCAGGTATTTGGCGGCCAGATCCTCGCCCCACTTGCCGACAACCTGTTTCCAGCCGCTCATGTTTTCCATTTTTCCATCCACGAACGGATGCGCATCCGGAGCCCTCGTTGTCTGGGAACTGAATCGAAAACCAGGTGCTCGTACAGATTGAGCATCAGCCTGGTAGTCAGCTCGATATCATATTTTTCAGATTCTTTTCGCCCGGCTTTGCCCATTTTATTGCGCAATTGCTCATCCATGCACAAGCGGGTGATGTGGGATGCAAAGGCCGCCATATCGTTGCTGGACAGGAAGCCAGTTTTCCCTTCCACTACGGTGTCTCCCACCCCAACAGACTGGATCCCGACCACGGGCAAGCCAGCTGCCATGGCTTCAATGACGGATAGGGGATGAACCTCTGTCAAGGAAGGCGTTACAAAAATATCGCACATGGCTAGGTAGGATGGCAACTTCTCGTATTCCATCAGGCCGGTGAAGTGGATCCTGCGGGCATGGACGCTTTGACTGGCCTGCATCTCCAACGCCCCGCTTTCCGTTCCGCTGCCGATTAGTATGAGGTGGATGTTGTTCAATGCCTGTGCGGCGCCAGTGAATGCACGGATGAGGAAATCCAGATTCTTCTCGGGGCCTAACCTGCCCACATACACCAAGAGGATATCATCTTCGTGAAACCCACATTCTTCTTTTTTGCATGGATGGTTGGCGTCAAAGAAACTTCGAAGGTCAACGCCGTTCGGCACTACTTCGATATGGGTTTTTACACCCAAGTTGCGCAAAACTTCCGCCATGCCCCTGGAGGGGGAAACAACCAGGTTGACTGCCTGGCAGAAGGGGGGCATGTAGGCTTCAAGGAATGTTTCGCTGATCTCTTCAGGCAGAATGGGCAGGTAGGCTTGGGCATAAAGATCGTAACGCGTGTGGTTTGTGAATACTACCGGGATCTGCAGTGGGCGGCAGTAGCGGAGCGCCAATCGTCCGCTGAGAAATGGATGATGTACATGAACGATATCCATGGTCTGGAGGGCGGCCTTGGCTTCCCGTGTATAAACGATCCCCAGGTTGTAGCCGGTATCCACGATGGGTAAACCCGGGGAGCGAATAATATTTGTCTCTTCATCGGGATGATCGAGATCTCCAAATGTGAAAACATAAACATCGTTGCCCCTGGCCTCAAGGTAGCGTTTATTGACCGCAATGTAGTTCGTGATCCCACTGATGTGGGGTTTGTACATGTCTGCCATCATACCGATGCGCATCATCGCCTCTTTGCTTCAAGCCTAAGGGTTCTCTGGGAATCGCCGGATGAGGGAGGAAATTTGGGGTATGGAGCGGGCGAAGCCCGCTCCATACCCCCATATCTTTCCATTTCATTACAGCAACTCCCAGAGAGCTATCCTAAATCAAGGCGATGAGGCTGTCAAGGTAAGGTATAATTAAAGCGCTTAAATCACGAACTAATACATATCAGGGCTATCTATGTCAAATGCAGTTCTCTCGTTGCCTAAAGATTACTGGAAAACCATCCCCATCACCAAGCAGGATCTAGAATTCATCAATTCGTACCTATTCGAGCACGAGACGCCTCTCACGGAGTTGGAACTCGTGCCGGTTTGGGTCAATGAACGCATCCGGCTGGAGCGCATGGCATTGCTCAATCAGCAGAAGGGGGAAGGTAAAACCTACCTGCCAAAAGAAAATTACAAGCCTGGCGATCGGCTTGTTTTTCCGGCTTTCGGTTGGGCGAAGGGCAAGGTGGCAAGTGTTCGTCCGGGGGTCAATCCGGAGGTTGGCGAATTCTCTGTGATAGATGTGGATTTCGAGGATGGCGCGAAAAAGATGATGGCTGCTGGTCTGGTTGAACATAAACTGAACCAACCGGTGGATATTTCCGTGGATGATCCATTGTTGAACGCGGATGAAGTGCAGAGCATGTATGGGGAAGAAATATTACAAAAACTTTCCATTGCGCTCCAGGGAGATCAGAACCTGGTTCGGATTGCCGGACGCTGGTTCCCGCGGGCTTTGTTGGTGGATGTCAATGTCGGTCACCTGAACCTGGCCGAGGCAGTCCTGGATGAGGCGCAGGGGAAACCGTTGCCTGCTTCGGCTTTGATCGCACAAGTGGAATTATCCGAAAGCGTTAACTCGAAGTTGGTCGAATTTTCCCTGAACTACGCCCTCCAGGAAGATGGACGATTTGATGAGGTTGGCCCTTCAGGTGAAGTCTTGTGGTGCCTCCGGCGATTGGAACCTGAAGATGTGCAAAAAGTACCGCTGTGGTTGCGGTATGCCCCTATTGAGTATGACAGGAATTTACTGACAGATGATATGCGGGCATTTGAGTTATCGGTGGATGATGAACTGAGCGAGATAGACACAACGCCCGTAGATCAAAATGAAGTTACCATAAGTCTGACATATCCCCATTGGAGGGCTGGCACGCTCCCGATCTCAGCCCGGGTTCGCAGGTTGTTCCCTACGGCGTATGAGTCGTCTCGCGTCCGCTTCACAATCGTGAACGGCCAGACAAAAGATGAAATTCCTGCCTGGGTGGTCCGCGAACACCGCTATGTATATGGCTTGAGCAGTTTCTATCAAAAACAGGGCTTGATACCGGGCAGCCTCATTACGATCCGGAAGACAAAGGAACCCGGTAAGGTGGTTGTCCAGGCCAAAACGCGGCGACCAACGCGTGATTGGGTGCGGACTGTCCTGGTTGGATCGGATGGCGGTATTGTCTTTGCCATGCTGCGTCAGAATATTACGGCCGATTACGATGAGCGGATGGTGGTCTACGTAACGGATGTGGATGCTGTGGATTTGGTCTGCGAACAGTTGGTAAAATCCAGGCAAACATTCGAGCAGGCAGTCATCAAATCAGTGACCGAGATGACGAAACTCAACTTGCAGGGACATGTACATGCCCAAGAATTATATTCCGCATTGAATATCACCCGCAGATGCCCGCCTGGGCCGATGCTCTGGTTGCTGGCAACGAGTTCTCATTTTAAGCATGTAGGCGACCTGTATTACCGTCTGGCCACGGATGATCGCGAGCAGGAAGAGATATGATGCAACTCAAGCGCCCTAGCCTGATCAAGCCCACGTTACAAACACCATTCCACATCGATTTCGACTGGTGGCGGGATAACGACCGCGACTGGCATGTGTACTTGCGGGGGATGCTGTGTGAAGAGCACCAGGCGTCTTTTGCAGAAACACCGGAAAAGCAATTGTTGGATTGGATCGATCCGGATACTGCCGAGGTCCGCCCGGTGGATGGCTTGCAGCATGCAATCATGAGCCATTGTGCCAAGAGGGAGGGTTTCCTCAACGAACATACTGCCCTCGTAGATGCCGTATTCCGCCAACTTCTGGCCAATGGCAATATGCCTATGTCAGCCGAAGAACTTGGGAATGCACTTAACAGGCCAGCGGATATCATCTTGCGGACATTGTCTGGTATGGTTGTGTACAAGGGGCTGAGACCTTTAATATCATCCTGACGAAGTTGTTATCATTGCCCCTGTAGCTCAATGGACAGAGCAGCAGCCTTCTAAGCTGTTGGTTGTGGGTTCGAATCCCGCCAGGGGCGCCTTTATATGCAAGGAGCAGTAGAAATGGCAGCGCAAATTCGAAAATCCGAGTCTTCTATCGAGCGTCCACCGCGCGGTTTTCATAATGTTGGCTGGCAGGTGGGTATCCGGTCGTATGCCTGGAGCCCGCCAACGGATGTATTTGAAACGGAAGGCAGTTTTGTCATCCGGGTGGAGATTGCAGGGATGAAAGAGGAGGATTTTTCCATTAGTGTTGATAAGGATTTCCTGGTTGTCAGTGGTGTGCGTTGTGAATCACAGGAAAAACGTGCTTATCAACAAATGGAAATACGCTTTGGCGAGTTCAGCACCACGGTCGAGTTGCTGTCAGGATTGGATATCGATCATGCTGAAGGGATCTATAAAGATGGATTCCTAACCATTACCCTTCCAAAGGCCAAACCTGCTCACGTGAAGATCGAAGCAAAACCATGACAGCCTCTCGATGGAATGCAAATCTGCTGGAAATATTCAACTGGATCGGCAATAATGATTTAGATCTGTCAGTAGAGGAATTGCTCATGTCTTCCATTTTCCCCCGCTTGACCAAAAAAGATGCTCCTGAGGTAGAGCCCGAAGAGAAAGAAGTGTTGACTGAAGAAACCCTTAAATATCCGGATACTCTCCCCATCCTGCCCCTGCGCGGTGTTGTTGTATATCCACAAACGGCGGTGCCGTTGACGATTGGCCAACCCCGTTCCATCCGCCTGATAGATGATGTTGCAGGGGGTGATCGGTTTATCGGATTGGTTGCCTCTCGTAATCCAGAATTGGAAAACCCGGGGCCGGGTGACTTGTATCCGGTTGGCACAATTGCTACCGTCCATCGCCTCTTCCGGGCACCGGATGGCACGATCCGTTTGCTGGTACAGGGCTTGGAACGCTTCCGCCTGGGTGAGTTCATCCAGGAGGAGCCGTATCTCCAGGCAAGGGTACAATTGTTGCCCGAGAAGGTGGAGGGCGGTCGGGAGGTAGATGCTCTCGCCCGCAGTGCCCGCGACCAGTTTTCCCAGATCGCAGAAATGAGCCCCTCAATCCCGCGCGAACTGGTCGATTCGATCCTGGCAGTGGAAGATCCGTTGCAAGTTGTTTACACGGTAGCCAACTTCCAGCGTATTGACCTGGATGATGCACAACAAATCCTGGAAATCGATTCCGTAAAGGAGAAGCTACGAAAACTGGTTTCCTTTCTGGTGCGCGAGGCTGAAGTTCTGCAACTTGGCCAGAAGATCCAGAATGAAGCTCGTTCCGAAATTGAAAAAGTTCAACGGGATTATTTCCTGCGTGAGCAACTGAAGGCCATCCAGAAGGAACTTGGCGAGAAGGATGAACAGGCGGTCGAGGTTGAGGAATTCCGCAAGAAAATCGATGCTGCCGAGATGCCCGAGGAAGCTGAGAAGCAAGCCCGCCGCGAGTTGGAGCGACTGTCGCGCCTGCCTACCGCTGCAGCAGAATATGGTGTTATCCGCACCTATCTGGATTGGCTGGTTTCTATTCCTTGGTCTGTCGGTACAGATGACAACCTGGAAATTGCCCATGCACGCCAGATCCTCGACCAGGATCATTACGGGCTTGAGGATGTCAAAGAACGCATCCTGGAGTTCCTGGCGATCCGGAAACTCAGATTGGAGCGCAAGGATGAAAGAGAAAAGCCTTCCGAAGATTTCATCCGGCGCGAACGTGAAGGGGTAATCCTCTGCTTTATTGGCCCTCCAGGTGTGGGGAAAACATCCTTGGGTCAATCCATCGCGCGTGCCATGGGCAGGAAATTCATTCGGATATCCCTGGGTGGGGTGCGGGATGAGGCGGAGATCCGCGGCCATCGTCGTACATACATTGGAGCCATGCCAGGTCGGATCTTACAGGCTTTGCGTCGTGTTGAAAGCCGCAACCCGGTCTTCATGATGGATGAAATCGATAAACTGGTATTTGACTATCATGGCGATCCGGCATCGGCCCTGTTGGAAGTACTTGATCCGGAGCAAAATTCCGAGTTCCGGGATCATTACCTGGAAGTATCCTACGATCTTTCACAGGTGATGTTCATAACCACAGCCAATCAACTGGAAACCATACCAGGCCCATTACTGGATCGTATGGAAGTCATTAGTATCTCCGGTTACACGGAGAGCGAAAAGGTGGCAATCGCCAAAGGTTACCTTGTACCGCGCCAGATCCGTGAGAATGGGTTACGAGACAGGGAGGCCAAATTCTCGGATGAAGCCTTGCGGAAGATCATTTCTTACTATACCCGCGAAGCAGGCGTTCGCAACCTGGAGCGAAAGATCGGTACCATATGCCGTAAAATCGGTACCCAAATTGCAGAAGGGAAGAAGAGAGTATCCACAATCACCCCAAAGGTTGCCAAGGAGCTGCTGGGTCATCCCGTATACCTTGGACCGGAAGAGATCAATGCTCGAACATCGATCCCGGGAGTCGCGGCTGGCCTGGCATGGACGCCATATGGTGGCGATGTGCTCTTCATCGAGGCGACGCGCATGTCTGGCGGGAAAGGATTTCAGGTTACTGGCTCGGTCGGGAATGTGATGCAGGAATCAGCCCGGGCAGCCCTCTCTTATGTACGCTCGCGGGCGGAAGAGATCGGTCTGCCGGCGGACTTCTATGACAAGACAGATATCCATTTGCACATTCCGGCTGGCGCGCAACCCAAAGATGGCCCGTCCGCGGGTGTTACGATGGCCACAGCTCTGGTATCGCTGATCAGTGGCCGGAGGGTCAAGAAGGGCGTCGGCATGACCGGGGAGATCACCTTACGCGGACAGGTTTTACCTGTCGGAGGCATCAAAGAGAAGATGCTCGCAGCCCATCGTAATGGGCTTAATACAGTGATCCTGCCGAAGCGTAACGAACCGGACCTCGAGGATGTTCCCGATGAAGTTCGCAAGACGATGGAGTTCATTTTTGCCGAGTCGGTGGATGATGTACTGGAAAATGCACTGGCAAGCAAGGCTGCCCCACGGCCTGCAGGCCAGAAGCCGGAAAAATCCGCACCCAAAGGAAAATCGGGATGACAAAAGTTCTCCTCGCTGAAGATGATTACACAATGGTATCGCTGTTGACAACTTTACTGGGCCTGGAGGGCTATCAGGTTGTGACAGTATTGGACAAGGTTGGGGATATCCTTGAAAATATCCGCATAGAGATGCCGGATGTTATCCTGATGGATGTCCATTTAGGTGATCTTAATGGCCTGGATGTCGTCAAGGCGTTACGTCAACAAGATGATTTGAAGCATATCATGATCATTATGGCTTCGGGAATGAACATGCGGGAGGCTTGCCTGGATGCCGGTGCAAATGAATTTCTTCTCAAGCCTTACATGCCAGATGATCTTCTCCGACTCCTGATGCCGCAGGATTGATCGGCGTGAAAGATAGAGTTAATATTCGCGAATTTTGCTACCCCAATGATTATAAGGAAGTTTATCATCTATGGGCCACTGCAGGTGAAGGCATTCATCTCCGACGCTCTGATGAACCGGAAGAGATCGAGAAGAAAATCCAACGCGACCCGGAACTGTTCCTTGTTGCGGAAAATAGAGGCACGATTGTGGGCACGGTGATGGGCGGCTTCGATGGGAGGCGAGGATTGGTGTACCACCTGGCAGTTACGGAACCTTACCGCGAACAGGGAATTGGAAGCCTCCTGATGACCGAGCTGGAGAAACGGTTGAGAGCGAAGGGTTGCTTGCGGTGCTATTTGCTCGTTACTCAGGATAACGAAACCACAATCCGATTTTATGAACATCGGGATTGGGAAAAGATGGAATTATTTGTATACGGAAAGGATTTGGGCTAGATGAGTTTGCGGTTTGGGGTACT
>Ga0105093_10000512_pt1 | contig 14720 bp, 14 predicted proteins | sample PPLLak3March2015_2_FD_79111 | JGI IMG/M metagenome (GOLD analysis project Ga0105093, IMG submission 79111) | Freshwater sediment microbial communities from Prairie Pothole Lake near Jamestown, North Dakota, USA - PPLs Lake P8 Core (3) Depth... | ecosystem: Environmental > Aquatic > Freshwater >... | reverse complement strand
GGAGATGCTCCGGTTGTACTTGTGCACAAAGGAGCCGCCGTAGTTCGACAGCACACCGCCCAAGTTGCCGTTCACGTACTCCTGGACAGCGAAGCCGATGACCGGCAGGCCGGCGTAGGTGTCGCCCTCGTCGGAAACCATCTGACGCGTCGCAAAACCGGCTCCGTCGGTGGCGCCCGCACCCGTCACGGCGGGGAACGCAGCGCGCAGCCAGCCGCTGTTGAAGCCCTGGTTCGGCACGTTGAGCGCGAGGCTCGAGCCCAGCACGTTGGTGTTGTTGAACGTGATCACGTTGACTTCCCAGCACAGCGAGGTCTTGCCCGACGGCGGCAGCGGCGAAAAGTCGATGTCGCTCGTGGTGGTGCGCTCTTCGCGGTCATAAATGGTCAGAGCCACTTCTTCACAGGCGCCGTTCAGCTTGAAGTCCTGGGTGAACGGACGGTCGAAGTTCTTGTCAGCCGAATCGGGGTCGGTGTCGATGTCAGGCGACACGTAGAAGCGCTTGGTCGGGAAGTTGACCACCCAGTCGGTGCCGGCGGCGAGGGCCGGCTCGACGGTGAACTCGTTAAGCACCGCGGTGCGCATGATCAGGGCGGAAACCGGGTCGGCGGCGAGACCGTTGTTAGCCCAGTTGGAGGTGATGGCGTCGCCCTGGAAGAAGGTGACGCTGACCTTCGGGTCGACATCTTCCAGCGAAGGCAGCAGGGAACCCGGCTCGGAGTGGTTCGGCGTGGTGTTGAACGAGTCCAGGACCACCGGGTCGTAGGAGAAGTCGGTACCGTTGGCCACGTTGATGAGGGTGCCGGTACCCATCATGCCGCCGCCGGGGGACGAAAGTCCGTTGCCGAAGCCCAGGCTGTTGTTAGTGAAGACGCCGCCGGCCTTCCAGCCGTTGACGACGGCAGCACAGTTGAGGGGCACGCCGCTGACGTGGGTAACGGCATCCTCGAAGGACAAGGTCCCGCTGGTCGGATCGATGTCAACGGTAGTAACCGTACCCAATTCGATGATTTCGACATAGCCCTCGCGGCTACGGTCGAGCGAGGTGGTTTCGCCATCGGCGTTGGTGCCGCTGTACTGGAAGTTGCGGAACTCGACGCCACCGGCGGGGAGCGCCGGCACGGTGCAGGAGGTGTCGTTCGACACGATCTTGGCACCATCGGCGGTGGTGGTGATCACGCCGGTCCACACGTCATTCGCGGACAGATACAGGTTGAAGTCGAGCACTTCACGGCTGTTCTTGGCTTCCAGGAAACGGACCTTCACCGCCTTGGCAGTGTCCTGGGTATTCACCACGGTGACCAGCGTGTCGTTGCCACTCCGCACACTGTAGTACGGATACAAGAGAACCTCACCCAGGCTGCTCGTGGTTACGGCACCTGCGGTGCCCGCCAACCCGAGGGTGGACAGAACCGCCATGTTGATAAGATTGCGTTTCATGTTCATCTAAAAACTCCTTTATTAATAAAAGCAACGTTGCTTCAAAGAACATTCCCCATTCATTCCGGAACGTACGAGGAATAATACAGTCACCTGACTTTCGTTCCAAGGATTTCCGCGTAATTCATGAATCATTATGAGTTACCCATTCATCCCCTTTCTCAAGCCAAGACGACTCAACCAAGAAACCTTCAGCGCGGCAGAAGATACCACCACTGCCCGCCGTCCTTCACCCAGGTCTCGTCCAGAGACCTCTCGGATTCATATCTGACACCCGGCCGCATGTATTCATAGGTCAAGTCGACCTGCACCTTGCACACGTCCGCCGCGCATTCCGCGCCCGTAACCTTGGCTCCCCGCCACATCCCCGGCTTCAGGCCGCCTTTGTAGTAGGCAACTGTGACACGTTCGCGGGAGCCCGGGCTCAGGTACGCATAGGCTTCGTCCAACCGGCCGGCGAGCAAATGCTGCCAGCGCTGCTCTGCCCGCTCGCGCACCTCGGTGGATGCATCCACGGGCGCAGACTGCGTGCCGGCACAGCCGGACAGGACCCACAGCCCCGCAAATACAACCAAGCTCCCTCTAAACGTCATCGAATGCCTTTTGACTCGTTATATACACAAGCTCGGGCTAGACCTAGCGACTGCGCGACCCTAGCCTAGATGTTGCTTGCCTTCACTATAAAGCCGGAATTGCACCATCGTTAGCCCTGCGACCACAATGGCGATGGAATTGCGAAACAAAGTTGCACAAATGCAACAATTCGTGAAGCCCGACGCAACTACAAAACCGATCATTTACGGTTGAATCATTGCTGCAAAAAGCTGGATTGGGTCCCGCCATGGCTGGATAGCTTTGAATTATTGAGAAACCCATCGGACGCCCAAATTCATTGCTACGCAACGTGGTGAGCTGCAGAGGCTCTAACGTAAGGTTCGCAGCGAAACTTTAGCAAAGCAGAACCCAAGCAAGCTTAGAGCAGGGCGCTGTATTTTTGGTAAAGCCGAATGACCTTAGGCACGTAAGCCTGCGTTTCACGATAGGGCGGAATTTTTCTGCCGTGTCTGATGACGGCATTTTCGCCTGCATTGTAGGCCGCCACCGCCAGCTCGACGTTATTGTCAAACATGACGAGCAGGTCGCGCAGGTAGAGGGTGCCGCCACGGATGTTCTGCTTGGGGTCGAAGGAATCCTTGACCGCATAACGTTTGGCTGTTCCGGGCATCAGCTGCATCAGCCCCTGGGCACCGGCCCGCGACACGGCTTTGGGGTTATAGCCCGACTCGGCCGTGATGACGGCATGCACCAAGGCAGGGTCGACGCCAACCTCGTCCGCGGTCTTTTCGATATGAGGAGCAAAGACGGCGACGTTTCCCTTGAGCGGCTGCGTGCCAGCGCGATTGCTCATCCCCGGTTCCTCCATCAGGCTGGAGATGCGCTGGTACTTGCCGTTATCCGGGGCATTGGTGTAATGCTCCACGCCATTGGAGTCTACGTGGGCATACACATCGGCATGCGCCGGGAAAGTCAGAAAGACGAGAGTTATGAAGAAAATTCGCGGCACGGCTTTACAGCACAAAAAGTGATCAGCCTAGATTCTAACCGATTTATCGGGATGGCTGGATTTCGGGTCCGGACGCAAGTCCGAAACCCGATTCAAGCAATCCAGGCCTACTGCTTGAACTTATTAACCATGGGGTTACCCGGCAGTTGCACCGCTTCGATCAAGGGTTCGAGTCCGGTGAGCCGCTTGCGGTACTCGGCAGTGATGGCCGCCGCATCCTGGGTATCGGTGAGCACGCGGGGCGTGATGAGGATGATGAGCTCTGTGCGGTTGTCCCCCCACTGCTGAGTGCCGAACAGGCCGCCCAGGATGGGTATCTTCGCAAGGAACGGCAAACCCTGGTTGGCGTTGGTCTTTTCCTCCCGGATCAGGCCGGCAAGGATAATGGTTTCGCCCGACTTGACGGTGACAGTGCTGTCGGCGTTCCGCGTCTGGATGGTGGGCGAGTCGATGCCGGACGTCTCGGTCGGGATGGCATTGCTGACTTCCTGACTGATTTCCATGGTGACTTGACCGCCGGCATTGACCCGGGGCGTCACGGACAGCAGCACGCCGGTTTCGGTGTACTGCACGGTATTGATGACGCCGAGTGTGGTTCCCGGCACAGACTGCGACTGGCTGATGGTGGGAATCCGGTCGCCGACCTGGATCTTGGCCGTCTGGTTGTCTGCCACGGTAATGTGGGGCGAGGAAACGATCTTGAGCTTGGAGTCGGTGGCGAGGGCATTGAGGACGGCGCCCATGTCCCCGGCAGAGTTCACCCAGGACCAGGAGAAGCCCGGCACCAGCGCGGTGATGCCCGCCAAGCCGAGATCAAGCTGACCGCTGATGCGCGAGCCATTGCGGAAGTACCACTCGAGCCCGTACTTGAGTTCGTCCTTGAGGGAGATTTCCGCGATGGTGACCTCGACCAGAACCTGGCGCACGCTCATGTCGAGCGTGCGGAGGGCTGATCGCATACTCTCGTAGTCGGAGGGGCTGGCCAGGATCAACAAGGCATTATTGTCCTTGTCTGCGATGATACGGACATCCTGGGGCAGGCCGACACCATCCGCGGAAACGGTTGCCGTTGATCCAGCCGGTTGCGGTTGCGTTTCCTTTCCGGGCTCGCGATTCGGGACGACCGATCTGACTTCCGCAGGCGTCGCGCCGGGCGCCAGTGTTGCGGAGGGGGTGGCTTTGGTTTGTGTCCCTTTCTTGGCAAAAGCATCATTGAGCAGGGTGGCCAGATTTTCGGCCTTGCCATTCTCAACCTGATAGACGTACAGGCGCTGACCACCCCCACCCGCGCCCGGGCGATCAAGGCGTTCGGCCCAGGTGCGGGCCTGCTCCAGGTATTTTGCCTGCGGGGTAACAACCAGCAGTGCGTTGAGCCGCTCGATGGGAACGATGCGTATGGCACCGGCAAGCGGGCCGAGATTCTTGTCTCCAAACAGTTTTTCCAATTCGCTGGAAGCTGTTTTTACGTCCACGCTTTGCAGGGTGAACAAACCCACAGACATCCCGGAAATCCAGTCCACATCGAACATGTCGATGGTCTCGATCATGTGCCTCAGTTGCAGTTGGGTTCCAGACAGGATGAGCAGGTTGCGCAATGGATCCATGCGCACGCTTGAGGATTCGCCGGTAAGCGGCTCAAGAATTCTGGCCATGTCGGCCACCCCAATGAATTTAAGCGGAACGACTTGGACGCTGTAACCGCCAGGCAATGGTTTGTTGATGTCGGTCAGTTGCGGGGTGGTATTGCCCTTTGCTGCTGCGCCAGCGGGCACGATGCGGAATACGCCGTCGGCCTCGCGGATCATGACCGCTCCGTTCATGCGCAGGATTTCTTCCAGAGTATGCATCGCTGCCGACTTGGGGATCGGCCTAGTGGTACGAAGAGTGATGCTGCCCCCTACTTTCGGATCAACGATATAATTTTCACCGAGAATATCTCCAAGCATGGTACGCACCACCTCACGCAAGTCGGCGCCCTCGAAGTTGAGTGTGATGTTGCCAGCCACTTCTTTCGCCATGGGCAATTGAACCGGTGGCTTGACTGTCACACCCGTGCCCGGATGCAGCTTGAAGCGTTCATCTTCCTTGCTCTTACCTGTCGGCGCGTTCTTGTCCTTTGAGTCGATCCTGGTCTCATACTCATGCGGCACGGCTAAGATCGCCATGCCATCCTCGGTCTGGCTCTGGTTGCCAACCGAAGCACAGCCTGTGAAAGCCAATGCAAGGGCATTTACAAGAACAGATCCGGATTTGAATTTATTTAATTTATGTGTTGATTTCATCAATAAACACCCAGGAAAAAGAGTTCAATAAAAACGGGGAGGCGCAAGGATTTCACCACCCCCCACCCGGGAGCAAATCCGGATATTTGACCCGATCGGTTTCCCGACAACGCAAAAAATAGGGCGCATTAATTTAACGCCCCCAGAAAGGCCTGTGTAACACATCTTTCAGGTAAAAATCGTCATGGATTAACCGTACCCTCGCTTGGCACAGGCGTGGTCACACCACGACGGAGAGCCCGAGCCCGCGGTGCGGTAGTTGGCATGGTAGGTGCGGCCTCACCGGACGACGGTGCACCAACTGGCTGTCCTGGTGGCGGCACCTTGGAACTTGGTTGAATTTTCAGGCGAAGTTCTTCGCGATCATCATATTGAGTGAACACGACCCGGTCAGGTTCGATTTGTTCAAGGCGGAGCCCGTTAATGGTCTGGTTCAATAAAAGCCGAAGCACCTTGCCACCAGCCACCTCCTTCACAATGGCAAATCTTGTCTCGTCTGTGATCGTGGTGCCCAGCAATTGAAACTGCCCCTTTTTCATGGTCGGCGGGGGCGGAGGTGGCGGAGGCGGGACCGGTGGCGCCTTGCGCCGACTGGGCACGAAGAGCGGCCGCTCCAGCGTGCCGGTGAAAGCACGATCCCGCGCCGGCAGGCGAAAGTCGGGCGGGAGCGTGACTTCGACCGGGACGGGTGGGTGAACTACCGGCTCAGGGAGGGGTAGACGCAGGCTCTCGCCCCAATCCAGCTCATTACCTATCTCCACTACCAGTGCGGCATTGACGAGCGCCCAGGCCAGCAGAGCCAGATTCTTGATGTTGGCAAGGGCGATCATGGTTTCTTCAGTTCAGGTTTGGCGACGCGGGCGAATCCGTACAGGTCGAACTGCACCGTGATATCGGGCTCGACACCCGGAGCAGGCCTGAACGCCCTCCCCCTCGTCACGCTTGAACCGACGACCAGATTGTCCACATAAATGTAGGGCAAGGCGGTTTCAAGCTCGTAGAGGGCTTTTTGCACCGCAGGCAATGGCCCGCGCAGTTTGAAGTTGACCACAACCCTGCGTCGCGGGCCTTCGTCCTTGTGTGCAGCGATCTGGGTACTGTCTACCTTGAGTTCATTGGCCTCAACAATGGCCTGCGCCATTTGCTGCACCTCGGCCGCAGCAAGCGCCGGGGCGCTGGCCTTGAGGTAATAGCGGCTTGCATCTCTCTTTTGGATGAGCGCGATGTTCGCCTCAATTTTTTCCCGCTGAGCGGCGATGCGCAGATAACGGCTGGTTCGATCCAGCCGATCCTCGATCGCGGTGTCGTAATGACGATGGGCACGCTGCCAGGGCACGTAGACCATTATGGCAACGAGCGCGAACAGGGCGAGCACCAGCCCAATGGCGAGCCCGCGGCTTTGCGCGGGGGTGAGCGTCAGTTTCATGGCTTCGCGGGCCGTTTCCCGGCCTTTTCAGCCGCCTTGGCCGGTTTTTTGTTTTCATGCAAATCCCGCAGCGCAGCGAGAGCCTCGGCCGGATCGATGATCTTTACCCCGGCCGCGAGCTGGAAACGTTCCTCGCCACCCTGCGCCTTTACCAGCGGCGACTTGAAATTGGCGTTTTCCAGCAAGCGGGATTGTTCGAAGAGGCCTATAAGTTTGGCCGAAGAGCTGGTATTGCCTTGCATGGATATTTCCATGCCGTGAATATCCAGCTGCTGCAACCAGGTATTGTCGGGAAGGATGCGGGTCACCTCTTCGAGCAGGGCCACCCTGGCCGGTGTGGCCAGCTTATGCTCGATGGGGAAGTTGTACTCGGCCAGCAGTCGTTCCTGTTCCCGTTTCAGTGCATCTACGGCTTCGGCTCTTTGCTGGGCCTGGGTCAAAATCGGTTGCAGTGCGATCACAACTTCTCGCTTTTGCCACAGCGGTATCACCAGCAGCACGCCAAACAAGGCCAATGTCACACCCGCCATGCCAGCATAGAGCCAATAGCGGGCGCCGCCAGGTTTGAGTCGCAGTCTGGGCGGCAGCAGGTTCAGGCAGTCGCCGGCACTCTCGAGCTCCTCGCTGACCACTATGGCATCGGGCGCGATGCCCCAACCGGCAAGTCGGGACAGGATTTCGTCAACGACAGCCTTGGAAGCCACCCCTAACAGTACATGCAGGCGATTGCCGCTGCGATCCTCGCGCAACAGCCGCTGGTCGAAATAGGCCTGATCGGCCGTAAAAGGGGTCTGTCGCCCCAGTTCGAAGCCGAGGACCTGGGATAGGTTCTCGGCTGCCGCGAGGGGCAAAGTGATTTCCTTGCGCAATACCTGTGTCGATGGCAGGCAAATTCCGACCGGGCCGCCGCCCGCCTTGTTGTGCAGGGCATTGAAGGCGATCTTCTGATCGGCGGCATCGCCCGCGGCGAGGTTGACGCGGCCGATCTCGTTCCGCCTTTTTCCTGCCATGCGCCAAAGCACGAGCGTCCCGGGTTCCATCCCGACCCACAAGATATCTGCGGAAGGTCGGTTGGGGGGGCGCAAACCGGGCGGCACCAGCGCCGCCAGTTCACGGCCCCACCAGCGGAAAAAGCGCCCCAAATCTGCATTGCGCTTCTTTCGCTGCCTGCGCCGGGAGGATGTCATGCTTGCCATTGTTCCAAGTCTGCGCGGATTAAGGCCGCCCCTCCTGCCAGAGCAGCACGATAAACGGCCTTTTCGGGTCTTGCGCCAACTTTGCCACCGCATCACGGATAAACTTTGTGCCATCCGCTGCAGTCGCAATCGACCGCAAATTATACACTTGGGCCGCTGCGCCCGTTTCAAAACCAACGGCCTGCGGGAAAGGCAGCGGCGTCAATCCTGCCAACAGCATTTCCTCGCGCTCGGCGAGATAGGCATCTACGTTCTCTTCTGTCGCCCCAGGCAGGGCCAGCAAAACCTGCCGCGGCGCAATCGTGCTGTTGATGCCCGGTTGTCCCGAAAACACTGTAAGTGCGCCTGCCAGTTTGCGGAACACGTCTGGGGTCATGCCAATGACCTGCTGAAGTTCGTCAACCACCTTGAATGGAGCATTGGCCGGGATGTAAGACATTCCGAGAGCCTCATAGCGGTCGCGTTCCGCGCCCTGGGGACGCACGAGGTCGTCGGCGTCCCGCCAGTCGACAATGGCGTCCAGGATTTGATTGGCGCCGTCCTCATCCAGCCCCACCGACAGCAGCAGCCCCTTGAGCAAGGCATCGCTCGCCGTATTGAGATCGATCTTGGCGGTCTCATCACGCATGACGAGGCGAATCTCGGCTTCTTCGAGGCTGAACGATCGCTCCCTGCCATCAGCCATCCAACGCTCGGCATCGCTTGTAGGTTTAAAAAGTTCATACAAACCGCGGTGGGTGCCGGCATCAGCCAGTGCGCGCGCTTTGGCAATGGAAACCAGATTCCCGGCAGTCAGGGCTGTGCTGCGTGCACCATAGACAAAGCTGCCCGCAATGACGGCGAGGAGGGTGATGACCCAGAGTACAAGGACCAACGCGATGCCGTGCTCTGCTCGCCCCGGGCCGGCTGAAATTGAAGTTGGCATACGCGCTCGCAAAGTCATTCCCTCCTGACGCGCGGCGCAGCGATGATATCCGGCCAGGTTTCACCGTTTTCCATGGTGAGGCGCAAGCGGATCAGTTCGGGAGGTGCTTTTTGGTTTAGCCATTGGTCATGCCAGGCGGGTTCTTCCGTGTCGGCTTCAGCCCCGAAGTAGGCCAAAGTCATGCTCCTGATGGCCTTCAGGAGCACTTTGGGCTCGGCTTGTTCCAACGGCCCGAATCCGGGCTCACGGAGATCAGGCAATCGCCAGCGCATCACCAAATCGCGTCCGGTCTCTCCGCTGGCCAAGTCAAGCGCTATGAGATGATTTCCAGTGGTGCCCTCATGCATCGCCAGCGCCCCAACGAAGCGCAGCGACTCAGCCTCGCCGGCGAACGCAAGCTGGTCCTCTTCACCTACCCGCCAGCGCATGGGATCGGTTCGCTCGATGACGCGGCGAATGAAATCGACGACGACCGCCTGGCGCGAGGAGGTGACCATGCGCTGTTCGCCCGCTTCCCAGCTGCGCGTTCCGAGATTCAGTCCCGCGAAAAGCAGGGCCAGAATGAATCCCACCAGGGTCATTCCAATCAGCAACTCCAGGAGGGTAAAACCTTGTACCCGGCGCATTGCGCTCATTGACCCGATGAAGTTCGCAAAGTGACAAGACGGAGCGTACGCGGGTTCATCGCCACATCGCCCCACTTCACACTGACTTCCACCTGGTAAAGGCTGACAGGCAGGGCCCCACCCTCCAGAGGCCCGGCTGCCGGTTCAAAAGGCCGCACCGAGGTTTGCCACTTGTAGCCATTTCCCTCCTCGCCTGAACTTTCACCTTCCGTGAGCGGCGACTCGACCCCCATGGCTGCCAATCTTGATTCTGCGATGGCCACAGCCCGGCTGTAGTGTTCCGCCTCGCCGATATTGCCTAGCCCCCCGGAGAAAATGCGCATAAGCACACCCAGGGATAAAGAAAGGACGATGAAGGCAACCAGCACTTCAAGCAGGGAAAAGCCCCGGCAGTCTTGTTTCACGGCGTATCCAGAATCTCAACCTGTCCGGTGAGCCAATCAACATCGACGTGAAACTTCCGTTCACCCATGGCCAGGGTAACCCGCCCGCCAGTGGAACTGCCGTCGGGGTAGAAGCGGATGGCAGCAGTTTTGGCATCGACGACTTCGCCTTGGGACGTAAAGACACCGATTTCCGCCAGTCGCGGCAGGCTGTGTGTTTTGCCCTCCGCGCTCAACCTAAAAGTACGGGCCTCAACATCCACGGTCAGAGTCGCCTCATCACGACTGACGATAGCCTGCGAACGTGTCTTGCGCAGACCGGCTGCGACCTGGCGAGCACCAGCCTTAAGTTCTGCGGTTGAACCGCCGATGTTGATCATTGGCGGCACCAATGCGTAAATCATCGCCAGCAGTGCCAGCGCGACCAGCACCTCAAGCAGGGTAAATCCACTGTGACGAGATGTTACCAATTCATGATATCCCTATCCTCGCCTTCACCACCCTCACGCCCGTCAGCACCATAGGTGTGCAGATCGAAAACGCCGTGTTGACCCGGGGAGGCATAGTGATAGTCAGTACCCCACGGATCCTTGGGGACAGCTTTTTTCTTCAGGTAAGGACCATTCCAGTTGGTAGCGCCACCGGGTGCTTCAACCAGGGCCTGCAATCCTTCCTGAGTGTTGGGATAGCGCCCAATCTCGAGCTTGTACATGTCAAGTGCCGCGGAAAATTCCTCGATCTGCAGCGCGGCCGTATCACTCTTGGCGCTGGAGATGTATTTCATTACTTGCGGTCCAGCCAAGGCCGCGAGCAGTCCCAGGATAACCAGAACCACCAATAGCTCGAGCAGGGTGAAACCACGTTGCAGCTTGGCGAATTCAGCTTTAAACGGCATAAAAGAGCGCTCCTATTTGGAAAATTAATGCCTTGTGACGAGCAGAAGCCCGGACTGGGTTGTTTGAAAAAGCCTAAAAGTTGGCATCAACTTTCGGCTGAATCTATCGACCGGTCAAACCGGCCAGTTCGTTGACACTCAGGATCGCAACCAGAATGGACATGATGATGGCGCCAATGATCAGACCAAGGCCAAGTATGAGCGCGGGCTCAAGCAAGCTAAGGGTGCGCTTGACCGCGGTCTGTACTTCCCGGTCAAAAACATCAGCAACCTGGATGAGCATCTCCGATAGCCGCCCAGTTTCCTCCCCAACCATGACCATGTGCACCCCCAGTCTTGGAAAGACCTCGGCTTCCAGAAGCGGGTAACCGAGGCCCTTGCCTTCGCGCAGCTTGGCCGAGACTTCGTCGATGCGTTCAGCCATGACACTATTGCCCAGGGTTTCCTTGACAATGGATAAAGCAACCAAAAGAGACACGCCATTGTCGAGCAAGGTTCCCAAGGTACGAGAAAAACGCGCCATCTCGATCTTCGCCAAAAGATCACCGACCAAGGGCAGACCAAGGAACCTCTCATCCCAGCGATAGCGGCTGGCGGGGTCGGCCATCTGCCGCTTGAACAGGGCATACAACGCAATACCTCCGCCAATCAACGCCCACCACCAGACTCGAAAGAACTCGCCCGCGGCGACAACGATCTGGGTGGCTAGAGGCAGTGCCTTGCCGGATTCCTCGAACATTTGGGTGAACTGCGGTACGACGAAGATGAGCAACACGACGACGGATACGACCGCCACCATAATCAGGATGACTGGGTAAACCAACGCCGACTTGACCGTTTCCTTTAGTTCTTTGGCCCGCTCCATGAACTCGGTCAGGCGAACCATGACAACTTCCAGAGCGCCACCGGCCTCGCCCGCGCGGATCATGTTGAGATAAAAACGCGAGAAAACACCTTTCTGGGCTTCCATAGCTGCGGACAGGGAGGCACCACCGCGTACATCTTGTCGAACCTCGTTCAGAATTTCGGCGATTTCATCGTTGCTCGATAGATTGATCGCGATCTCAAGTGCACGATCAAGTGGCAGGCCGGCACGCAGCAGGGTGGCGATTTCGCGGGTCATCAGGGCAATTTCGTCCTGACTGACTCGCGCACGCGCGAAGCCGCTCAACCACCCCCCGCTCTTGCCCAGAGTTGCCTCTTCGATCTGGATCGGCAAGAAGCCCTGTGCTTGAAGGTGTTCGGCCACCGAATCTACAGCTCGCGCCTCCATCTCGCCTTCGAGGATTCCTCCCTGGGCATCCGCAGCCTTGTACTGAAACAGCGGCATCCTAGTCTTCCCGGGTCACACGCAGCACTTCTTCGAGCGTAACAATCCCGGCGAGGACCTTACGCAGGCCGTCTTCGTAGAGAGTCTGCATACCCTCATCTATAGCCTGGCGCCGAATGTCCCCAGATACGGCATGACGCATGACCAGGCTGCGAATAGTGTCGGTCATCGGCAACATTTCCATGATCCCCAACCTTCCGGAGTAGCCCGTACCGCCACAAGCCTCGCAACCAACAGGGCGGTAAAGCACAATAGGTATCCCGTTAGCGAACCGCTCGAGATCAAATTCCTTCACCACCTCCGGCAGCGGTTGATACGGTTCGCGGCAAGCCTTGCACAGTGAGCGCACGAGGCGCTGGGCCAAGATTCCGTTCACAGTGGATGTGAGCAGATAGTCTTCAACCCCCATGTCGAGCAAACGGTTGACTGTGCTAGGTGCATCGTTGGTATGTAGGGTGGAAATCACCATATGACCGGTTAGCGCAGACTGGACCGCGATCTGTGCCGTTTCCAGGTCACGGATTTCGCCGATCATGATGACGTCGGGGTCCTGGCGCACGATTGAACGCAGGGCATTGGCAAAGGTCAGTCCGATCTGCGGCTTGACCTGAATCTGGTTTATGCCCTCCATCTGGTATTCCACCGGATCCTCCACGGTGAGGATCTTTACATCTGGTTTGTTCAGCAATTGCAGTGCCGTGTACAGCGTCGTGGTCTTGCCGCTACCAGTGGGGCCTGTGACCAATATGATGCCGTGCGGCTGGGTGAGCGCATCAAGAAACAATTTGAGGGTTGTTGGCTGAAAACCCAGGGTATCGAAATTGAGCGGCACACCGCCCTTGTCCAGCACACGCATAACCACGCTCTCACCATAGATGGTTGGCACAGTGGAGACGCGCAGGTCGATTTCCTTGCTCTTTGACCTAAGCTTGATGCGACCATCCTGCGGCAATCGGCGCTCGGCGATGTCGAGATTGGACATGATCTTGATTCGCGAAATCACCGCGGCGGAAAGCCGGCGTGGCGGTGACTCCACTTCCTGCATCACGCCGTCAACCCGATAGCGTACGATTAGACGGTTCTCAAATGGTTCGATATGGATATCGGAGGCGCGTGCTTCCAGGGCACGCTCCATGATCAGGTTGACCACACGGATGACCGGCGCCTCGCTGGCCAGATCTTTCAGATGCTGGACGTCGCTGCTCTCTTCCGGCTCAAGGAAAACCTCTGTTTCGCCTACGATCTGACCGATGCTGCTACGACCTGCGACATAGAGCCGCTCAAAGGCGGCATCAATTTCGCTAGGTAGACCGAGCAAAACGCTTATCTCGCGCCCAGTTACCAGACGGAAGGCATCGATGACATAACGATCAAGCGGATCAGCCATTACCAGCACTAGGCGATCGGCATGCTCACGCAAGGGCAAGGCACGGACTTCCTGAAGGAACCGGGTCGATACCCGATCCTCGTAGATCGGCAAAGCCGGATAGTCCTCGGCCATAGCCAAGGGGATACCCAGTTGCTCCGACAAAGCCTGATATAAAACCCGCTCGGAGACCCAACCCTGACGGGTCAGAATGGCCCCAAGCCGCTCCGAACCACCGCCGTCCTTCTGCAGTTCAAGAGCAGCCAACAAGTTCGGGGGCTGAAGCATCCCCTTCGCGACAAGGAATTGACCGATGAGTTTTTCTGACAAAACGGGGTTGCTCGACAACGAAAAGGCAATATTGTATTTCATCGGCTTCGATTTCACGGCAGTGCCCCTTGGGCCGGGCTTTGACCGCTCCTGCCGCATGCCCGAGAATGCGCCATCGCGGGCCACGCCTTACGGCCCCGTCCGTTTGTTCCAACGCACCCCCGACCCGAATCGCGCCATGCCCGCCAGTCACCCGCCACACCCCCAGCCCGAGAGATCTCGCACCTCGCGGAGTTCCACGCCTTGATCGTCGCCGTCGTGGTCACCTACCAGCCCGATGGGGAAGCGCTGGATCGCCTGCTGCGGGCGCTCAGGCACCAAGTGGCCAGGGTCGTCGTGGTCGACAACGGCTCGAGTCGCGGGATCGACAAAATCCTCGGCCAGGCGCTGTTGTCGGACCCCTGGTGCGAGCTGGTGAGACTCCCTGAGAACCTCGGCATCGCAGCGGCGCTGAACATCGGGATCGAACGTGCACGCAAGGCCGGCGCGGATTTCGTCATGCTGTCCGACCAGGACAGCGAGCCCGCGTCGGACATGGTGGAAAGACTATTGGAGGTTGCAACCACAAAGGCAAAAATGGGTGTCGAGGTCGCAGCGGTCGGCCCACGCTATAGCGATGAGAGAAATGAAAACCCCGCCGTATTTGTCAAGGTTCGCGGTTTATTGTTTACGAGGCAAACCTGTCTCGACGACGATTCTGTATTCGAGGTCGATTTCTTGATTTCCTCCGGCAGCTTGATCCCATTGGCTGCGCTCGATGCAATTGGAGAAATGCGGGAAGACTTGTTTATTGATTATGTGGATATCGAATGGGGATTGCGTGCCAAGAGGGCGGGGTTTCAATTGTTTGGGGCCTGTTGCGCAAGAATGCAACACAACATTGGTGATGAGCCCATTCACGTCTTCGGTCGAACCGTCCCATGTCATAGTCCACTGCGTCACTACTACGAATTTCGG
>Ga0105093_10000510_pt1 | contig 14754 bp, 12 predicted proteins | sample PPLLak3March2015_2_FD_79111 | JGI IMG/M metagenome (GOLD analysis project Ga0105093, IMG submission 79111) | Freshwater sediment microbial communities from Prairie Pothole Lake near Jamestown, North Dakota, USA - PPLs Lake P8 Core (3) Depth... | ecosystem: Environmental > Aquatic > Freshwater >... | reverse complement strand
GTGAACGGCGGACACGTAATGTTCTGGAGCGCCTCGCATAACAACTGGGAGCGGCTTGGAGATGGGCTCGCGATGGGCGGCTACCACAACTTCGCCGAGTACAACGCGGTACACAGGATAGTGCTCTTTGGCGGAGGGAACGACTCGAGCGACCTCTGGAAGCTCGGGGTCACTGGTGCCCCTGTCCGGTTGAAGAACGCCCCTTTAAGTCGATGGATACCGGAGACTACGACCACGGTGGATCCAGTAAGCGGCGACTATCTGGTTTTACGGCGTCAATCATCTCCGCTCTTCTATCAGTACGACATCGTCACCGACAGGTGGAAAATTTTGCCAGTGTATCCGTTTGCCGATGCGAATAGCGCGGACCTGTCAGCCGTGGCGGCGCCGATCCCCGAATACGGCGTGGTGATGTTCTTGAAGTATGGCTTCGAACCGGCCGAGGTCTGGCTATATAAGCACCGGCACCAGTAGAGCCGATTCGCTCCATCGGTAAGTACTCAGCGCGAAACCCGACGCCGGAGCATATGCCACGCACTACGAAAGAATGGCTGCGGATCGGTGGCGTCCCATATGGCAAAGACGTTGGCAGCGAAGACGGAGCGGAGGTAGTCACCGAGGGTCAGGCGGCCGCGCCACACCGCACCGGTGTCCCGCGACAGGCATCCGTAGACATCGGCCTCAAAGTTCAGCCATCGTAGCGGTCGTGGCGTCACTGCCATCCCCACTTGGGTATCGGCTCTGCCTAGGACAAATCCCAGAAAGTCGAGACCTGCCTTCTGCGCAAGTCCGAGTTGCACCCAAGGACGTGCATTAATTTCAATCAGGAAGCACTCACCGGTTCGGTGGTCGCGGAGAATTTCCACCTCTGCAATCCCAAAATAATCTAAAGCTTCTATGGCTCGCACCGCCAATGACAACACGTCATCTTGGGTCGACAAGATGACATAAGTTCCTCCTGCGCACTGTTCCGGATACGAGCGCAGTTTCTCCCCCACCATTGATCGGATCCGTCCGCCGACTTCACGAGCGAGCCCCACCGAGTACTGCCGAATGTTTGGGCGTAGAAGCGATTCCGCGACCGAAGGTAGGACACCCGCGGCAGCATAATGTGCCAGCCAACGATCAAGTTCGGTGCGGCTTCTGACCTCAATTGCCTTGGGGATGCTCTTGCCCAAATCATGGCGTGTCGTCTCGGGGCGAAGCAGTAGCGGGGCTTCCTCTGATGGCAATAGTCTAGTCACTTCCTCACGCCCATAGTGGCGGGGCGCTGTAAATCCGTTGTCCTTACACCAATCCAAAAATTGGCTCTTATCCAGACAAAGTTCGATCGATCTTGAGTTTGGGTGGAGGATTGACGCGAACATCGACTGTAGTGCTGGACGGTGGCGCACAATAAAGCGCAACCACGCGTCGTTCTCCGCGATCAGCACAGTCTTTGCTTTGCTCGCGACATTCTTGAGTTGTTGCAGCAGAACCTCTTCAGTTGCACTCGGGCAGAAGATCGGTGTCTGATGGCGCGAGTCGAACGCAATTCCCCTTCTCGTGTCAACGAGAGTGCAATTCAGGCCTAGGGTTCTTGCTGCTCTAATGATGGCCAGCGCAGTCAGCGTGCTACCGAGTACAACGATGTGATCACAGTTCTCCATCGACTGGATCCAATTCATCCAAACGGACAATGTCCGCATACATTTCCCTGCTGCGAATCTCGCGAATCGATGTGCCATCAAGCATGATCGCCGATGGACGTGGGAACGAGAAATTCATCTGGTTGGGTATAAAATATGCGCCTGCATCCATGATCGATATCAGATCACCGGGCTGCATCGTTGGCAGGCGCTTGTAGCGCGCGACGACGTCGCCAGGGTGACATAGCGGACCGTAGATGTCGTATGACTCGACGTCCACGTCATTCAGCTTGTTTGCAGCCAGCAACTGGTGTGTTTCCCATCCTAACGGCATCGTGATGTTCTTGCCTCCGTCAAGAATGAGCTTCGGCAGGCCAGTGGCAGTGCGCTTGATCGTCAACACGCTCAACAGGAGCGTCTGAGCACTGCTGGTGATAGCGCGGCCGGGCTCGAACAAAAGTTGCGGCATCTGGTCATCTGGGACAGGGTAGAACTCACGAATCAGCCGCGCGATTGGAGCCGCATAGTCAGCAGGCCCGGGGCAGTCTGCGGGGATCGGCATACGAGCAGGGTAGCCCAGCGAGATCATGCGTCCGTCCCACTCGTCTGTTGACCTCACCGTGGGCACAGCGAAGCCACCGCCGAAATCGTAACACGTGATTCGAATGCCGAGTTGTGCCTGCAGTACGCGCGAGAACTCCAGAACCTCCTTGATTGCTTGGACGTAGGCATCCACATTCTTTATTCCCGTTCCCAGATGCACGTGAATCCCGCAGGGCAAGAGCTCGCGATGCCGTGAGATCTCGGCAAACGCGGCCAGCGACTCGCCGGTATCTATTCGCGTCCCAAATTGCGATGACCATCCCACCGACGTAACGACACGGACACCCACGCGCTGCTGACGTCCCCAACGCTGGGCACTTTCCACCGCCCATGGGATTTCGTCGGGTCCATCGATGTTGATTAATCCGATACCGCGGCGGACTGCCAGATCGACACTCTCGCGCCCTTTGCCAGGACCGTTCAGTACTATTTTTTCTGGTGCTACCTTCAGTTCAAGCGCCAGCCACAACTCGAACGGAGAGATGACCTCGGCCCATGTGCCTGCTCGGTGCAGGGCGGTCAGGACCGCGGGCAGTGGATTAGTCTTGTACGACGTTGCCAACTCCACCTTCGGGAGGTGACGACGAAAAGCGCCGACAAAGGATGAGTAATCTTTGATCAGGCGAGGTCTATTGACCACATGTAGCGGTGTGCCGTACTTTTTTGCCATATCAGCGAGGTCGACTTCGCCGCACGCAAGGTGCCCATTGCCGGTAATCGAAAGATCCCAAAGATCGGGCGGCAATCCGTCGAATCGAGCTGGCAGTTTTTCACGCTTGCGTCGCTCAACCTGGAGCAGCTGACGAATCCGCAACAGCTTAATGTAACGTTTTAGGGAGGCGAGCATTGCAAATGTGTTGATGAGTGACGACCAAAGCAAGCGAAACGCGGTGCCTGCCTAACATAGTTGGAGAATGGAGTCGCTGAACAGTTAACAGCTGCTGTCCACGCTACAAGGGTATATGCCTGCGTTGATGCGCTCCAGCGATGTGCGGCGGACCCCAATGGGAGTTTGGACGGGCTTGTGTGCGAGGGAAACGCGGATCGCCGGAGAGGCCCGGTATGCTGCACGACTTTCACGCGTCTGAGTCCTTGCAACTTGCTATTTGGCATGGGCAATCAAAAAAATCAAAAATTTTGACACAGAATTAACAAATATCCCTAATTTATGAGGCGAAGTGGTCTTGAAATGCGCCCACTCTATTTTCCTGCAGACGCCATCAGGCGTCGGAAAGAGTTGCTATTTCGTCGAAAATTCTTCCAAGGCGGGCGCGGAAAAGCGCTGTCTCTTTCTTTACGTGCTTGCGCAACTCTTGATTGCATTCCAGTGCCTGGCGGGCAAGTTCGCGTAGCGGAGCAATCTCAATCTGTTGTAAAGGTAGGCAGTAGCCGCCGAGGCCAATTGCGTACATCACTGCTTTGACCTTCGGAAGATGGGCCAAGCCTAGCACGGGGCAACCGGCTACGAGAGCGAGAATTACTGCATGAAGGCGCGAGGCTACGACCAGTTCGGCTCCGCGCACCAATTGAATGAAGTCAACTACCTTGGGCGCATCCTCCACTTTGACGTCGGAGACTCCGACACTCCGGATCTGATTGGCGAGTACTTGCGCGTCGTCAATATCCATCTCCGTCTGCGAGCACACAATTCGCAATGCACAACCTCGCAGTGCAAGTTCGCGTCCGACCTCGGAAAGTGCATCCATATAGCGAACATGGATGTCAGTCTCACGATGTGACCAAGTCTTGCGAGAAATCGGGCTTATGACGGCAAAGCGCTGTGGCGGCGGGAGTGTTGGGTCTTGTCTCTTGGGCGGGTCAATGGTTAGCGAGAAGGCCAGATCAGGACAGACGCTGCTTGGCTTGACGAGGCCGAGCGCTCGAAGTTGATCATACGAGTAAGCGTCTCGAAATAGACGACGGGTTGCCATGCGTAAGGCAAGCAACGAAAAGCGCTGACTCAGTTTTGCGTTTAGACCATCGAGCCCGACCGCGAGGTAGACAACCGGTACCCCGAAACTCTTTGCAAGTGCTGTCCAGAGCAGCATTGACCAAGGGTGGCCCCAAGGGCCACCCCAGAAATCGTCAAGCTGACCACCACCCGATACGATCAATAGGTCTAGTGTGCGTACAAAGCGTGCGATCCGGCAGATGACAACCGGTGAATATGGACGGCGCTGTCCAGTAGTCCACGTGGCGGGACAAGCCTCTTTGAACGGTAGCAAGTTGCCAGCGCTTGGGCCAAGACCCGACATTGGGAAAGTGGCGATACCAAGTGACTGCAAAGTATCACCGGGTTCTGGCGAGATGCCCAGTATATTCAACTCTGGGCGGCGGTCGAGCAAGTTCTGGATCACAGCCATCTGAGTGGCGGTGTCGCCCAGATTACGGCTCACATAAGGACCAAAAAGAGCAACTCGACGGCGCATATGTAGGGAGTGACTGGAAGGCGTAGTCTCGAGTCCCATGTCAATGTGCCCGTAAAGTCTCACGAATCTCCTGCAATATGTTATTTCGGTCCCATGCCAAGCATCGAATTGCTACATTTGCTGCCGCCAATTTTTCGCGCCACTCCAATGGCAATCGTAGCGATGCACCCAGAATTGCAAGGTGTTGATGCACAAGATGTCCCGTCAATGTTTTGGCCGCCTGCTCACCGTAGAAGGCGCCCAGCTGCTCCTTTCGCAGAAGGCGTGAAAAGGTCGATGGACCCATCCGGCGGTAGAAAAGCACATCCGGCAAAACAATAAATCGACCGATCAGCGCCAACTCCGCCATAAGTGGGATATCGCCACCCGGATATGGCCGGTCTAGGCCGGTTCGGCGAAGGCTTGATAGCCGGACTAGACCGGATTGACCGTTATTAAGGGCCAGTCGCATGCTGAGGTTTCTCAAGCGGTCGCTTGGTCGCTCGTCAAGCAAGTCTAAGTCTTGCGGGTAGACCTCGCGAGCATCAGTTTCTTCGTCTACCAGGCATGTGCGTCCTTGGCAAAGTACCGCAGATGGGTCGTTATCCAAGGCGTTGATGCAACGTTCTAGCATCTGAGGTGCGCACTCATCATTAGCTGTTGCCCACTTGAAATACTCACCTTCTGCTTGATTTGCTACGAAATTCCAGTTGTGCGGTGCGCCGATATTTGTGACCTGCCTAAAATAACGTACGCGCCGATCTTGCGCGCAATACCGTTCACAGATGGCTTGAGTTTCGTCACTGGAGGCGTTGTCGGAAATCAGCAGAGTGAAATCAGAAAAGCTTTGGGTGAGCAGAGAGTCGATCGACCGCGACAGAAATCTTGCGCCGTTGTAAACCGGCAGGCCGATGAAGATGCGAGGTGTCTGCATTTCAGTTAAACCAACGCTAATGAAATGTGAAGCAGATAGTGCCATGCTCCACGTCAGGCCAGCAGCGGCCAGGCACGGTCCCGTTCTGCGATGTCAACGGGTGGCAACGGCCACGGGACTGCTATCGAAGGGTCGTCAAAGCGAACCCCTTTTTCCTGCCCAGGTGTGTAGAACTGATCGGTCATGTACAGGAACTCGGTATGGTCAGCCAGCGCTTGGTAGCCGTGAGCGACGCCGCCCGGAACAAAGAGTGCCTGGCGCGTAACGGCATCGAGTCTGACACTGAACACCCGATGATACGTAGGGGAATCGGGCCGCATGTCTACTAGCGAGTCAAACACTGCTCCAGCCACACATCGCACCAATTTGTTGTCCTCATTTGGCTTTTCTTGGAAGTGCAACCCACGTACGATACCGGCGCGGTCAGTGTGTGCAAGATTGCATTGAAGAATGTCGAATTCAATGCCAGCAGCAGCAAACTCGATCTTACAGAACGCTCTCGCGAATGAGCCGCGATGGTCAACGCGTGGTTCAAGATCAATCAGGTAAGCCCCGGAGATGGGTGTCGGGGTAAAAATCATCGGGGTGCTCCAATTTTGACTGCGGGATTCAGTTAATTTTTTGCCTTTGTCGAACCACCGAGACTAGGCCTTGGGTTCGATTGCCATGAAGCGCCGAATGTCTGCCAGACTCACCTCGCGTACATCTTCTCCTGCCTGATAACTCCGGTACCATTCGACAATCCATCGTAGGGTCGATTCGAGATCTAGTTTTGGTCGCCAGTCGAGATAGGCGTGTGCCTTGGAAGCATCCAACTTGAGAAAGGTGCTCTCCGGGGGGCCTGGATCACGGTCACGCTCCCAATCGAACTTAACATCCCACATCGTGTAAAGCCTCTGAATGATCCAGCCGACAGTGCGCTCACTCTCTTGGGGGGGGCCAAAATTCCAGCCACTTGCAAACTGATGGCGGTCGGCATAAAGCCGTTCCGCGAGCATTAGATAACCGTGTAACGGCTCTAAGACGTGCTGCCACGGTCGGGTAGCTTGCGGATTACGAATCAGGGTGGGTTGATTTTTCAGCAACGAACGCATGATGTCCGGTACCAAGCGGTCCAACGCCCAGTCGCCACCACCAATGACATTGCCAGCACGCGCGCTGCCCACCGCTGCAAGGTCTGCATTACGCTCCTTGTCAAAGAAGGAGTTCTGATAGGCGGTAACTACAAGTTCAGCAGCCCCTTTGCTACCGCTGTATGGGTCGTGGCCTCCTAGACGTGAGTCCTCACGGTAGCCCCATACCCATTCCTCGTTGTAGTAGCACTTGTCAGAGGTAACGATGACTACTGAGCGCACGCTGGGTATCCGTCGCACCGCATCAAGAACATGTACCGTACCCATCACGTTCGATGAAAAAGTTTCAACCGGTTCGAGGTATGAGTACCGAACCAAAGACTGCGCAGCCATGTGGATCACTACCTCTGGATGAGCATCGCGCATTGCCGCTTCAAGCGAAGCAAGGTCCCGCACATCACCGATACGGTGATCGATAAATTCGGATATGCGCGCCAAGTCAAACAACGAGGGATCAGTTGGTGGTTGTAACGCATATCCGCTGACCTGGGCACCCAAATGGTTGAGCCATAGGCATAACCAACTACCTTTGAAACCGGTGTGGCCGGTGATGAAGACGCGGCGACCGCGCCAGAATTCTGGATTAAGCATATTTAGTGGATTCGTGTTTTAGTTTGGTTGAAAGATACTAAGTCAAGTTCATGCGAAGGGACGGATAGCAGGTTTGACTGGGCGCCCGCAAAGGTACTTGTCAATACCCTCGTCAAGCGCGCGGCGATATATGACGAATGCTTCGCTAAAAACTTCGATTGTCCGGTCGATGTCATCCTCGCTGTGACTATAGTTAACCACTAGCGATGTTCCGAGCACGCCACGGCGCAAGGTTTCCTGCATCAACAATGTTCTGAATGGCTGCGATGGCTGACCTTGAAGGTCGCGCGAGCCGAATACCAAGCAACAGGGTTGGCCAAGTATCGGAACGTATTCAGTCACATTCGCCCTAACTGCTGCCGCTCGTAAACCATCTGAAAGACGCCGGCCTCGTTGCCAGAGCGTATCGATCACTGGTTCATTGCGGTAAACCTGCATCGTTGCCATGGCCGCCGCAAGCCCATGCGTCTCGGCACCGTGTGTTGTTGAGAGCAGGAATACGCGCTCTTGGTCGTGATCGAATCCGCCTAACCGCATTAGCTCGCGCTTCCCTGTCAACGCTGAAACCGAGAAGCCGTTTGCGAGCGCCTTGCCGAATGTTGACAAATCGGGCTCGATACCATAGTAGGTCTGAGCACCGCCGATATGCCAGCGAAACCCCGTGATCATCTCGTCCAGAACAAACACCGCTCCGTAACGGTTACACAATGTACGCAAGCCATCGAAAAAGCCCGGGGCTGGGGATGTCTCCTTCTCTGCCTCCAGCAATACGGCAGCGATTCGGCCCGGGTGTTCATCAAACAATGCTTTCAGGCTTGGCAGGTCGTTGTAGTTGAACTTTAGCGTCAGCGAGCGTGTAACGGTTGGCACACCACCAGGCATGCCGCTTACGCCAATGGCCCAATCATCAACGGAAAAGAAAGGGTGATTGCCGCAGATAGCTACCATATCGCGGCCGGTATGGGCGCGTGCCAGCTTGATTGCTCCCGACACGGCATCGGAACCATCCTTGCAGAACTTGACCATGTCGGCCTTAGGCAGGAAGCTCAAAAACGATTCGGCGCATTCGAGTTCAATCATTGCAGGGCGAACAAAATTCGCCCCCAAGTCGAGTTGGCGGCGTGCCGCTTCAATCACCGGTGGATAGGCATGGCCGAGTGTGACAGCACGTAGACCAGAACCATATTCAATGAATTCATTGCCATCGACATCCCACACACGACAGCCATGCCCCCGAACAATTATAGGTGCCATGTTCTCCGGATACTGGTCGTCACCTTTGGCATAGGTGTGAGCGCCGCCCGGTATCAAGCGGTGAAAGCGCTCTCTCAGCGTATTGGATTCCGTAAAGTTCATGTTGCAGATCCCAGGACAAGTTTGCGGGAATAGAAAGCCTCGGCATAGCCACTCGGGGCATTGCATTCGATCCCGCGTATCCGCATCAATCCCTGGAATGTTTCGGGCGTAAACCAGCGTTTGCAGTGTTGAGTCTTGAATACACGCATCAATAAGGCAACCTTGCGCTTCACTGCCGCAGCTGACAACGGCACAAATACTGACGGCGAACCAAGATCACCGTCGTACTTGGGGATTTCGTACTCAAGAATCATGTGGTCACGAAATGTGTTCCAGGCCAATTCGCCAACAATTCGATGGTCCTGATGCAGATCTTTGCGACTATGTGCGAAGACAACATCGGGTTCATAACCTCGCTTGAGTTCTTCAAAACACTCTTTGATCGCCGGTGCTTCAGAGGGGAAATAAGCCCCGCGAAAATCCTTGATTGTGACCATGCGATCACGTATGCCGCGCAACATTGAGTGCGCGCCTAGTCGAGCTTCATTCTTGCGTTCGCCTTCTGAACTGAGCACGATCCAATGGATGCTCGCTTCCGGATACCGACGCAATAGCTCAATGACTGTGCCACCGCACCCAATCTCGATATCGTCACAATGGGCGCCGATGAACATCAATCGCGGCGGACGTTTACTGGGTATATTAAAAGTTAGATCAAGCACGATTTACTTCCGGTGAAGCATCCATGGACAATCACCGCGTGCTTCCATGCGGTCGTAAATTATCTTCTCGCGGAAGGTGTCCATTTGTTGCCAGAAACCTGTATAGCGGTTCACATGCAGAAGGCGACGCTCCACCAGTCGGTTGAATGGCTGCTCGACCAGTTCATCGCCTTCCTCGATGTAGTCGAAAATCTCCGGCCTGAATACGAAGTAGCCCCCGTTGACCCAGAAATCCGTGTCTTTGATGCGACCGATGCTTGAAACACAGCCGCTTTCATCACTTTGCACCGAATGGAAGCTTTGCGATGTGCGGACTGCAATAAAACTGCCTACGGCGTTGGTATTCTTGAACTTGTCGATGTGGTCATTCAAGGGTAGGTCGGTCAAGGCGTCTGCGTAGTTTGCCATGAACATCGGCTCGTCTTTGAGGTATTCCTTGACGCGCAGCAGGCGCTGACCGAGATTGGAGTGCAAACCAGTGTCGACAAAGGTGATGCGCCAATCCTGGATATCGCTCTTCACGAGATCGATCTTGCGACCACCTTCCGACATAACAAAGTCATTGGTCAAGCACTCGTTGTAGTTGAGAAAGTATTCTCGAATCATATCGCCACGGTAGCCCAGACATAACACAAAATCCGTGTGACCGAAGTGTGCGTAGTAGCGCATCAGATGCCACATGATGGGGCGGTATCCAATGTTGACCAACGGCTTGGGTATTACGTCCGAGTGCTCTCGAAGACGGGTGCCCAGGCCACCGCAGAAAAGTACAACCTTCATTTTTTCCTCCCTGATATTGTCAAAACGTGGCTTTAGCTGAAGTGATGTGCCTGCTCCGAGCGCAGACGGTCTACAAGCCGGCCGGGTGGCAAATCCACATCGTTATAGGTAATCGGCTGATCCTTGGCAATATCGCGCTTTAAACGACAGTCCAGCGACACCGCAATTGGGAGCGTGTTTTCAAGCCGGCATATCTCGTACCGCTCCACTAAGCCATAACACGTAAAACCGCCGACTCCGTCGAGTCGCTCGCCAGCCTTCAGATCGCGCTTCGCATAGCTGATTGTGTCGCATACCGGCGCTCCACGCGGTGTGATGGTCGGATCCTTGAACAAGGCGGCGCGCGCTACAGAGTGGGTAATCTGCCATGGCGGCAAGTGAAAGGGCTGATAAAACATGTATAGCGGGCCTTCACCCATTTTCAGGTAGGCCATCAACTTGCGCTTTTCAGGATGATCGTTATGGCAGATAACGAAGGCTCCGGTGTGCGGGGCTGCACCCAACGCGTACTCGACATACCCATCGCCGGCAAAGTCGTCGGGGGTAAAGGACTTCAGCATATCGTTGACATGACCACAAGGATAACCTTGCATGCCACGCACTTTCGGGACGAAGCCCGAACCATTGCCCATGATCGCAGCTTCAAGCGCAAGCTTCGAACCGTCGGCGAAACAGGCTAGAACTACCGGGTTCTGCCCCAGTCGCGTGGCAAGTTCAAGTTGCGTATCCGGATTGCGATAGCGGTCAAGAAAACCTTTAAGTTGTCCCATCAGCACCGGACGATAGCCCATGCTGTCTACGAACCGATACAGGTTCATGGCCACGCCTGGCTCATCGCCATCGGTGTAACTGAAAACGACCCCTGCACGATCCGCGTAAGTCTTAAGTATGGGTCCTACGGATGCATCGATCTCTGCCCCTATGAGGATTGTGTGCTTTCCGTGCTGAATGGCATCCAGGCAGACAGACGTTCCGAATTCGACGTGCCCTGTCGCTTCAATTACTACATCGACTAATCCTGCCCTGCAAACGGCCTCTGCGTTGTCGGTTATTGCGTAACCGCCGCTTTCAACGACCCGTTCCAGTTCACTTGGTGTTTTAACCTTTGTCACGTTGGGTATGCCGGCGTCATTGTAAGCGCGTTGCGCTTTATCGATGCTCCGGTTGGCAATTGCAACCAGTCGCATACCTTTTGCAGATGTTACAAACTGGAGGGCGATACATCTTGCCATGTATCCTCCGCCCACCAACGCAACGCGCACAGGGCGGTTGCTGGCTTCTCGCTCGGCAAGTGCCGTATCAACGATGATCAATGAATACCTCCAAGAAGGACAGGAGCTCCAAGGTTGTCAGGGAGCAGAAAAAAATGCGAAATGAATAGTCAGACGCGGAAAAATTCAAACAAGATACCAATAGTGGATCCAAACTGCTAACCCAAGCCATCCGGCCATTGGCACGAGTTGGAAGCGTGGTTGTTCTCGGATGTTGCTCGGGATCGCTTTGATCGCAATCTCAGCGACGAGCCATAATAAAACGATAATCAGATATAAACGTAAATGATATTCTGACAAGTCGCGCCAAGGTGGGTAACGATCAATTGCTTCGCTCATCGCCGAACGGAGAGCAATTTGTCGTTCTGCTAAATCAGGTGGCTCGCCGATCCTGATCGAAACAGTCTCGTTCGGTTGCGTTACGGAAATGTTTAACCCTTTCCGTTCAACAATCACTTCACCTCCATGCTGCATAAGACTGATCCGCCAGTTTTCATTGTTGTCTCTTGTGAAAGATTGAAGCGAGCGCTGGTCCGGTGACTCAGCGATTTCAATTAGGGCTGCGATGTCCAAACTTCGGTCTCGATGGACTACTCTGATAGCGTGTGCTGGCTGAGGTGAGTCGACAGAAACCACCCAGCCAGCGAACGGGGCCACAGAACCTCTGAGTAGCGCGACTTCCGGATTGGACTTACTTGCCAACTCAATGTGGAGCCTATGGCCCGATTCGGTCGCATCGGTTAAAAAGCTCAGTTTGCCAATTTGGTGAAGCGTAAGACGCTGATCGATTGTCCACAGTATTTCTGTTCCGGTATCTGAATTCGATATGTCGTCGACGACAACAAGTTGTTCAGCAGACAGTTGTAATACTTGGCGTCGAACGCACATGCCAGAGCGGCGACAAACTTCGACATCCAGAAACCGCAACGGTCCGTCATTCCCAACTCCCATAAGGCGGGATTGACGAGGCGAACTCGCCGGTTCCTTCAAAGCATGTGGAGCATTTGATCCGGACCAGCCGTTTGCTTCGTCAAACATTTCGTGTCCGTAAGGCCAGTAGCCTGTTGCGGTAATCCAGTTGTATCCACGAGACCAGAAATGAACGCTGGGTTCATCCGCGTGTTTGTGCCCATGCAGCCTATGGTTTGACCAAGCCACTATCGTTTGGGATAGAGTCGAAAGTTTTGACCACCATAATGCATATCCCGATACTGGGAAGAGGGCTGTCATTTCTGGTGGTGGCGGAAGAGGGGCAGCGAGACTTTCCAACTTGCCCGAACTGGCATGAGAGGCGAACGTGAGAATTTCATTCCTGCCAGAGACTGTGTTGCCAAATGCCGGGAGAGTTCCGTCCGGGCGAAGAAGAATTCTGGTGAATTTTTCAGTACCTTGAATGGCCGCCAACAAACGATCGGATGGTGTCATCCCGTTTAGTCTGATGAGCCTTGCTGCTTCGGCAAGTAGTTTGGTTCCAAGGAGATGATATCCCGCTGAGTGTTCAAGAACTACGCCTTCATCGGAAACATAAAAACCCAGCTGCAATTCAAGGCGCTGAATTGCAAGATTCCTCCAGTCTTTGGCCATTGGCAAAAGCGGGAACGCCGCGGTTACCTGCAGAAGAGCAATGTTTTGCATGACGCCATGATTGGTTCGGACGGTGAACAGCTTTTGCTTGGCCAGAAGTTCACCACTTCGCATCACAAGGCCAATTAGAGATGCTTTCTGCGAGTCTGTGGCGTCCGCATCGACACGCAGATATCGCCACAAGCGAACAATGACGGCAATTCTGGCGGCAATTGCGTGGTCATTCCAGAGGAAGGCAATTGGCTCCCGTTGATTTTCTTCCCAGTTTGCAAAAACCAGAATACGGTCACGAGCGACACGATAATAGCGATGGTCTCCCGAGTACTCAAATTCCTCTAAAAGTAGATTCTCGAGATCCAAGCTTGCTAATGATAGTTGGAACGAAGGCCCACCATGCAACAAGTCAGCGGGCCATCCAACAAGCTGAACGTGGGGGGGCTGAAGTCCAGGGGTAAGCATTTTCCCCTCGATTAATGCATTGGCCATGCCTTTTTTATGATAAGCGGGAACGGCGAACGACGTTCCCAGCGAGATAGCTGCGATTTCACCAAGAATATCTTCTGCTGGAAAGGTATTGAGATTGTTGAGGACTTCACTCGAAGGACCCGTGCGATCAATGGAGAAAGCGTAGTACTCCGGAAAATAGATTGAACTAATCAGTAACAGAGGGACCAAAAGTCGCCCAACAAAAAATAAGGCGTTGGAATACGTGAATTTCATCGGCTTGCATTCTGAACCGGGCGATGTGCAACGTTTCTAAGATGTAGTCCAAAAAGCCTTGCGCAAAATTGGAATCGGGTGCGGTCCCACGGGGTGAAACGGGGAATCTGCATCGGGTCGGTTGTGTCGTCTGCCACTCCCCAGGCTGTGGTCACGGCAGCATCGAATCCCATGTTTCTAATGATCTTGACGTCCGACATCCGATAATCTTGGTCTGGCTTTCCATTGGGATAGGCAAAGAGGCCGATCTGTTCTTGCAACAGGTTTTCCAGAAAGCGCTTGCTGTCGGCTACCTCATCGAAAACCAATTTGGACTCGAGGTTCGCGAGGATCGGATGTGTGACCGTGTGGGCACCAATCTGCATTCCAGCCTGGCGCATGGCAATTATCTGATCACTTGTCATCATCAGGTCGTTGCGCGGAATTGTGTCAGTAATGGCAACAATATTTGAGACAAATTCATCACGACGCAAAGAGTCGAGGTACTTGATGTCGTTCAGCAACTCCGAGATGCTGCGTCGTGTTGAAGCAACGGTAGAGAGATCAAGGACACCTAGTCCCATAGATGAGAGATCAAGACGGCTCTTTTTGCAATGACGGATCGCTTCAATGACGCTGTCGTTCCACATAATGCCGCCGTTAAGGTAGCCGGTGGCTATGAAAAACGTGGCTGTAAGGCCGAGGGATTCCAGAATTGGACGAGCAATATGGAAATTATCAACATAGCCGTCGTCGAATGTAATTGACGCCGCTCGGACGGGTAGGGAGCGTTCCGAAAGATGTCGCACTGCTGCGTCGAGTGGCAAGACGTTAAAGCACTCCTTGATCCACCTCATCAATTGCCTGAAGCTTGCAGCATCCGGATCCCCATTGAAAAGTGGATCGGATTCGCTCAAAACGCGGTGAAAGATAAAAACGGACAACCGTCCCTCATTGCCACCCGGTGATACTGTGCGCATAAGTAGAGGCCAAGGACTCATGGCATGGCACCTTGTCTGGCTTCCTGTTCGGATTGTGCTTGACCTTTCAGTTGTTCAAGTTTGACGATAGCTAAAATCAGGTAGTAGGGCATATCGAAGTAGGC
>Ga0105093_10000509_pt1 | contig 14773 bp, 16 predicted proteins | sample PPLLak3March2015_2_FD_79111 | JGI IMG/M metagenome (GOLD analysis project Ga0105093, IMG submission 79111) | Freshwater sediment microbial communities from Prairie Pothole Lake near Jamestown, North Dakota, USA - PPLs Lake P8 Core (3) Depth... | ecosystem: Environmental > Aquatic > Freshwater >... | reverse complement strand
CGCGCCGGTTGGCGACGCCGGTGCTCGACGGCGCGCTGATCCGCCGCATCGTGCTGGTGTCGCTGCTGCTGTTGGGGGGCTCCTTCGGCCTCTTCCTGCGCGCGCTCGAACAGGGCCACACGCTGGCTGAGGCACGCACCGTCGCGGTCAACGTCTTCGTGCTGGTCGAAATGCTCTACCTGTTCAATTGCCGCTCGCTGACGCGCCCCTTCTGGCAGATCGGGATCTTTTCCAATCCCTGGTTCTGGGGCGGGCTGACGACAATGGCCGCCCTGCAACTGCTGTTGACCTACTGGCCGCCGCTGAACGCGATCTTCCAGACGGCGCCGATCGGCCTTGCCGCATGGGGCGAAATCTTCGTCTTCGCCTGGCTCTGCGCGCTGATCGTCGGGCTGGAGAAATACTGGACGGCGTTTCACGTGAAACGCGCCGCGAAATCAGCCTGAAAAGACGGGCAACGCGAGAAAGAGCTTGATCACGATGGCGTTGGCGATGTCGATGAAGAAGGCGCCAACCATCGGCACCACGAGAAACGCCAGATGCGAGGGGCCGAAGCGCTCGGTCACCGCCTGCATGTTGGCGATCGCCGTAGGCGTCGCCCCCAGCCCGAAACCGCAGTGTCCGGCGGCGATCACCGCCGCGTTGTAATTGCGCCCGAGCACCGGGAAGGTGACGAACACCGCGTAAATGACCATCAGTACGGCCTGGCCGAAGAGCATGCCGAACAGCGGCAAGGCGAGCGCCGAAAGCTCCCACAGGCGCAGGGTCATCAAAGCCATGGCCAGGAAGAGGGCGAGCGAAACGTTGCCGACCACCGAAACCGCGCGCTCGAAGACGTCGTACCAGCCGAGGGCGCTCAAGCCGTTACGCAGCAGGACGCCGACGAAAAGCACGCTGACGAAGGCCGGGAGTTCGAACAAGCTGCCGTGAAGTGCCTGCGAGATAGCCTGGCCGGCAAGCAGGCAGATGGAGATCAGGGCCAGCGTCTCGATCAGCGCCGGGGCCGTGATCAAGCGTACCGAATGCGGGTTTTCGAAGGTGTTTCCGACGTCTGCGTTCGGGCCTTCGGCAGCCGGCAGCGTTACCCGGCGGATCAGGAACCTGGCGACCGGGCCGCCAAGCACGCCACCGAGTATCAGGCCGAAAGTCGCGCAGGCGAGGGCAACTTCGGTCGCCGCCTCGATGCCGTGCTGCTCGGCGAACACCGTGCCCCAAGCGATACCCGTGCCGTGCCCGCCCGACAGCGCGACCGAACCGGCGAGCAGGCCGTAGAACGGCGACTGCCCGAAAGCCATGGCCAACAATAGCCCGGTAACGTTCTGCAGTACGAGAAAACCGAGCACGACACCAAGAAAGACCAGCAGCGGCCGGCCGCCCCGGCGCAGGCTGGCAAGATCGGCATTGAGTCCGATGCAGGCGAAGAAGATCAGCATCATCGGCGCCGAAAGGCTGGTGTCAAACCTGACCTGAAAATCCAGGCCGGTGCGCGCCACCAGAAACAGCACGGCGACCAGCAGGCCGCCCGCCACCGGTTCGGGGATGGTGTAGGTAGCCAGCCAGCGCACGCGCCTGAGCAGTTGCTGGCCAAGCAGCAGTACGCCTGAAGCGACGACCAGGGTTCCGTAAATATCCAGTTCAAGCATGACGACGGCAATCCGGGTTTGATTGCCGGTCATTTTCGCCCAGTTCACCGGACACGGGAACTATAATTCCGGTCCCCAAGGAGGAACCTGATGAGCCACTTCAAACATCACGTCTTTTTCTGCTGCAACCAGCGCGATCCGGGCGAGTCCTGCTGCAATGCGCATGGCGCGAGCGAGCTGCAGACCTACGCCAAGGACCGCATCGGCCAGTTGAAGATGAAAGGCCAGGGCAAGGTACGCATCAACAAGGCCGGCTGCCTCGATCGCTGCGACCAGGGGCCGGTGATGGTCGTCTACCCGGAAGCGGTCTGGTATACCTATATCGACAAAGAGGATGTCGAGGAAATCATCCAGGAGCATCTGATCCACGGCCGCGTCGTCGACCGCCTGCGGATATGAGAGCGCCGGAAGAGACGATCCTGATCGACGGTCCGTCCGGCAGGATCGAGGTCATCATGGAACGCCCCGATGCGCCGCGCGGCATCGCGCTGATCGCCCATCCGCACCCGCTGGGCGGCGGCGCCAACACCAACAAGGTCGCCTACACGCTGGCGCGCACCTTCGTCAGCCTCGGCTACGCGTCCTTCCGCCCCAATTTCCGCGGCGTCGGCGGCAGCGAGGGCGTGCATGACGAAGGCCGCGGCGAAACCGACGACCTGCTGGCCGTCCTCGAAGACGCCAAATCCCGCTGCGGCAACCTGCCGGTGGCGCTCGCCGGCTTCTCTTTCGGCGCCTATATCCAGACGCGTGTCGCCAGGCGCTTGAGCGAAGCCGGGCATCCGGCCCAGCGCCTGGTGCTGGTCGGCACCGCCGCCGGCTTCGTTGAGGGCACCCGCCAGTACGACACCGAGGCCGTGCCGCATGACACCATCGTCATCCACGGCTCGGCCGACGAGACGGTACCGCTGGCCAATGTCTTCGACTGGGCGCGGCCGCTCGATCTGCCGGTCGTCGTCGTGCCCGGCGCCGACCATTTCTTTCACCGGCGGCTGCACCTGATCCGCGACATCGTCACCCGCGCATGGCGGCACTAGTACCAGCTTTTGATTCTATGGCACTAGTACCAGCCTCTGATTTTGTGGCCCTGAGCGTCCACGATCTCCGCAAGACCTACGCCGGCACCGCGGTCGTCGCCGGCCTGTCGTTCGCCGTCGAGCCGGGCCGCTGCTTCGGCCTGCTCGGGCCGAACGGGGCCGGCAAGACGACCACCCTGCGCCTCTGCCTTGGCCTCACTGCCCCCGACAGCGGCGCCATCAGCCTCAACGGCTACACCATCCCGGCCGAAGCGCAGCAGGCACGGGCGCGCGTCGGCGTCGTGCCGCAGTTCGACAACCTCGACCCGGATTTCACGGCCAGCGAAAACCTGCTGGTCTTCGGCCGCTACTTCGGCCTCGCCGCTGCCGACGTCCGCGCCCGCATCCCGCAACTGCTCGACTTCGCCGGCCTCGCCGGCAAGGCCGGCGCGCGCATCGCGACCCTGTCCGGCGGCATGAAACGGCGCCTGACGCTGGCCCGGGCGCTGGTCAACGATCCCGACATCGTCTTTCTCGACGAGCCGACCACCGGCCTCGACCCGCAGGCCCGCCACCTGATCTGGGAGCGCCTGAAGCAGCTCAAGTCGGCCGGCAAGACGCTGATCCTGACGACGCATTTCATGGACGAGGCCGAGCGCCTGTGCGACACGCTGATCGTCATCGACCACGGGCGCAAGATTACCGAGGGCAGCCCGCGCCAGTTGATCGCCGAGCACATCGAGCCGCAGGTCGTCGAAGCCTATGACGAGGCCGGCGGCGATCTGCCGGCCTTCGTCGAAGCCAATCGCCACCTCGCCGGGCGGGTCGAGACCAGCGGCGAAACCGCCTTCTTTTATTGCAGCGATCCGCGCCCGCTGCTCGCCCGGCTGGCCGAAGCGCCCGGGCTGCGCTACGTGCACCGCGCCTCGAATCTCGAAGACGTCTTCATCAAGCTCACCGGGCGCGAGTTGCGCGACTGAGCGGCGGTGAAAATGGCCGGTTTTCGGCGGTCGACCGCAGCAAGCAACTCGCCATGGCAATGGTCTAGAATGACATCACTACCCCCAACCCGAAACCCGCGGAGGCTCACCATGCAAACCCGTTCCCCGTCACTCCCGCTGCGCACGCTGACCCTCGCGCTGGCCGCCTTGGCGTTGCCGGCGGCGGCCGCACCCACCGTCTACGAAATGCGCCTGACGACCCACGCCGGCATGGGCGCCGGCGGCATCGGCGGCCTCATGAGCATGCTCGGCGGGGGCGGCGGCAGCGGCGTCAGCCACAACATGGATCTGCGCCTGACCGCGCCGGGCGACCTGCCGGCCGACTACCAGGCAGCGCACACGGTGCCGGACGCCATGCGCATCGGCCCGCAACTGCCGCTGTTGGGCGAGCGGCGGGGTAGCGGCGGCAGCGGCGGCAGCGCCCCCGACGGCGAGCCGGACGGCCGCGTGCTGATCTACTGGGGCTGCTCGCCGACAGTGCAGAAAGGCCAGCCGGAAGTCATCGACTTCCGCTCCCTCGCCGGCAAAGTGCCGCCCGAGATCCAGGCAATGGCCCGTCAGAGCCGCAGCCAGGGCAAGGCGGCGCGCGATGCCACGCTGCCGCCGCGCTCTATCGGCTGGCCGCAGGGTGACCAGAACTACCGCGGCATCCCGGACGGCGCTTCGGCGGTCGGCGATCACGTCGTCAAGGCCAATTTCATGAAGGACGACATCCGTCTGGCGCTGACGCCGGCGCTCGACTTCCTCGAACCGATGGGCCTCAAGGCGCAGGCGAGTAACCTCAAGGCGGCCATACCGCTCACCTGGAACGCGCTGACCCGCGCCCGCGGCTACGACCTGCAGGCGGTTTCCGCCGGCAACGACAAGGATATCGTGATGTGGCTGGCGGCCCGCAACAAGAGCCCGATGCTGCCGGGCAGCCAGCACGAATGCACGATCCCCGAGGGCATCTTCGCCAAGGGCGAGATGGCGATGTTGACCGGCATCGCGCACGGGCCGGTGCAGGGCTTCTCCTACCCGCCGCAGAAGCCGGGCGAGAAGAAGCCGCTGATCTGGTCGGCCACGGTCAACATCAGCGCCTTCGACAGCGTCATGCTCGGCATGGAGATGGCCGCCGCCGGCGCCGCCAAGGAATCCGCAATGCCCGGCGTCGGCGACGTGCTGAAAGGCCTGTTCGGACGATGAGCGGCGGCGCCCGGCGATGGACGCAGCCTTGGCGGTGAGCGCCGTCCGCTCCCCGGTCGTCGGCTGGTTTCCGGTCTGGCGGCGCAACTTCCTCGTCTGGCGCAAGCTGGCGCTGCCGTCCATCCTCGGCAACCTGGCCGACCCGTTGATCTACATGCTCGGCCTCGGCTACGGGCTGGGCGCCATGCTGCCGGAAATCGCCGGCCAGTCCTACGTCGCCTTCCTCGCCGCCGGCACGGTCTGCGCCTCGACGATGAACGCCGCCACCTTCGAGGCGCTGTACTCGGCCTTCTCGCGCATGCACGTCCAGAAAACCTGGGATGCCATCCTCAACACGCCGCTCGGCCTCACCGACGTCGTCGCCGGCGAGCTGTTCTGGGCGGCGACCAAGTCGCTGTTCTCGGGCGCCGCGATCCTCGTCGTCGTCGCCGCCCTTGGCCTGACCAACGGTCCGCTGGCGCTGTGGGCGCTGCCGGCCATCATCCTCACCGGCCTCGCCTTCGCCGCGCTCGGCCTGATCTGGAACGCGCTGGCGCCGTCCTACGATTTCTTCATGTACTACTTCACGCTGTTCATCACGCCGATGACGCTGATTTCCGGCGTCTTCTTCCCGACCGACCAGCTGCCCGGCTGGCTGGCGATGATCGGCGGCTGGCTGCCGCTCGCCCAGGGCGTGGCGCTGGTGCGGCCGCTGCTGGCCGGGCAACTGCCGGCCGACGCCCTGATCCACATCATGGCGCTGCTGGCGACGACCGGCGTCGCCTTCGCCATCGCCCTGCGCCTGACGCGCCGCCGCCTGCTCAAGTAGAATAGCCCGATGCCGACCACCTTGCTTGTGCTGACTAATTGCCCTGACGAAGAATCCGCCAATGCCATCGCGCTGGCGCTGGTCGAGGACCGGCTCGCCGCCTGCGTCAATATCCTGCCCCGCGTCCAGTCGGTCTACCGCTGGCAGGGCGCGGTCGAGTCGGCGACGGAAATCCCGCTATTCATCAAGTCGACCGCAACCAACTACCTGGCGCTGGAAGCCGCCATCCGCAACCGCCATCCCTACCAGGTGCCGGAAATCATCGCGTTGCCCGTCGAACTCGGCTTGCCGGCCTATCTCGACTGGATCGCCAGTGAAACGACCCAACCATGATGCGTAACGTCCTGTTCCTGCTCTCCTTCCTGTTCTCGCTGGCCCAGGCCCAGGAATTCCTCGATCCCGCGGTGGCTTTCAAGCCCACTGCGCGTGCCCTCGATGCGCAAACCATCGAAGTCGGCTTCGAGATCGCCAAGGGTTATTACCTGTACCGCGACAAGTTCAAGTTTGCCGTCGAAGGCGATACCGTCACGCTCGGCACCCCGGTTTTCCCCAGGGGCAAGGAGAAGATCGACGAGAACTTCGGCAAGGTCGAGGTGTTCTACAAGAACGTTGCCATTCGCCTGCCGGTTCAGCGTAATGCCTCGGGCGTGCTGCCACTCAAGCTTAACGTCACCTCGCAGGGCTGCGCCGATGCCGGCGTCTGCTACCCGCCGCAGACCCAGATGGTCAGTGTCGAATTGCCTGCCCCCGGCAGCGTTCCCGACGCCCCGGGAGCGCCGGTCGCGACCATGGAATCAACGGCTGGCCTTGCGGTCGACGGCGATGAAAGCGGCACAATCGCCGCCACGCTCAAAAATGCCGGTTTCTGGGCCAGCCTTGCCTTCTTTTTCATCGCCGGCCTCGGTTTGTCGCTGACACCCTGCGTTTTCCCGATGATTCCCATCCTTTCCGGCATCATCGCCGGCCAGGGCCACAAGGCCTCGCATGCTCGCGGCTTCGCGCTGTCGCTGGCCTACGTGCTGGGCATGGCGCTGACCTACGCGGCGGTCGGCGTCGCCGCCGGCCTCTCCGGCACGCTGGTTTCCGCCGCGTTACAGAACCCGTGGGTGCTCGGCGCCTTCGCGCTGGTTTTCGTCGTCCTGTCGTTTTCGATGTTCGGTTTCTACGAACTGCAACTGCCGACCGCGCTGCAAAGCAAGCTCTCTGAAGAATCCGGCCACCTGCAGGGCGGGCGCGGCCTCGGCGTCTTCGCCATGGGCGCGCTCTCGGCGCTGATCGTCGGCCCCTGCGTCGCCGCGCCGCTGGCCGGTGCCTTGCTCTACATCGGCCAGACCGGCGACGCCGTGCTCGGCGGCACCGCGCTCTTCGTCATGGCGCTCGGCATGGGCATGCCGCTGATCGCGGTCGGCGTGGCCGGCGGCTCGCTGCTGCCGAAAACCGGTCCGTGGATGGAAGGCGTCAAGAAGGGTTTCGGCGTGCTGCTGCTGGCCACCGCGCTCTGGCTCATTTCGCCGGTCATTCCCGCACTGGCGCAGATGCTCGGATGGGCTGTCCTGTTCATCATCCCCGCCATCTACCTGCACGCCCTCGATCCGTTGCCGCCGCACGCCAAGGGTTGGCAGCGCTTCTGGAAGGGCATCGGCATCGTCATGCTGCTGACTGGCGCCGCACTGCTCGCCGGCGCGCTGGCCGGTAATCGTGACCCCCTGCAACCGCTGGCCGGCCTGCGCGGCCAGGCGGTGGCCGCCGAAGCGAGGAAGCTGCCCTTCGAGCCAGTGCGCTCGGTCGCCGAACTCGATAACCGGCTAGCCGCGGTCGACCGGCCGGTAATGCTCGATTTCTACGCCGACTGGTGCGTGTCGTGCAAGGAAATGGAGCGCTTTACCTTCGCCGACCCGGCGGTGCAGGCAAAGCTGGCCGGCTTTACGCTGCTCAAGGCGGACGTCACGGCGAATACGCCGGAGGACAAGGCGCTGCTCGCCCGCTTCGGGCTGTTCGGCCCGCCGGGGATCATCTTCTTCAGCCCGGGCGGAAAGGAAGTGTCGGGTGTCCGGGTCGTCGGCTACCAGGAAGCCGCTAGCTTTCTCCGCACCCTGGACAAAGTGACGTCAATCTAGCGGAGCAAGCGCTCACCTTCGGCAAACCCTTCTGAATCCCAAGCCGTAACCTACTGGTAGGTCAATTTTTTGACAGTTTCCGAATTCCCGGAAATCTTCTTCAGCTTGTCACGCAACCAGTGGACATAAAAGGATTCGAAACTTGTCCACCAGTAGCGCCAACTGGGGGCACCAAGCCCTTTCTTGTCATCCACCTGCGGATAGCCGATGGACATGATGACCTGCTCCCGGGTCATGCCCTTGATCAGGCGACCCGACTGGATTGCCGCGCGCACCCCGGCCGGAAAGCTCTCCAGCTTGTGCCGCGGATCATCGGCAAGCACCGCCTTGTCCAGCCATTGCGTGACGCTTTCCCTGGTCTGCGCCACGTCAGGCCGCAGGGACATCTGCCGGCCATCGATCTCGACGATCGCCTGCGTGCCGTCGATCGCCCGGATCAGGACCGGCGTGCCGAGCGGGATAAAGGGCAGCTGGGCATAGTTTGGCTCGCTGAGCTGATCGCCGCTGTAGCGCAAATTGCAGCAGGCAAAGCCGCTGCGCACGCTGCCGGTCGACCTCAACCGCGGCGACGTGGCAGCTGCCTCCGGCTCCGCCTTGACGTCATTGGTGGGCCCGCCTGCACAGCCGGTCAAAAAAGCAACTGCCGCCAGGGTCGGCGCAAGCAGTGAATACTGAACACATCGTTTCACGAAAACGCCAACATTTCTTTTTTGCTCATGCGCCGATTATATCCTCCGGCCGACCTTGGCCGTCGGGACAGTCAGCGCAGAACGAAGGTATCCCAGGCGAACTTGACGATCAGCACCGCAACCAGCAGCAGGAAGATCCGCCGGATGAATCCACTGCCATGCTTGAGCGCCAGCCAGGTGCCGGCCAGGGAGCCACCGAGGTTGGCCAGCGCCATCGCCGCCGCCAGCAACGGCAGCACGTGGCCATTGGCCAGAAAATAGGCGAGGGCGGCCAGGTTGGTCACGCCATTGACCACCTTGGCGCCGGCCGAGGCATGAAGAAAATCGAAGCCGAAGAAGCGGACGAACAGGAAGATCAGGAAGCTGCCAGCACCCGGCCCGAAAAAACCGTCGTAGAAGCCGATGACACAGCCCAGAAGCACGGCATAGGCCAGTTCGCGGCGACCGGCATGGGCCGGGCGGTGCACCTGCCCGAAATCCTTGCGTTTCAGGGTGTAGACCGCAGCAAGGACGAGCATGACGAGAATCAGCGGGCGCACCGCGTCTTTCGGCAACCAGGCGACGGTCGCCGCGCCCGCATAGGAAAAAATGAGCGCGGCAATGGCAGCCGGCAGGATGGTGCGCCACGGCAGGCTCAGGCGTCGCGCATAGCGCCAGGTCGCATTGGCCGTCCCGACCACGCTGGCGCATTTATTGGTGCCGAACAGCGTCGCTGCGGACTCGCCCGGGTGCACGACGAACAGCGCAGGGATCTGGATCAATCCGCCGCCGCCGACCGCAGCGTCGATCGCGCCGGCAAAAAATGCCGCCACGACCAGCATCAGGAGGCCGGTATCGAGGGCCTCCACCTACTTGCCTATGCAGAAGCGGCTGAAAATGACGCCAAGCAGGTCGTCGGCGCTGAATTCGCCGGTGATTTCGCCGAGCGCCCGCTGGGCCAGGCGAAGTTCCTCGGCGAAAAGTTCCAGCGCAGGCAGCTTGCTCTCGACCACGCGACTCGCCGCCGCGATATGTTCCTGCGCCGTAGCCAGCGCCCGTAGATGGCGTTCGCGGGCAATGAAGACATCCTCGGCCGGATGCCAGCCGGCGATGCGCAACAGCTCGGAACGCAGCAATTCGATTCCCTGGTTCGCCTTGGCGGACAGCGAAATGGCCACGCCAGCGGCCTCGTCGTGGCGCTCCGCCACGGCGCCGGACAAATCGATCTTGTTGTACACGGTAACCCTCTGCAGCCGTTCGGGCAGCCGGGCGAGGATTTCGCGGTCCGCCGCGCCAACCCCGCGGCGGGCGTCGACCAGCAGAAGAACGACATCGGCACGCTCGATTTCCCGCCAGCTACGCTCAATGCCGATCTTCTCGACCTCGTCCTCGGTTTCGCGCAGGCCGGCGGTATCGATGATATGGAGCGGAATTCCCTCGATCTGGATGGTCGACCGCAGCGCGTCGCGCGTCGTGCCGGCGACCGCCGTGACGATGGCCAGGTCGTCGCCGGCCAGCCGGTTGAGCAGCGACGACTTGCCGACGTTCGGCTGGCCGGCGAGCACGACATGCAGGCCCGCCTGCAGCAGCTTGCCCTGGCCGGCGCGGTCGAAAATTTCCGCCAGTTTGCGTTGCAGGCGCTCGAGTCGGCCGAAGGCGTCCGCCGCCTTGAGAAAATCGATGTCCTCTTCCGGAAAGTCGAGGGTCGCTTCGACCAGCATGCGCAGATTGATCAGCTCGTCGGTCAGCGCATGGATGGCCTGCGAGAACTCGCCCTGCAGCGAACGCACGGCCGAACGGGCGGCGCTCGCGGTTGCCGCGTCGATCAGGTCGACGATCGCCTCGGCCTGGGCCAGGTCGAGCTTGCCGTTGAGGAAGGCGCGGCGGCTGAATTCGCCCGGTTCGGCCAGCCGGGCGCCGAGATCGAGGCAGCGCGCGAGCAGCATCTGCATGACGACCGGGCCGCCGTGGCCCTGCAGTTCGAGCACATCCTCGCCGGTGAAGGAATGCGGGCCGGGGAAAAACAGCAATATTCCACTGTCGACCGCAGCACCGTCAGCCGCCCTGAAGTCGGCCAGCGTCGCGTAACGCGGTTTTGGCGTTTTGCCGGTCAGCGCCAAAGCAAAGGGCAGCAAATTGCTGCCCGAAATGCGGATCACCCCGACACCGCCGCGGCCAGGCGCCGTGGCGATGGCGGCGATGGTGTCGGCGCTGCTTACGCCACCCACACGTCAGGCCTTGGCGTCGTTGGCAGCCTTGCTGCCGCCTTCGATCATCCGCGTGATCTGCCACTGCTGGGCGATCGACAACACGTTGTTGACCACCCAGTAGAGCACCAGACCGGCCGGGAACCAGAAGAACATGACGCCGAAGATCAGCGGCATCATCATCATCACCTTGGCCTGGATCGGATCCGGCGGCGTCGGATTCAGTTTGGTCTGAATGAACATCGACGCCATCATGATGATCGGCAGAATGTAGAACGGATCGGGCGCGGCCAGATCATGAATCCACAGGATCCAAGGCGCGCCGCGCATCTCGACGGCGCCGAGCAGCACCCAGTAAAGCGCGATGAAGACCGGAATCTGGACCAGGATCGGCAGGCAGCCGCCGAGCGGATTGACCTTCTCGGTCTGGTACATCTTCATCATTTCCTGGTTCATGCGCTGCTTGTCGTCGCCATAGCGCTCCTTCAACTGCGTCAGCCGCGGCGTCAGCACGCGCATCTTGGCCATCGACTTGTAGGACGCGGCGGACAGCGGGAAAAAGATGCCCTTGATGATGATGGTCAGCACGACGATCGCCCAGCCCCAGTTGCCGACTACGCCATAAATCGCCTGCAGCGCCCAGAAGATCGGCGCGGCGACGACGGTCAGCCAGCCGTAATCGACCACCAGATCGAGACCCGGCGCAACCTGCTTCAAAGCGGCCTGTTCCTGCGGACCGGCAAAGAGGCTGATCGAGGTTTCACCCTTGGCGCCCGGCGCAATCTCCGCCACCGGCACGATCACGCCGGCCTGGAAGGCATCGACGCCCTCGGCCTTGCGCATGTAGTACTCGCGCGGCGTCTTGTCCTTCGGCACCAGCGCCGAAACGAAATAGTGCTGGACCATGGCCAGCCAGCCGTTGTCGGCCGTCTTGGCGAACTTGGCCTTGCCGGCGCCGATGTCGTCGAAACTGATCTTCTGGTATTTTTCGCCGTCGGTATACACGGCCGGTCCGGTGAAGGTCGAAACCATCATGGTTTCGCCTTCCGGCGCCACACCATCGCGCTGCAACTGGTAGTAGGCATGCGCGGTCAGGGGCTTGTCGCCCTGATTCGCGATTTCCCACGCCACGTCGACCAGATAGGAACCGCGCTTGAAGGTCAGGATCTTGGCTACCGGCGTACCGTCCGCCGCCGTTGCCTCGAGGCGAACCTTAAGTTCGTCGGCGCCATCTGCCAGTTTCGTCGGGCCATCGACGCGCCGGAACATCGTGCGATGCGTCGGCAAGCCGTTACCGATCAGGCCGCTCTGCATCATGTAGCGGTGCTTGGGATCGAACAGCGCGAGCGTTTTTTAGCTATTCTCGTGTTCCTTGTATTTCAGAAGGTCAAGCCCGACGATGTCGCCGCCCGCTGCGGAAATGGTGGCCTTCACCAGATCGGTCTGAACGGTGAAGGTTTCGCCCGCCGGTGCCGCCGGAAGCTGCGCGGCGGCGGGTGTGCCAGGCGCGGGAGCGGCCTGCAGCGCGGCTGTCGGCTGCGGTACGGCAGTGTCGGCCGGCAAGGCTGCGCCGGCTGCAGCCGGCGGCTTGGGCTGGTTGTACTTCTGCCAGCTTTCCCACAGCATGAAGCTGGAGAAGGTGAAGATCAAAACCAGGATCAGGCGACGAGTGTCCATGAACAGCCTACGTAATCAAGCATTCTCTAATCAGGGTACCGGATCGTACCCGCCGGGGTGCCATGGATGACAGCGGCAGACGCGCTTGACGCCAAGCCAGCCACCCTTGATGGCACCGTGTTTCTCTACCGCTTCCACCGCATATTCCGAGCAACTCGGATAATAACGGCAACTTCGTCCCAGAAAAGGGCTTATCGCATACTGGTATGCACGAAGCAGGGACACCAGCAGGCGTTTCATCTTTATTCCTTCTGCGCGCAGGTTCGCCGCAATTTCTCCAGCAAGGCGAGAAAATCGCCGGCCACCAGTTTTCCATCCAGCGGCGCGGCCTTTACAGCGAGCCGGACGATCAGGTCGCAAGCGGGAAGGTTCCGCCGCTCCCGGCGAAACTGCTCGCGGATGATGCGCTTGACCCGGTTGCGGTCGACGGCTCTTTTAAGCAATTTCTTGCCGACCACCACACCAAGCCTTGCTTCAATCAGTCCTTCCGCAAGACGCGGCTGGTAATGCAGCATCAGCAACTTGCCCCGAATCGCCCTCCTGAAACCAAAAACGGATGAGAACTCATCCGTTTTTGTCAGGCGATAGCGTCTGGCGAAGGCTTGTTCCACCCCGCCGAACGTCCGGATTAAACGGCCAGACGCGTGCGACCCTTGGCGCGGCGAGCAGCAATGACTGCACGGCCACCCTTGGTGCGCATACGGACCAGGAAGCCATGGGTGCGCTTGCGGCGCACGACCGACGGTTGATACGTGCGTTTCATGTGGTAATCCCTTGATGTGCTAAGAAAAACATGCGATTACACCGTGTTTCAAGGTGGTCTGTCAAGGTCATTTATTTGCGAATGCTGTGGATAACTTTCCGTGGCAAGGGTAGAATCAGGCCCTCGAACGCAGCCAACGCGTTGCCGTTCATCAATTAATATATCAATATAATCAATTGGTTAATATAACCGCCGGCGTCTATCGTCGACTGCGCGGGGAGGGGTATTGTTGGCGATGGCCGGTTTTTGGGAATCTTGCATAAGCCGTTTTGAACAGGAACTGCCAGTCCAGCAGTTCAATACCTGGATCAAACCGCTCAGGCTGGAAGGGGAGAGTCACCCGCTGGAAGGGCTGCGGCTGATCGCACCCAACGGCTTCATCATGAAATGGGTGCGCGACCGCTACCTCGCACGCATCGAGGACTACGGTCGCACCTTCTTTTCGGCACCGGTCAGCATCGCCTTGGTGATCGACAGCGGAAAAGACGGAAACAGGCGTTCCGCCGCCGTTGCGCCAATATCCGCTGGCGACGATCGGAAAATCACGCCAACGCCCGTCAAGCCGCAAGCCAGGACCAGCCCCTACGAAAAATCACGATTGTTCGAGTCCTTCACCTTCGACAATCTGGTCGTCGGCAAGGCCAACGATCTGGCCCGCGCAGCGGCGGTTCAGGTGGCCAACAATCCGGGCGGCGCCTACAACCCGTTGTTCATCTACGGTGGCGCCGGACTTGGCAAGACCCACCTGATCCATGCAATCGGCAATACCATCCTCGGCGAAACACCCGATAAAGTGGTGCGTTATGTCCATGCCGAGGATTACTACTCGGACGTCGTACGCGCCTACCAGCAGAAATCATTCGATACCTTCAAGCGAACCTACCGTTCACTGGACGTTCTCCTGCTCGACGATGTCCAGTTTTTCAACGGCAAGAACCGTTCACAGGAAGAATTCTTCTTCCTGTTCAACGCGCTGATCGAGGCACGCAAGCAGATCATCATCACCTGCGACACCTATCCCAAGGACATCAACGGGCTCGACGACCGGCTGGTTACACGTTTCGACTGGGGATTGACCGTCCAGATCGAACCGCCCGAACTGGAAATGCGGGTCGCCATTCTAAAGAAGAAGGCCCAGGTCGAAGGTTTGCAACTGGACGATGAAGTGGCCTTCTTCATCGCCAAGCACTTGCGTTCGAATGTCCGGGAACTGGAAGGGGCGCTCAAGAAGGTTCTCGCCTATTCGTCATTCCATGGCCGGGTTATTGCGCTGGACCTGGCCAAGGAAGCGCTCAAGGACATCATCGGTTCGGTCCGCAACGTAGGAATCGACAATATCCAGAAAACGGTCGCCGACTATTACAAGATGAAGGTTGCCGACCTGTTCTCGAAAAAGCGCACGCGTGCCATCGCCCGTCCGCGCCAGTTGGCGATGTGGCTATGTCGCGAAGTGACTTCGCACAGTTTTCCGGAAATTGGCGATGCCTTTGGCGGACGCGATCACACAACGGTCATTCACGCGGTAAAAACCATCGATTCATTACGCCTGAAGGAAAGCGAACTCAATCACGACCTGCATGTATTGCTTCAGGTATTGAAGGGATGAAGGGTGTCGATAAAGCTGTGCGCAAGCTGTCCATCGATTGTGAGTCAATCGTCGATATCCGCTTTATGGGAAAATTGTCCGGAAT
>Ga0105093_10000503_pt1 | contig 14874 bp, 10 predicted proteins | sample PPLLak3March2015_2_FD_79111 | JGI IMG/M metagenome (GOLD analysis project Ga0105093, IMG submission 79111) | Freshwater sediment microbial communities from Prairie Pothole Lake near Jamestown, North Dakota, USA - PPLs Lake P8 Core (3) Depth... | ecosystem: Environmental > Aquatic > Freshwater >... | reverse complement strand
GCCGGCCCCGCTTCGGCCCAGCTCGTCCTCGGCCAGTACGAGGACGAAGCGCCGCTCGGCACCTGGAACCTCTTCGGGGCTCCGCCGGCGCAGGCCGTTGGGATGGGAGGCGCCCAATTCGCCCGGGCCTCGGACGCTGCGGCGTCCCTGGCCAACCCCGCGCTCCTCCTGACCCTGCCGCGGCTGACGGCCTCCGTCTCGGGCTCTTACGCGATCGCCTCCCTATTCAGGTTCTCGTTCGTCAACACGGGAGTGGTCCAGTCGACGGGGAATCCGACGGCGGCCGTCTACGGCATCGACGGCGGCAGCGTGGCCCTTCGCCGCGGGAACTGGGCCTTCGCCGTCGTCGCCGCGGCGCCGGAGAGCTACGGGCGTCCCGCGATCGCCGTGGGGAGCGCAGGTTATGAGCTCACTTTCGAGCAGACGGGATACCTCCGCCTCTGGCACGCCGGGGTCGCCCGGCGCCTCCCGGCCGGATGGTCGCTGGGCCTGGGGGTGAACTACGCGGCCGGGCGGCTCGACCGGACGACGGTCGAACGGGCCGCCGACAGCGTCCGCACCGTGACCATCACCGACGACAGACACGAGGCCTATCGGGGGCTGGCCTTCAACGGGGGATTGACCTGGAACGCGGGGAAGGGACTGACGGCCGGACTCGTCCTTCGCTCGCCCTTCACCAAGAAGGGGACCGGCCGGAGCCTGCTGCGATACGAAGTTCCCGAGGCCGGGACGGACATTCGCATCGGCGCCGAGGCCGGGATCTCGTATCGCCAGCCCTGGATCGTCGGGGCCGGCCTGTCCTGGAAGATCTCCGGCGCCTGGGCCCTGGCCGCCGACGCGGCCTGGTTCGGCTGGTCGCGCTACGCGGTCACGTATTTCGAGGAGCCCCTGGCCAGGTCCTTCCGCGATATCGTCCGGGCGGGAGCTGGCCTCGAATATCTCGCCCCGGCCCCGATGTTCGGCCGGTCGGCCCGCATCCCGTTCCGCCTGGGAGTCTCCTGCGATCCCCAGCCTGTGACGTCCGTCCGCTCGTCCTATCTGGGAGTGACCTTCGGCACGGGCCTCGCTCTGCGGGCCTGGGCCGTCGACGTCTCCGGCTCCTTCGGCCAGGAGCGGGGTTCGGGAAGGTCCCTCAAGTCGGGCCGGATCGTGCTGACGGTCCGCTATGTCGTCCAGGAGTAATGCCATGCGCGATGTGACCGTGCGTTTAATGAGGGCCGCGGCCCTGGCCGCGGCTTTCGCCTGCGCGTCCGGGGCTTGGGCCGTCCTCGAGTCCACCGATGAGCCGGGCGAGATCGTCAGCGTGGCCAAGAAGGACTTCGGCGCGGCCCGGCTCGGCCGCAAAGGCCTGGATCTCCTTATGGAAAAGGACGGCCGGATCCACCTCGTCGTCTCGCCGGGCGAGATGGCGGCCCTCGCCGCGCTGCAGGTCCCCTTCGCCGTCGAGACCCCGCGCCTGCTCCAGGCGGCCTCCCGGGCCCTGAGCCCGGACGGCGGCCTCAATGGGGCCTATCACAGCTCGTTCGAGCTCGAGACCGAAATGAGGATCCTCGAGCGGGACCACCCCGGCCTTGCCAGCGTCCGCGAGATCGGAGAGACGCTCGAGAAGAGGAAGATCCTGGCGCTGAAGGTCAGCGACAACGCCGCCGCGGACGAGGGCGAGCCGGCCGTGCTGTTCGTCGGCTGCCACCATGCCCGCGAATGGATCTCCGTCGAAGTGCCGTTCCTCTTCGGGAAATACCTGCTCGAGCATTACAGCCTGAGCCAGGAGGTTCGGGACCTTGTCGACGCGAGCGAGATCTGGATCGTCCCGGCGGCCAACCCGGACGGGCTCGAATACTCGATCCATGTTTACCGGTATTGGCGGAAGAACAGGAGGGCCAACGCCGACGGCACGTTCGGGGTCGACATCAACAGGAACTACGGCCTGGCCTGGGGCTTCGACGACCTGGGGTCGAGCGGCCGGCCGGGCTCCGACGTCTACCGGGGGACCGCGCCCTTCTCGGAGCCCGAGACGGCCGCCATCCGCGACCTCTTCGCCGGACGGGATTCCCGGGCCATGATATCGTTCCATAGCTATTCCCAGGTCATCCTCTATCCGTGGGGCTACACGACCGGCGCGGCTCCGGCCGGGCCAACGCTCGACGCCATCGCCGCGGCCATGTCCGGTCTGATCGCGGCTGTCCGGGGCTCGGTCTATACCTACGGCCAAGCCTCCCGGCATCTGTATGTGACCAATGGTGACACGGCCGACTGGACCTACGGCCTCGCCGGCGCTCCGTCTTTTACGATCGAGCTTCCGCCCGTCGACATCGACCACGGGGGCTTCTTCAACGACGAGGCCGCGATCTCCGCCATCTTCGAAGAGAACCTCCCGGCCATGCTCTACCTGACGCGGTACGCCGTCGACCATCCTCTGCCCGTCCGGCCCCGGGTCCGGCTCCCGAAGGACCGCGACGGGATCTCGCCCGTCGCCAGGCCCAAGCAGGGGGGGCGGCCCGCCCCGCGCCCGCTCCGCTAGATCGAGCCGGTCCGTCTGTTGCACGCTCCCCGGCGGCTGTGAGAGAATGGCCGCAGACCTTTTCAAGGAGGCCCCCATGAGCCGGATGATCGGAAGACGGGATTTCATCAAGACCAGCGCCGGGGCCGGACTGGCCCTGGCCATGAGCAAGGCCCTGGCGGCTTCGACCGGCGCCGCGAAGGCCAAGGCGCCCGTCATCGCCGTGGGCGTCGGCGACGACTACGGGAAGTCGGCCGTCCGGGCGGTCGAACTCCTCGGCGGCATCAAGAAATTCGTGCGCAAGGGCTCGAAGGTCGCCCTGCTCCCGAACGTCCAGAGCCGCCACCCGGGCTCGTTCACCAAGCCCGAGATCCTGCGCGCGGTCATCCGCCTCTGCAAGAAGGCCGGCGCTAGCGAGATCAACTGCCTGAGCTGGCAGACCGTGAAACAATGGGAGGACACGGGCCTCAAAGCCGTCATCGAATCCGAGGGGGCCGGGCTCAAGATCTTCGAGAGGGACGAGGCGCTCTTCAGACCCGTCCCCGTCCCCGGCGGCGTCGCCCTCAAGGAAGCCCGCGTCCTCGCGGCGCTCTATGACCACGACGCGCTCATCAACATGCCCATCACCAAGGACCACGCGGGCAACAAATTCACGGGAACGATGAAGAACCTCATGGGCCTGAATTCGCCCGTGAACAACCGCACCTTCCACCGGCCGAACTGGAAGACGGACCCGGACGACGTCGCCCATCTCGACCAGTGCATCGTCGACCTGAACAAGGCGGTCAAGCCGGCGCTCAACATCGTCGACGCGACCGAATTCATCGTCTCCAACGGCCCTTTCGGGCCGGGCCAGCTCTTCAGGCCGAGGCGGGTGGTCGCGGGCACGGACCGGGTCGCCGTCGACGCTTACTGCGCGGCCCTCTGGGCCCTGAAGCCCGAAGAGATCGTCCAGATCAAGCGCGCCGCGGAGCAGGGGCTGGGCCAGATCGACCCGAACAAGGCCATCCTCAAGGAAGAGGACGTCATCTAGGGGGCCTGAGGAAGAGGGGCGGGAGGACGGAAGAATGACCGCGGCAAGGCACCGAGGCGCCGCAATCGCCTTGACGGTCTTCCTTGCGGCCGGCGCCTGGGCCGCCCTGGCCTGGTCCGGGCAAAAGACGCTCGAGTCCCTGCTGCCCGCGGACGGGGCGGCGCCGGGCTGGTCGAGGGACGGAGAGCCTCAGGCGTTCGCCGGGGAGGACCTCTACGTCTACATCAACGGCGGCGCCGAGATCTACCAGGAATACGGCTTCCGCCGGGTGGTCATCCAGGATTACAGGAACGCCGCGGGGAGATCCCTCTCCCTCGAGATCTTCGAGATGGAGACACCGGCGGCCGCCTTCGGCATGTTCACCTTCAAGAGGTCGGGGCAAGGGAAGGACGTCCCTATCGGGTCCGGCGCCGAGCTCGAGGATTATTACCTGAATTTCTGGAAGGGCCGCTACCTGGCCACGCTGACGGGGTTCGACGAATCGGCGGCAACTGTGGCCGGCCTCATCGCCGTCGGCGGCCGAGTCGAGGCCATGATCATGGACACCGCGGATCCGCCGCCCCTCGTCGCGTCGCTGCCCGCCGAAGGCCTGAGGCCCGGAAGCGTCAGGTATCTCCGGGGCCTCCTGGGCCTCAACAATGTCTACCCCTTCCCGTCGGCCCATGGGCTCGGCTTCGCGGCCGCGGTCAAAGGAGACTACGGCGAGGGCTTGTTCCTGGTCGTGATGGATTACGGCTCGGACGCGGCCCGCGAGACGGCGTGGGACGAGCTCCGGGCCGCCCTCGAGGGCTCGGACAAGTTCGAGAAGGTCCGCGCTTCGGCGTCCGGATCCATGTTGTTCCGCGACTCCAGAGGCCGTTATGCCGCCTTCGCCCCCTCGGGAGCCCGTATCGTCTTCGGGGTGAGCTCCGACCTGACCGCTTCGCTTCTACTGGTCGCGCAGTCCCGCTGAGCGGGACCGTTCCGCGGGCCTTATTGAAAGACCTGCTTCACGATATCGACCAGACCCAGGGCGTACTCGACCTCGGTGAGGGGGATCTTCCTGGCCTCGGCGATCTTGGTGAAGCGGCCGTCCTTGTTGCTGTCCTTGGTCACGACGATGTAATCCGCGAGGGGGGCCACGGCGTCGATCATCCGCTCGTTGTCGCTTCCGGCCGGCCCGCGCTTCGATTCGCCGCCGATGTGGACGGCCACGACCGGGATCTTGTTCGCCTTGCAGTACTCGATGAGCTTCTTCAGACGGGACTCCTCGCTGTCGAGGGTCAGACCCGAGGCGCCCATGCCCTTCATGCTGGCCCCGATGGCGAAGAGAACGGCCTTGTAGGGCGTCCCGGCCGGGAACTTGGCCTGGTCGGTCGTGCTCTCGACGTGAAAGCCCGGACCGGACTCGCGGCCGCCGAGCCCGACGCCGTCGGCCACCATCTCGGCCGTGGGGACGTCGCAGTAATCGTACATGATGGCGGCCTCGTCGAGGACGATGTTGAGCGTCGTCACGTCCGTGCTCTGCCCGGCCGAGGTCGTCAGGATGGGCAGGCCCATCTTGGGCACGGTCTGCCCGGCCGCGAAAAGGATGACGGCCAGAGCCGCGGCGGCGGCCAGGCCGAAGGTGATTCTCTTGGTCATGGGATCTCCTTTACTTCTTGTCCGGCTCCATCAGGATGTCGAAGGCCCGGACGGCCTTCTTCCACCAGTCCGGCACGGCCGGCTGGGACCGGTCGTAGTTCCGCTTCTCCACATCATAAAGGTAGAGGCGGTTGTATTTGACCAGCAGGTCGTCGCCGAGCTTCCACCAGGCGTTGACGACCGTCTGGGCGTTGTTGAGCGAAAAGCCGGTCAGGAACCTGGCCCCCTCGGCCGGCTTTTTCTTGTAGAGCGCCACGGCTTGGGCGTCGATCTCCGGGATGCGGGCGATCATCCCGGCTTCGTATTTCTCCTGGGCCGCCTGGACGTCCTTGATGGCCTCCGAGTAGACGACCTGGACGTGGAAATCCGTATAGTCGAAGGCCCAGCGGGCCGAATCCCGCGAGAAGGTCCAGTGGTCGCCGACGGCGAAGGACTTGGGAAGCTCCGTCGCGCCGGCGTAGAACGGCATGTAGCAGGCCGTGTCCTGGGAGCCGAAGGCGATCCAGACCAGGCCCCCGACGGGGTCGGGCAGCCCGGCCCGGCTCTGGGTGACGGTCGTGTATTCCGCCCGGCCGTCGTCGATGACCCGGGGCGCCCGGCGGTTGAAGTAGTTCGGATTCTTGAACGGTCCGCCCCGGATGCCTTTGAGCGGGTCCCACGGCGTGCCGTAGCTCCGGTCCCGGGTCATGGCCATGACGTCCTGGACCGAGAGCTTCTTGTCCGGCTTGATCGAGAAGGGCAGGTCCATGTTCGGCGTCTCGGGCTTGAGCTTCTGCGAGGGGGCGACGAGGTCGAAGAAGCGCCACAGGCGCTGGATGCCGCCGTTGGTGCTGACCGCGCTGCCCTCCACGGGCGAGTAGGCCCGCTTGAAGCTGAACGGCTTGCCGCTCTTGGGATCATAGAAGCCCATTTCGACCGCGAGCGAGACGACGTTCGGCGAGGCCATGAAGAGATCCTTGTTGGCCAGGTCGATCTCGCCGATGCGCGACTCGTTGGGGCAGACCGAGACGTGATCGTCCGGCACGCGCTGGGCGGCCCAGACCGCGCCCGGCTTGCCGCTCTCGGGGGTCCAGAGCGGTCCGACCGGGCAGATCTCGAAGATCCAGACCTCGTTCGGGTCGGCCACGGCCAGCATCTCGCCGTCGTCGTGGAAGCCGTAGCCGTATTTCTCGGCCAGCGAGCCCATGACCTGGATGGCCTCGCGGGCGGTGCCGCCCCGCTCCATCCCCAGGAGCGTCAGCATGGTCAGGTCGAGCTTGGCCGACGGCGTCGGGTTTTGCATCTTGCGCTGGCAGCCGATCGTCGACTCGCCGATGGCCACCTGTTTGTCGTTCATGTAGCCGAAGCTGCCATGGTGATAGCCGTAGGTGTGAGGGACCTCGGGGATCTCGATCCCGGCGAAGTCCTTCTTGATGAGGTCCCACTTGAGGCCCTCGGACGGCGGCCAGGTCTTGTACTGGGAGATGTGGTAGATCTTCCGGGTCGAGCCGGGCTTGTGGTCGGCCGGCGGGACGTGCCGAAAGGTCCAGTCGCAGATGCCGCAATCGCAGGTGTGCGTGGTCATGACCGAGCCGTCGGTCGAGGCGCTCTTGCCGACGATGATGACCGTGCAGCCGTCTCCGTGCAGGTCCTCCTGGCCGGGGACGGCCGCGGCCTGCTCCTGTGCCGGGAGCGAATGGCCCGTCAGGGCGACGGCCAGGACGAGCGCCAGGCCCGTGGCCCAAAGATGACGTCTTTTCATGATGCCCTCCTTTCCCGCCGTGGGACGTTACTTCTTGTCCGGCTCGCTCAGGACGTCGAAGGCCCTTACGGCCTTGTTCCACCATTCGGGGCTGGCCGTGGGGATGCGGCCGCTCCGACGCTTCTCGGCGTCGTATTGGGCGAGGTGATTGTATTTCACCCAGAGGTCGTCGCCAAGCTTCCACCAGGCATCGACGACGTTCTGGGCGTTGTTGAGAGTGAATCCGGTGACGTACTTGACCGCCTCCCGGGGGTTCCGCTTGTGGAGGTCTCCGGCCAGGGCGTCGATCTCGGCGATCCGGTCGAGGGCGCCGTCCTCCCACTTCTTCCGGGCGGCTTTCACGTCCTCGATGGCCGCGTTGTAGGCGACCTGGGTATGGAAGTCGACGTAGTCGAAGGCCCAGCGGGCCGACTTGCGGTCCAGGACGAAATGATCGCCGACGGTGAATGAGGCGGGGACGTCCGTCGCGCCCGCGTAGAAGGGGACGTAGCAGGACGTGTCCTGGGCGCCCAGGGCCACCCAGACGATCCCCCCGACCGGGGCGGGCAGCCAGGAGCGGCACTGGGTCAGGGTCGTATATTCGACGTTGGGCACGCTGATGAGCCGCGTCCCCCGGTAATAATTGGGATTCTGGAACGGGCCGCCGCGGAGGCCGCGAACGGGATCGAAGATCGAGCCTTCGGACTTGTCCCGGGTCAGGGCCATGACATCGCGGGGAGAGAGCTTGGCGTCGGGCTTGACCGAGAAGGGGAAGTCCATGTTGGGGGTCTCGGGCTTGAACTTCCGGGACGGAGCGACGAGGTCGAAGAAGCGCCAGGTGCGCGAGCGCCGGCCTCCCGTGCTCTCGGCGCTGCCCTCGGTCGGGGAGTAGGCCCTCTTCCAGCTGAACGCCTGGCCGGCCTTCGGGTCGAAGAGCCCGGCCTCGACGGCATAGGACTCGACGTGGGCCGAGGCCATGAAGAAGTCCGGGTTGCCGAGGTCGAACTCGCCGATGATCGACTCGTTCGTGCAGACGGCGACGTGGTCGTCGGGGACGCGCTGGGCGGCCCAGACGGCGCCCGGCTTGCCGCTCTGCGGCGTCCACAACGGGCCGACGGGCATGATCTCGAAGACCCAGATCTCCTGGGGATCGGAGACGGCCAGCATCTCGCCGCCATCATGGTAGCCATAGCCGTATTGCTCGGCCAGCGAGCCCATGAGCTTGATGGCCTCGCGGGCCGTCCGGCAGCGTTCCATGGCCAGGAGCGTCAGCATGGTGATGTTGGTGGCCGGCGTGGGGGTCCGATTGCCGATCTTGCGGACGTTGCCGATGGTCGACTCGGCGATGGCCAGCTGCTGGTCGTTCATGTAGCCGAAGATGGAGTGATGGTAGGCGTAGGTGTGGGCGGGCTGGGGGATCTCGACGGCCGTCGGGTCCTTGAGCACCGCAGCCCACTTTCCCCCCTCGGAGGGCGGCCAGGTCCGGATCTGGTCGATGTTGTAGAGCCGCCTCTTCGCGGTCGGCTTGTGGTCGGCCGCGGGGATGTGGCGCCAGGTGAAGTCGCAGACGCCGCAGTCGGCCGCGTGGGTGCTCATGACCGAGCCGTCCGTCGAGGCCTCCCGGCCGACCATGATGACGGTGCAGGCCTCGGAGGCCGGATCGAATTCGAGCTCGGCCGCAACGTCCGGCCGGCCGGACCGGTCGAGCCCGACCCCGCCGGCGAAGACGAGAACGGCGAGGACGGCCAGGACCAGGGGGATCGCTTTCTTGCTGAACATTTCGATTACCTCCAGAAGCGGCCCGAGGCGGGCCCGCTCAATTCATGACCACGGCGCCGGCGGGGGCCTTGGACGGGTCGGCCAGGAAGTGCCCGACCCCGTTCTTGACCACGTCGGCGTAGCGCGGGACGCCGCGGACGGCGATGGCCCGGTCCGCGGTCTTCTTCGAGAATTGACGGAGCAATTCCAGGGTCACGGACAGGTTCTGCCCGACCCTCTTCTCCAGCGGCCAGCCGCTCTCGTCGTAGGGGACGAAGAGCTTTTTCTTCTTGGCCAGGCTCAGCAGGAAGGGGTCCTTTCCGTCGAGGAGGAACTGGACCGTCTTCGGCCCTGTTGGCTGGTCGAGGAAGGGGATGGGGGCCTCGAGGAGGAAGGGCAGGGACGGGCCGTGGTCGCCGATCTCCCGGTGGGACAGGCCGCGGAAGCCGGACGGCGAGGGCTCGACGTGGCTTTCGAACCCTTCCATGGCCTTGACCGTCAGCGAGGCCAGGGTGGCGATCTTGACCGAGCTCTCCGGGGCGACGATGCAGTTGGTCACCGGGAACATGGTCTCCGCGCCGTGGATGTCCACGGCCAGGTCGATCTTCTCGCGGCGCATGAGCTCCATGGCCCCGAAGGTCACCCGCTCCATGAGCGGCCCGGCTGCCCGTCCGGGCCAGGTCCGGTTGGTGTTGCGGACGTCGATGTACGACAGGAGCTGGCGGTCGGGGTAGTGGATGTAGACGTCCGGATCGGGCCACTGGTCGAGCGGCGAGGCGTCGCGGTTCCCGTAGCGGAAGCGGCGGGCGCCCCAGTCGGTCGCGACATCGAAATAGAGAGGATAGCCGTCGCCCGGCCGGGTGTTGCGGCTGCCGCTGTTGTTGAAGAAGGGGATGACGAAGAGCGTGCCTTTCTCGACGACGCCGCGCTCGATCACGATGAGGGCGGTCAGCATGCCCTCGGGCTCGTTCGAATGGGTGTTGCCCATGAGCAGGGCTTTTCCCCCCGGTTCCCGGCCCTGGAGGACATAGACGTTCGTATCGCCGGCCGTGCCGGCGAGGCCCGGCGAGAACTCGCTCAGGCGCCGGACTTCGGTGACGCCCGGTCCCTTGATGATCGGGACATCGAAATGGCGGTGGCGCCGGAGCGGCAGCCCGCCCCAGAGGACGAGGCCGAGCAGGATCGACGCCAGAAGCGCCTTCGGAACGATGTCCTTGTTCATGCGCTCCTCCCTCACTTCCACCGCAGGAGCCTGAGGATGAGGGGAACGATCACCAGCAGGTACAGGATGAGGTCCTGGCGGTTGTCCTTCTCCCTGATGAAGTTCCAGGCGGCCAGGACGAGGAGGACGGCCGTGATGACGTAATAGGCGATCATGATCATCGGTCTAAATGCTCCACTTGACCAGGAAGGCCAGCTTCGAGCTGAAGATGATCATGGCCATGGCCGCGGCCGTGATGACCAGCCAGGGAAGCCAGGTGGCCTTCAGGAAGTCCCTATAGGATCCCCCGTATCCGGAGACCATGGTGCTCAGCCGGCCGATCAGGGCGGTCGGCGGCAGGCCGTCCCCGAGGGGCCAGAGGAGGCTCAGCCCGGCGATGACGACCGTCGCATGGAAGCCGATCGAATCCAGGAACCAGATGAGCGGGATGCCGATGATGGCCGCCGCGCCGTAGGTCAGGACCCCTTCGGAGAAGGGGATGATGATCGGCAGGAGGAAGAACAGGAGGACGAGCGGCGTCGAGATCACGGCGAACGAGAGCAGGCCGCGGACCCCGGTCGCGGTCATGATCTGCTGGAGCATCCCGACGACCGCCGTGGTCGCGAGCAGCGGCAGCAGCCTCTTGACGGTGCTCCGGGCCAGGGGCAGGACGGCGATCCTCTTCGGGCTGACCAGGAGGGCGGCCAAGGCGGAGAGGCTGAACTCCAGGGCCAGGCCGAAGATGGGGGTGGCGAAGGGCCAGATCCGATAAGCGGCGACGAGCCCGAAGAAGACGAGGAAGGGGATGAGGACGCGCCACCAGGTCATCCCCTTGGGCGGCTCCGGAAGCTCGACGGGGCCGGCGGCTGCGCCCGCCCCCTTCTTCAGGCCCAGGGCCAGGACGGTGAAAGCGCCCAGCAGGAGGACCGGGATGCCCAGGGTGAATTCAAAGCCGACATAGGGGATGGCCGTCCCGGCGCAAAGGATCATGGCCCAGATGTTGACCGGAGGGGCGGCCGCGCTGAGGCCGGCCACGATGAACAGGATGGCGGCCACGCGCTTCGGGGTGATGCCCAGGCGCCCGAGGGCCATGGCCACGGGCGCCCCGACGACGAGGAGCGAGACGCTCCCGGCCCCGGTCAGCGCGCCCGGGACGAGGACGATGATCATCAGGGCGAGGAGGGCCAGGACCCGCTGCCGGCCGAAGGCGCGGAGCGTGGCCCGCACGGCGTAGACGACCCCGCCGGACTCGTTGACGATGGCCATGAAGAACGTGGCCGTGAAGAAGACGAGCATGACGTCGAGGTAGGTCGTCGAGCCCTCGACCAGGTGGCGGCCGAGGTCGCTCAGGGGCGGGGTCCCCAGGAAAGCTCCCGCCAAGCCGCCGGCCAGGGCCGACGCGAACATCCCGATCTCGACCGAAAGCTTGGCCGCCTTGGCCGCGACGTACGCGGCGACCATGACCGCCAAGATGATCAGGATCTGAGTCGTCATGTCAGACCGGCATCTTACAGGAATACCGGAGGCGGGGTCAACCTTCGACGCAGCGCGGGCGGTCCGGGGGCGTTATTGGACAAAAGACTACGAAATCGCTAAGATATCGGCGGAAAGGGGTCGAAAGGAGTTTCGACCTATGCGCGCATCGAGGCCTCCCGTCCGGGAGGACATTTCCCATCCGTCCGGTCTTCCGCTAGAATATGTCCAGCAAAGGAGATCTCCCATGCGGCGTTCCGTCCTTACGAAATCCCTCGTCCTTTTGAGCCTGGCCGGCTTTCTGGCCGGCGTCGGCGCGCCTTCCCTCCGGGCCCAGTATTACGGCCGGAACAAGGTCCAGTACCAGAAGTTCGACTTCAAGATCATGAAGACCCGCCACTTCGACGTCTACTTCTATCTTCAAAACGAAGATACGGTCAAGATGGCCTGTCTCATGGCCGAACGGTGGTACTCGCGCCTGTCACGGATGTTCAACCACGAGCTCAAAGGGCGCCAGCCCCTCATCCTCTACGGCAGCAGCCCCGAGTTCCAGCAGACGACGGTCATCCCCGACATTCTGGGCGAGGGGACGGGCGGAGTCACGGAGTCGTTCAAGCGCCGCATCGTCCTGCCCTACGGCGCGTCGCTCACCGAGACCGACCACGTCATCGGCCACGAGCTCGTTCACGCTTTCCAATACGACATCATGGCCCAGGGCCATTCCGACCAGGCCCGGGGCTACGACTCCGCCCTGCGCATCCCCCTCTGGTTCATCGAGGGCATGGCCGAGTACCTGTCCATCGGCCCGGTCGATCCCAACACCTCGATGTGGATGCGCGACGCCGTGCGCCGCAAGGAGCTGCCGCAGATCCAGAAGCTCGACAATTCCTACAAGTTCTTCCCCTACCGCTGGGGCCAGGCGGTCTGGGCCTACATCACCGGCCGCTGGGGCGACGAGGTCATCGGCAAGATGATGAAGTCCGTCGGCCGGACCGGCGATTACGAGATCATCCTCGAGAGCGTCCTGGGCATCAAGCTCAAACAGCTCTCGGCCGACTGGCACAAGTCCATGCAGGACGCCTACCTGCCGCTCCTCGAAAAGACCCAGATGGCGGAAGCGATCGGCAGGCCCCTGTTCAAGGGCACCCGGAACAACCCCTACAACGTCGCTCCGTCCATCAGCCCGGACGGCAAGTCCCTCGTCTTCCTGTCGACCCGGGACCTGTTCTCGATCGACCTGTACCTGGCCGACGCCGACACCGGCAAGATCCGACGGAAGATCGTCTCCACCGCCGTCGACCCGCATTTCGAGAGCATCCAGTTCATCAAGTCCGCCGGGGCCTGGGACGCCAAGGGCGAGAAGTTCGTCTTTGCCGGCGTGGCCAAGGGCCGCCCGGTCCTGACCATCATCGACATGGTCCGGGACCGGACCGAGCTGGAGATCCCGTTCAACGAGCTGGCCGAGATCCTCAGCCCGGTCTGGTCGCCCGACGGCCGCTACATCGCCTTCAGCGGGCTGGCCGGGGGCGTCTCGGACCTCTTCATCTACGACCTCCAGGACAAGATCGTCAAGCAGATGACGCGCGACGTCTTCGCCGACCTGCAGCCGGCCTGGTCGCCGGACGGCAAGACGGTCGCTTTCGTCACCGAGCGGTTCTCGACCAACCTCGAGTGGGTCGACATCGGCAACTACGAGCTGGCCCTCCTCGACGTCGAGTCGGGGGCGATCCGGAAACTGCTGGCCTTCCCGGCCGGCAAGAACATCAATCCCCAGTGGTCGACCGACTCCGCCGCCCTGTACTTCCTCTCCGACCAGAACGGCAAGACAGATCTCTACCGGATCGACGTGGCCTCGGCCAAGATCACTCAGGTCACGAACCTCTATTCCGGCATCGCCGGCATCACCGAGCTCAGCCCTTCGATCTCCGTCGCCACAGGGTCCGGCCGGGTCATCCTGTCGGCCTACAAGGACGGTTATTACACGGTCTATTCGATCGACGACCCCGCGCTCCTGGAAGGGCAGTCGTTCCTGGCCCAGTTCGAGCGGGATCCCGGCATCCTGCCGCCGCGGACCGAGCCCGAGGGCTCCCTCCTCGGCCTGCTCAAGAACCCCCTGTTCGGGCTGCCCAAGGACCAGAGCTTTGCCATCGTTCCGTACAAGCCCAGGCTCGGGCTCGATTACGTCTCGCCCCCCAACGTCGCCGTCGGGGTCGACCGCTTCGGGACCTACGGGGCGGGGGGCATCGCCGCGTATTGGAGCGATATGCTCGGCTATCATACGATCGTCACGACGGCGTTCACGGGCTCGCGGCTCATCGACACCTCGGGCGTCCTGGCCTATCTCAACAACAGGTCCCGGTTCAACTGGGGCGGGGCCGCCCAGCGGATCGTCTATCCTTATCCTTATTATTCCTTCGGCATCGAACCGGGGACCGGCAATTACGTCGAACAGGAGGACGTCATCCGGCTCATCAACTACGATGTCTCGCTGTTCGGGTCCTACCCGTTCAGCCAGGTCAGCCGGTTCCAGCTCAGCGGCGGCTTCCGGGTCCAGGATTACCACCACACGATCTATCAGTGGATCTACGACCCCTCCGGCTTCCTGATCGATTACCAGAAGTTCAATCCGGCGGACACGCCGCCCTCGCTGTCCTACGGCTATCTCACGGCCGGGTATTTCTACGACACGGGCATCTTCGGCGCGACGAGCCCGATCCTGGGCCAGAACTTCGGCCTCTCGGTGATGCCCACCGTAGGGAACGTCACCTTCACCACGCTGACAGCGGATTTCCGGAAGTACCTCATGCCGGTCAGGCCCTTTACCCTGGCCTTCCGGGCCATGCACATGGGCCGCTACGGCAGGGGCGCCGAAGACGACCGGTTCTACCCGCTCTACATCGCCTACTGGGACCTCGTCCGCGGCTACGAGTCCTTTTCCCAGGACGAGCTTCTCGCTTACCAGGACGATCCGACGCAGGCGTTCGACTTCAACCGGCTCTTCGGCAGCCGGATGTTCGTGGCCAACGCCGAGCTGCGCTTCCCGCTGCTCGGGCTCCTCGGGCTCGGCAAGGGCTTCTACGGCGCCTGGCCGCTCGAGCTCTACGGCTTCTACGACGTCGGCCTCGCCTACGCCTCGCATCCGAGCTTCTGGTGGGGGGCCGCTGAGAACGGGTATACCGACGCCGATGTCAGGCCCACGTTCTGGGGCGAGGGATTGCGGAAGCCCCTGCAGAGCGTCGGCATCGGGCTCCGGACGAACCTCTTCGGCTACCTCATCCTGGGGCTGAACTACGTCTATCCCATCAACCGGCCGGTGCGCGGCTGGCACTTTCAGGTGAGCATCAGCCCGGGCTTCTGATCGGAAACCGAAAGAAACCGGAAAGTCATTTTTCCGGATATTTAGCAGAAATCCCCTCCGGGTATCTCCGGGGATTTCTGCCCTCCGCTCGTTTCACCTAAGAAAACCGTAAGAACCTATTCAGACATTTCGCAGAAATCCCCTCCGGGTATCTCCGGGGATTTCTGCCCTCCGCTCGTTTCTCTAAGAAAACCGTAAGAACCTATTC
>Ga0105093_10000502_pt1 | contig 14874 bp, 13 predicted proteins | sample PPLLak3March2015_2_FD_79111 | JGI IMG/M metagenome (GOLD analysis project Ga0105093, IMG submission 79111) | Freshwater sediment microbial communities from Prairie Pothole Lake near Jamestown, North Dakota, USA - PPLs Lake P8 Core (3) Depth... | ecosystem: Environmental > Aquatic > Freshwater >... | reverse complement strand
GTCGACCGCCATATGGATGACCTCGTCGATCACGGCGCGGTAGGCGGCCAGCACCGGCCGGCGGTTCGATTGCGCCAGCACCAGGCTTTGGAGGCTGGTGTCCCCGAGGTCCTCCAGAAAGACCAGCCCCGCGAACGTATCGGCGAAATAAATGGCGGGAACCGGAACCAGCCGGTTTTTCAAATGGCGGCCGATGGCCACGAACGCGTCCACCTCGGCAACCCCTGCCGTGGCGCACAGGCCGTGGTCCGCCAGGACCATCCCGCCGCCGCCGCCGTTCCAGCGCGACCACTGACGGTCGGAGCCGTCCCCTTCGATCCGCTCCACGGCGACGCCTTCCGGCAGGATGCTGGAAAAGGCCCGCTGCCAGGCTTCCCGAGCCGATGCCTCGACCGCGGTCGACCGGTAGCGCGCCTCGGTGCCCAGGTCCCTCCAGACCCCCCGCTCCGGGACGAAGGCGAGCACCGTCCGCCGGGCGGCAATCATCGCTCGGAAGGCGTCGATGCTGTTATAGAAGCCATGCTCCGGGATGAAGTCGAGGACGACCGGATCCAGGACCTGGATGCCGGTAAAGGTGAGCGCGCCGGCCGCCGCGTCGGCGCCGGCAAACGCGCGGACCCGCCTGTCCGGATCTACCTCGACCTGGTTGAATTCCGGATCGTCGACCAGAACCAGCGTCGCGGCCGGCCGACAGCGAAGGTGAAATTCGTAGACCGTCTTCAAATCGATCGTCGAATAAATGTCGGCGTTGATGACCATGAATGGCCGGTGATCCCAGAAATCGGCCCAATTCTTGATGGCTCCGCCGGTTCCCAGAATGACGGGTTCGTGGCGCAGAAGCACCGGAATGTCGAAGCGCCGGGAGGCGACGAACGCCTCGATCGCATCCGGCAGGTGATGGGTGTTGATGCCTACGGATTCGCAGCCGGCCTCCGTCAAGTTGCGGATGTGGATGTCCAGCAGTGGCCGCCCGGCCAGTGTGAACAGGGCCTTGGGGGTCGTCAGCGTGTGGGGCCGCAGGCGCGTGCCCAGGCCGGCTGCCAGGATGAGGGCTTTCATGGCTTCAGGCACCGTAGTGCGTTTTCGATGGCGCTCGCACAGCGCTCCAACGCCTCGGTGCCCTCCGCTCCCCGGAAAGACTGGCTCGTGAAGAATTCCAGGGCGTTTTCGTAGGCCACCTTGGATAGCGCTTCGCGCTGCCCGATCTCCTTGTTCCGGTACATGCGGCTGCCCTGGGCGGCGATTTTGCGGACCCGATCCTTGGCTTCTTCGGCCACCGACGGGCTGTGGCGCAGATAGCTGAGAGCCACCCAATAGGATTCCAGGAACGTTTTCACAAACATCGCGAAAAGCTTCAGCTTGCGAAAACCGACGGCGGTGACATTGTAAGTGTCCGGCAGGCTGGGGTGCGGGATCAGCACGGCGTCTTCGATCAAGCGGTTGAGCTCGGCCCGCAGGTGAACTTCGGCCGGGGCGTCGGCGTCGAAGACGAATTCGTACCGGAAGAGGTCCTGCAGGAATTCATATCGGGTGTGCAGATCACACGCTGAAAACTGAAAAGCATCCTCCTGCAAGATGGCCAGCGCGGTGAAGGCAGTCGGAATGAAAAACGCCACGCACGAATTTTTGTAGTACTCCAGCAGGGGGCGTCTGGTTTCCCTCAGGAGATAGCCGGGAGGATGATCGGCGCTCTTGAAGTTCTCGTCGGCGGGTTCCAGGATCCGGCGCTGGGCATAGGATTCCAGAGCATGGAGGGCGGCCCGACGGTGGTCCATGATCAGGGTGTCGGCCAGTTTCACCCCCATGGCATAGAGGTGATTCATATAGAGCTCCATGACCCCCATGATCTCTTCCCGGTCGAGGCGTTCGCGGCCGCTGTTCAGAATGGCGGCGGCGGTGAGGGCGTGGGGGGTGACGACGCTCACCTGGTTGATGGCATGGACAATGCGGTGGCCGAGGCCGCGGCAGAACGCACCGAAATCCTTGGGAGACATCGCTCCGAGAGCGCCGGCGCCGCGCCCCGCCAGGTCGTTCACGGATATCGGCGCGGCAAACTGGAGATAGACTTTGCCGTAGCGCCGCTGCAGAAACTTGCGAGCCTTGATCACCTGCCAGATATTCTCCGGCTTCTTTTGTCCGCCTTCGATCTCATGCAGGTAGGAGGTTTCCTCGAGCACCCGGTCGTAGCCGATGGATGCCGGAACGAAAATCAAATCCTCGCAGGCGCCGTTTTTCAGTGCGCTCAATAGTATGGAGAGCAGCCCCAGCTTCGGCAGCAGCACTTTGCCGGTCCGGCTGCGGCCGCCCTCGATGAATTGCTCGACGGAGAAACCTTCTTCGAGAACCTTGTGCACATACTCGGCAAAGGCGCGGGCATAGAGGACGGCCCCCTTGAAGGTCCGGCGGATGAAAAACGCACCTCCCCGGCGAAAGAGCGGGCCGATCGGCCAGAATGAAAGGTTTTTGCCGGCGGCGACCAGCGGGCAGGGTTGGTCGTGGTGATAGAGCACATAGGACAGCAGCAGGTAGTCGACATGGCTTTTATGTGATGGCACAAAAACGATCGGCCCCCGCAAGGCCGCGCGCTTGACCGTCGCCAGTCCTTCCGTATCGAGCGCGACTCCGTCGAAAATGGTTCGGAAGATCCATCCGACGATGGCCGAATAGAACCGGATCCAGGTCGGGTTTAGGGCTGCCGCGATTTCATCGAGATAATCGCCGGCCTGGGCTCGGACCTCCGCCAGCGGGAGATGGTGGTTTTCAGCATGGGTCTGCATAAACTGCTGGAAGCGCTCGCCGTTCAGGATGCTTTCTCTCAGCTCGGCGCGCGATTTCAGCACCGGGCCGGTAATGCTCTGGCGGTGCCGGCTGATCCGGGTCAGGATTTCGCCGCGCAGAATGCCCGCCTGATAGTCGCTGCGGTGATCGGCCATCTCAGGCTGCGCCAGAAAGCGGCGCATGTCGATGGGCGGCGATAATTCGACGAATACGTTGCCCGGGTTCTTAAACAGGGATGCCAAGAGCCGCAGCCGCCCCGGCTCATCCTCGGGGCCGAAGAGCATGTCGACCAGCGTCAACCGCGCCCGGCGGGGGTTTCGGCTGAAAAACATCAGCTGCGGAACGATCAAGATCGGCCGATCGGTCCTCTTCTGCTGCGAGATCAGAAATTCAACCGGGTCGGGGCGCGGACGGCGAAATCGATGCCAGAGCCGTCGTTTTTCGATCAGCGGCAGGAATCCAGCCTGTCCCTGCAGCAGTTGCGTTTCCAGGAAGCCGTTGGCCATCGGATCGGGCATCCGTCGGAGCTGCCAGAGACTGTCCGCGTAAGCCAGTAGAATTCGAAGCATCCGCGCCAGCGGCTGCCAGACGAACCACCGGCACCCGAGACCGAGGGTCGGGAACGGTAGGCCCATGGCGGCGTACCGCGTGTAGGCGAACAGAAAAGCGAAGGCGGAGCGGAACCGCGAGGCAAAAACGACGATGGCATCCGGTGGAAGATCCTGCAGAACTGCGGCCTGATGCGCTTCCAGGCGGATGCCCGAGTAAAAAAGCTTCAAGGCCAGCGACATCAAGCGGCCCAGGCGGCTGGGCAGAACGTTCGGATAGTGGTGGCGGCTGCCTTGAAGGACACGGTTCATCCACCTGCGGAAAGCTCCGGCCGGAGCAGGCGGCGGCTGATGTTCGGGTCGATCCATGACGTTTCGCTCGCAGGTTGAAGCAAGGCCTTGCCGACGATCGGTCTGTGCTGCAGAGCGCCGGCCGGACGATTAGGTTTTCCGTAACAGACTCCCTTGGTTTTTGCAACTTGCGCCTGGCGCTAACTCTCCGAAAGCGTTTCGTATCCTCGGTGCCGCGCAATGGCCGCCGCCGCGATGGTTTGTAAATTGGCCTTGTCAGAGGCCAGCGGCTGTGTTATAAGTGACCACATTGCTCTTTTTGGTGCGACCGGTTCAATCCGACAGCGTCGCAGTCCGATCGAGCTTCCGCAAGCTTGCGATAAGAGGAATCGTCCATTTTTCCGCAAAAATCACACTTGAAACAAGCAGGAAAGGAGAAGGCAGCGTTATGAAGACTTTGATTGGCGGTGCGGTGGCGACGGCGTTGGGCCTGATCGGCCTCGGCTTCTGGTGGAAAGAGTTTCTGATGGTTCTGGGCGGAACCATTCCGGCGGTTTTGCTCCTGGGCGGCGGCTTGGCGATCTATCTCGGTTTTGACGAAATGAAAGACACCTGGAAGAAAGACGAACCAGTCGCCTCTGCAGTGACGGCCGACGAGCTGGAAAAGTACAAGAGCGAGATCTCCGATCTCAAGAGAGAGCTCGATGGCCTGAAAGCGGATAAGAAATCCGATTAGCCTCAACCGCCTACAGAGAGCCCGGCGCTGCTTCGTTGCCGCCGGGCTTCGTCATTTTCCCGCCTGCCGGATGGCCGATGTGGCCAACGCATCGGCGCGTTCATTCTCCACCACCCCGCGGTGCCCCTGCACCTTGATCAGCTTCAAATCGCCAAACGCCGCCATCTGCTTGCGAATGGCGCTGATAAGGTCGGTGTTCTTCTTGGGCTTCCAGTTCAGGGTGAGAACCCCGAGCGCATAACCGCTGTCGGTGTAAACGCGGACAGCAAACCGCCGGTTTCGTACGGCGGCCAGGCCCTTCTGAATCGCCAACAGCTCGGCGATGTTGTTCGTGGTTTCTCCGATGTACTCCGAGATTTCCTTGCGTTGTGAGCCGCACTGAAGCACCACCCCAATCCCCGCCGGCCCCGGATTTCCGGAGGAGGCCCCGTCCGTATGGATGTGAACGATCCGATCCGCGGGCGGATCGCTCGGCGGCTTCGCGTGGTCGGCGGAACGGTCCAAGGGCGTTTGCAGCTCTTCTTCCGGCACCTCCTCCAGGCATTTTAGGTCATGGCGCTTCACCCGGTACTCATGCGGCTGGTCCAACTGGTACTTGATGCGCACGCGGCCATCCATCTGGAGCGGTCGGCCTTCGGCGTCCGTTTCCACCCAGACCTTATTCTTCTTGAAGCGCATCCGGATCCAGGCGGCGCCCGCGGCGTCGGTGGCGTACATAGAAGATTTTGGGTTCATGTGCCTCTGACGGGTTTGCAGAGAGCATAGAGCATAAGGCCAAAGGTATAAAAAGGAGCAGTCCACCCTAAGCCCAATGCGCTCTGCCCCTTATGGATACAAATGATACGCCCGGCTCATCGCCTTGAATTCCTCGAGCGGAACCTGCCAGGACGCCTCGATGGCCTCGATGGGTTCGAGAGCCTCCAAACGCTGTCGGATCGACGAATCCCCGATGAGCAGATCGATCGGCCATTTTTCGTATTCGTATTCGTACGGCGGCGGCCGCCAGGCGAATGCCAGCGGGTGATGCCGGATGACCGCCTGCAGCAGGCGCAAGGTGGCGGCGTAAGGTGCGTAGCACGCCGGATCGGTCACATGGATCTGGAATCCGGCGCAGCAGTGGCCCTGCCACTTGTTCGAAGTCGGCTCAAAGGCTGTCGGACGGAGAACCACCCCGGCAATGGGGGTCTGGCGCCATTCGGCCGTCAGCCGGGACAGGTCGAGAAAAGGGGCGCCGAAGAGCTCGAACGGTTGAGTGGTGCCGCGCCCCTCGGATACGTTGGTGCCCTCCCACAAGACTTGTCCGGGGTAGACCATGGCCGCGGCCGGTGTCGGCAGGTTGGGAGAAGGGGCCACCCAGGGCAGACCGGTGTCGGTAAACAGCATTCGGCGCTCCCAGCCCGCCATGGGAACCACCTCGAGATCGCAGCCGATGCCGAAGCGGGTGTTGAACAGTCGCGCCAGCTCGCCAATGGTCAGGCCGTGGCGCATGGGGATGGGAAAACGGCCGACAAAAGAGCTGTACGCGGGGTTCAGCGAGTTGCCTTCGACCGATTCTCCGCCCAAGGGATTGGGGCGGTCGAGAACCGCTACCTTCTTGCCGCAGTCGCGCGCGGTTTCCATGCAATAGGACATCGTATAGATGAAGGTGTAGACCCGGGTGCCTGCATCCTGGAGATCGACCAGCAGAACGTCGATGTCGTTGAACATTTCCGGGCGCGGGATGCGCGTGGATCCGTAGAGGCTGAAGACCGGCAGGCCAAGAACCGGGTCGGTCATATCCGCGGACTCGATCATGTTGTCCTGCTTTTCGGCGAAAAAACCATGCTGGGGTGAAAACAGAGCCCGCAGGGCGCCGGGAAAACGCTGCCGCAATCGGTCGCGGGCGTGATGAAATCCGCGATCGACCGAAGCCGGGTTGCACAGCAGGCCGAGGCGTTGTCCCTTGAACCAGGCCGGCGGATCGGCCAGCAGTCGTTCAAGTCCGGTTTGGACGAAACCCATCGTCGCTGAAAACCTCCCTTCGGCCAATGGATGGAGCCGAGTTCATCACTCCGCCAATGGATCGAATTCCGCCCTGCCGCTCATCAGCGCTGCGGCTGGAACCTGGGGGCGCCGAACCAGGCTTGAATCGCACCGGCTTATCCTGACGGCGTCATCATTTTTTTAGCACAACCGCCGGATAGGTGGAAGCCCTGCTTGGCGGGTAATCGAATGCAGACAGGGTGGCCAAATCCCTTGACAGCCCTACGATTAATCTCTAAAAAGAAATTTTACTTTTTTCAGCTCCATCGACCGGTGGGTTGCGCTTCGTTTCGGCACGATCCTGGTCTGAAAAGATGGAATTTCGGAGGCATTTGGGTGGGTCTGAGGCTGGAGGGCGTCGTCGTCCTGGTCGGCAGCTACGGCAGCGGCAAGTCCGAAGTCGCGGTCAACCTCGCCGTTCACCACCGCCAGACAGGGATGAACGTCCGGATGGCGGACCTTGACTTGGTGAATCCTTACTTCCGATCGCGCGAGGCCGAGACCCAACTCACCGACCTCGGCATCGATGTGGTTCTCCCGCCCAGGCCGTACGCTCAATCGGAGTTGCCAGTACTGAGCCCGCGCGTGGCCGGATTGATCCGTCAGACGGAGGGGCTGGCCATTCTCGATGCCGGCGGAGACGCCGTCGGCGCCATGGTGCTTGCGGCGCTCGGGAACGCGTTCAGCGGATGTCCCTGCCAGGTCCTGCAGGTGATCAATCCCTTGCGGCCGGATACCAGCACCGTGGCGGGCTGCGAGCGGATCCGGCAGCAGATTGAGGCATCGGCCAAACTGGCGATCACGGGGCTGATCGGAAACGCCAACCTGATCGACGAGACCACGCCCCAGGTGATTACGGACGGCTATGCCTTCACCACTCAGGTGAGTGCGGCCAGCGGACTGCCGCTGGTGTTTGTGACGATCGCCGAGGAGTTGCTGTCCCAGGTGGACCCGGCGAAGTTTGACTGTCCGATTCTGACGATCCGGCGCCAACTGGTGCCGCCCTGGAAACGGGCGCGCAAGCTGTGAGGAGGACGTAATCGATGGCCTATGAGCATGTAGTGGATGCGGAGCGGTGCAAGGGATGCGGGTTGTGCGTGAGCGTATGTCCGAAGAACGTATTGGAGATCAGCAAAGAGATGAACACCAAGGGGTATTTTCCGGCGGTTCAGGCGCGGCCCGAGGATTGCATCTTTTGCGCGATTTGCTGCACGATGTGTCCGGACGTGGCGATTACGATCAACGAGATCGCCGAGGCCGCGGGGGTATCGGGCGCTGGGAGGAAGTAAGATGGGCAAGGTGCTGATGAAAGGCAATGAGGCGATCGCCGAGGCGGCGATTCGTGCGGGGTGTTTGAACTATTTCGCCTATCCGATCACCCCGCAGTCGGAGGTAGCGGAGTATTTGTCCAAGCGGCTGGTGGAGGCGGGGGGCGTATTTTTGCAGGGGGAGAGCGAGGTGGCCGTGTCGTACATGATATTTGGTGCGGCGGCGTGCGGGGCGCGGGTGTTCACGACCTCCTCGAGTCCTGGGATCAGCCTGATGAGCGAGGGAATCAGCTACATCACGGCGGCGGAGTGTCCGGCGGTGTTTGTGAACATCATGCGGGGTGGGCCCGGGCTGGGAGGGATTCTGCCCTCGCAGGCGGATTATTTTCAGTCGGTGAAGGGCGGGGGCCATGGGGACTACCGGCTGTTGGTGCTGGCGCCGGCGAGCGTGCAGGAGGCCGTGGAGATGGTAATGGCGGCCTTCCCGCTGGCGGAGAAGTACCGCAATCCGGTGATGATTCTGGGCGACGGGCTGATCGGTCAGATGATGGAGCCGGTGGAATTCCCAGAGCACCTCAAGGTGGCGGCGTCGAACAAGGACGAGTGGGCGACCAACGGGATGGCGACGCGCCAGAGCAGCCGGCGCAATCTGGTCAAGACGCTCTATCTGGTGCCCGAGGAGCTGAACGCGCACAACTTGAAGCTGAAGGCCAAGTACGACCGCATGAAGCGGGAAGAGTTGCGCAGCGAGAGCTACAACCTGCAGAGCGACTATCGGATTTTGATCGTTAGTTACGGCACGATGAGCCGGGTGTGCCGGACGGTGATCGACAGCTTCAAAGAGCAGGGGATCGAGATCGGGATGGTACGGCCGCAGACGCTGTTCCCGTTTCCGCGGCAGGCCATTCATGCGGCCGTGAGCAAGGCCAGCTGCCGTGCGGCGGTTAGCATCGAGATGAGCATGGGGCAGCTGGTGGAGGACGTGGAGTTGAGCGTTCGGGGGGCGCGGCCGGTGCACTGGTACGGCAAATGCGGCGGCGAAGTGCCGACACCGGAGGAAGTCATGGAGGAGATCGGCAAACTGCTTTAACGCGGGGGGCTTCGAAGCGGAGCAACCTTTACAGGAGCAAACGTCATGGGTAAAGCCTTTCATCGTCCGCAGGCGCTGGCCGAGGTGGTCACGCACTATTGCCCGGGATGCACACACGGGGTGGCGCACCGGCTGGTGGCCGAGGTGATCGACGAGTTAGGGATTGCCGGCCGCACGGTGGGGATTGCGCCGGTGGGCTGCGCGGTGCTGTGCTACAATTACTTTACGTTTGATTTTCAGGAGGCAGCGCACGGGCGTGCGCCGGCGATGGCCACGGGAATCAAGCGGGTCCGTCCGGATCTGATCGTGTTCACCTACCAGGGGGACGGTGATCTGGCGAGCATCGGGATGAGCGAGATCATCCACGCGGCGAACCGGGGGGAGAAGTTTACGACCATATTCATCAACAATGCCGTTTACGGGATGACCGGGGGGCAGATGGCGCCGACGACGATGCCCGATCAGCGCACGACGACCTCTCCCTTCGGGCGCAAGGTGTTGCAGACGGGGATGCCGGTGAAGATGGCCGAGTTGCTTTCGGCGCTGGAGACGCCGGGCTACATTGCGCGGGAGGCCTTGCTGAAGCCGAAGTACATCAACCGGGCGAAGAAAGCGATCCACAAAGCGTTCAGCTACCAGGTGGCGAACACCTGTTTCAGTTTGGTGGAGCTGATCAGCACCTGTCCGACGAACTGGGGGATGACGCCGACGGATGCGTTGAAATGGGCCGAGGACACGATGCTGCCGTATTATCCACTGGGCGAGTTCAAGACGCCGGAGGCGGGCCGCACGGCCGGGAGGGCGAAGGATGCAAAGTGAGGTTCAGTTTGCGGGGTTCGGCGGCCAGGGGGTGATGCTGATGGGACAGATTCTGGCGCAGGCCGCGATGCACGAGGGCCGGGAGGTGGTGTGGATTCCCTCCTACGGGCCGGAGATGCGGGGGGGTACGGCCTATTGCACGGTGGTGATCAGCGACCGGCCGGTGGGCTCGCCGATCATCCGCAACCCGCAGCATCTGGTGGCGATGAACCGGCCGTCGCTGGAGAAGTTTGCGCCGACGGTAAAAAAAGGTGGGGTGGTGTTTGTGAACGCCTCGATCATCCCGATCGGCTCCGGCCGCAACGACGTGGACGAGCTGCGGGTGCCGATCATCGAGCTGGCGCAGGAGCTGGGCAACGTGAAGGCGGCCAACATCGTGGCGTTGGCGGCGTTTGTGGCGCGCAGCCGGATTGTGAGCTTCGAGGCGCTGACGGCGGCGGTCAAGGACAAATTCGCCGAGAAGACCAAGCTGATGCCGCTCAACCTCAAGGCCCTCGAGGCCGGCCGCACAGCGGCCGGCGGCAATTAGGGGTGTTGCTTTGCGGGCGCCCGGTTCACCGGGCGCTTCATAAGGAGGCTGCCGCTTCGAATCGCATTCGACGCACGCAATTTGAAATCCGAAACCGGCTTTATACATCGTGAATCTCAAGGTCCCTGAACACATCCGATCCATCCCGCTCTACGTGCCCGGCAAACCGATCGAAGAACTCGAACGTGAGCGCGGCATCCGGCACTCCGTCAAGCTGGCTTCCAACGAAAACCCGCTGGGGCCTTCGCCCAGGGCGCTCGCTGCCGTTCAACGGATGCTGGCATCGGTGCACCGCTACCCGGACAGCTCCGGCTTTGAGCTGATCCGCAAACTGGCCGCGAAGCTCCGGCTCGCCCCGGAGCAGATTTTGCTCGGCAACGGGTCCGACGAGATCATCAACCTGCTTGCCAGGGCCTATCTGCAGCCGGGGGACGAGGTGATCATGCCGCAGCCCTCGTTTCAGATGTATGAAATCGAGGCGCGCGCGGCCGCCGCCATCCCCGTGCCGGTCCCGCTCAAACACTTTCGCACCGATCTGGCGGCCATGGCGGACCGGCTCACTCCGCGCACGCGCATCGTGTTCGTGAATACCCCACACAACCCGACCGGCAGCCTCGTGACCCGCTCGGAGCTTGAGACGTTCATGGCGCGGCTGCCGGAGGGCGTCCTTCTGGCCCTGGACGAGGCATACATCGAGTTCGTGCGCGACCCGGCCGGTCCGGACAGCCTGGATTATGTGAGAGCCGGTCACCCGGTGGTGGGCCTGCGGACCTTCTCCAAGGCTTACGGGCTGGCTGGCCTGCGCATCGGATACGGAGTCATGCCGGCCGAGGTCGCCGAGGTGCTGGGCCGGGTGCGTCCGCCGTTCAATGTCAACCTCTTGGCCCAGGCGGCCGCTGCGGCGGCGCTTGACGACGATGGGTTCTTGCGCGAAACGCTGGAAGCCGTTCATGCAGGCGTGGACTATCTGCAGCGTGCACTCGCCGAGCTGGGCCTCGAATGCCAACCCACCCAGTCGAATTTTATCATGGTCCGGGTGCCGGGAGAGGGGCGTCAATTCTTCGAGAACCTGCTCGACCGCGGAGTGATCGTTCGGCCGCTCGCCAGCTACGGATTTCCGGATTGCATTCGGGTCAGCATCGGGCGGCCCGAGGAGAACCAGCGGTTCGTCGAGGCGTTGAAGCAGGTGCTGGCGCTATAAAAACCGGATATGGGATGGGGAATTCTGGATGCTGGATGAAAGATCTATCTCCTATGAAAAAACTGCTCATCACCATCGACGGCCCGGCGGGTGCAGGCAAGAGCACCGTCAGCCGCTCGCTGGCCGACCGGCTGGGCTATCGCTATGTCGATACCGGCGCCCTGTATCGCGGGGTGGCCTTCATCGCCAAACGCCGGAGGGTTGCCCCGCAGGACGATGCCGGTTTGAGCAGCCTGCTGGAGGGGCTGGCGCTGAATTTTCTGCCGGGAACCGACGGACAGCGCCTGACGGCCAACGGCGAGGACATCACCGACGCGATCCGGACCCCGGAGATTGCGATGCTGGCTTCGGCGGTATCCGCTCGGGCGGTGGTGCGGGCCTTCCTGCTGAAGATTCAGCGCGAGCTGGGCCTGCAAAAGGCAGCGGTTTTCGAGGGGCGTGACATGGGAACCGTGGTCTTTCCCGAGGCCGACGTCAAGTTCTACCTGGATGCCTCCACCCAGGTCCGGGCACAGCGCCGATTCGCCGAAGCCAAGGCCAAATCCGATGTGTCGATCGAAGCGATCGAACGCGACATGCAGCTTCGCGACCGGCAGGATAGCAGTCGGGCGTTAGCGCCCCTCAAAGCGGCTCCCGATGCCGTGATGATCGACTCCACCGAGCTGAGCATCGATCAGGTGGTGGAACAGATGCTGGCGCATGTCCGGGCGGTTCTGGAACCTGCCTGAGCGCGCTCGTTCGATTGGCGGGCGACCGGCCGCCGATTTTATCGTTGCATTTTTCGGCCAATCTGCTACAGATAACCGGTTTAGAATATCAGCTAAGAAACAAATTTTGAGGCCAAGGGGGAAAGGCGTGTATGGTCAACATCACAACCAACTCTGAAAAAGATCAGGTGATCGAAAAACAAGCCTCGGCGGGCGCCGCCGAAGGAAAAGAGTTCAGCATGGACATGGTCGACAGCGCGGAGCCCTCCATGAATATGTACGAGGACAGCTTCGGCCAGTTCAAGGAAGGCGAAGTGGTCACCGGGGTCATCACAGCGGTCGACAAGGACCTCGTGCTGGTCGATATCGGCTACAAATCCGAAGGGCAGATCCGCATCCACGAATTCCGGGCCGAGGACGGCAGTATCACCGCCAAGGTCGGGGATCGGGTGGAAGTGATGGTTGAGTGGTGGGATGACGAGGACGAGCGCGTCATCCTGTCCAAGGAAAAAGCGGCCAACATCAAGGTCTGGGAAAATATCAAGAAGTGCCATGACGAGGACGGCACCATCCGCGGAACCATCACCAGCCGGGTCAAGGGCGGCTTCTCCGTGGACATCGGCGTGCCGGCGTTCCTGCCGGGCTCGCAGGCGGACCTGCGACCCATCCGCAATCTGGACGACATGGTGGGCAAGACCTACGACTTCAAGATTCTGAAATACAACCGCAAACGCAGCAACATCGTGCTCTCGCGGCGGGTGCTGCTGGAGAAGGAACGCGAGAGCAAGCGTGCGGCGACGCTGTCTTCGATCCACGAGGGCAAGGTGCTGCCGGGCATCATCAAAAACATCACCGAATACGGCGTGTTCGTGGACCTCGGCGGCGTCGACGGGCTGCTGCACATTACGGATATTTCCTGGGGCCGGGTCAAGCATCCGTCCGACCTGTTCAAGATCGGCGATCAGATCAATGTCAAGGTGCTCAATCTCGACCTCGAAAAGGAGCGGGTTTCGCTCGGCATGAAACAGCTGGCGGCCGATCCCTGGAGCGTTGCGTCCCAGCGCTATCCGGTCGGCATGCGGGTGACCGGGCGAGTGGTCAGCCTGACCGACTACGGCGCCTTCGTGGAACTGGAGGAAGGCATCGAGGGTCTGATTCATGTCTCTGAGATGTCCTGGACCCGCAAGGTCCGGCATCCGTCCAAGGTGGTCTCGGTTGGCGAGGAGGTCGATGCGGTCGTGCTGGACATCAAGCCCGAGGCCCGGCGGATTTCTCTGGGCATGAAGCAGGTGGCGCCCAATCCCTGGGATGTGATCGCAGAGAAATACCCCGTCGGAACCACGATCGAAGGCAAGATCAAGAACATCACCGATTTCGGCATTTTCATCGGCATCGATGAGGGCATCGACGGCCTCGTGCATATTTCCGACCTCTCCTGGACCAAGCGCGTCAAGCATCCCTCCGAGATCTACAAGAAGGGGGACGTGGTGCAGGCCATCGTCCTGGACATCGAGAAGGACAACGAGCGCTTCTCGCTCGGCGTCAAACAGCTTCAGGAAGACCCTTGGAAGACGGTGGGCGCCCGCTATCGGGTCGGTACCGAGATCACCGGCACCATCACCAACGTGACTGACTTCGGCGTGTTCGTGGAACTGGAGGAGGGCATCGAGGGCCTCGTCCACGTGTCCGAGATCAGCAAGGAAAAGATCAAGACGCCGGTGGGGAAATACAACATCGGCGAGATGATCACCGCCAAGGTGATGACCATCAACAGCGACGAACGCCGCATCGGCCTGTCGATCAAACGGCTGGAAGTAGACCGCGAGCAGAGCATCCTCAGCGAGTACGTGAGCAGTATGGGTCAGGCGCCCACCACCACCTTCGGCGAACTGCTGCGGGAGAATCTGCAGGAGAAGTTGAAAGAAGAATAGGGGCCGCTCGGTTGAATCGGCCTATTTGATGGACCGCTCAATTCCGTTGCATTCAAAACCCCGCTTCTCCGAGCGGGGTTTTTTTCTGGCTTTCCCATTCCGGCAGCGTCGACTTCCCAAACAGCTATATGAAATGCGTCTCGAACCCGCTCTGGTTCGGATGGTCGAATCATTCCATCCTCCTGTATTTGAAAAAAAATCCCTTGCAGGTTGGCGTCCGTCTATTGTTCTCAAATCTCCTTCCACCTAACCGAGCAATGAGGCGGTCATTGTTTTGTTGCGAGAATGAACAGACGACGGAAGGCCAACAACACCGTGCCGTCGGCTCGCGGCGGGTAATGAGGGGCCAGCGCCCTCGCGTAAGCGGCTATGAATTCGGGCTGGTCGCTCGGCCGCAGGGCATCGAGGTAGGGGCGCAGACTGGTTCCCATTGCCCATTGGACCTCCGGGTCTTTGCCGCGCAGGACATGCAGATATTGCTGCGGGTTCCAATCGGATTTGGGGTTGCTCATCGGTCCTCCTAAATTCTCTGCAGGGACTTGATCGCCAAGCGGTTTTTATATTGCATGATTCACAGCCGAAACCGTAGGGTCATCGGCCGGCGGATGTCAGAAGCGCTTCTTCAACAAATCGCGCGATGGCTTCGAGCAGCACTTCCCGAGGGAAGGCATTGCGCGTGACGAAGGCGTCGGCCAACGTGCCCGGAAATTGGGCAAACAGATCACGTCTATTCAGAAGGAGACGATGAAAACACTCCAGGATTACCCGTGGCCCGGGAACGTCCGGGAGCTTGAAAACATCATTGAACGGGCCGTGATCCTGTGCCCCGGACCGGTCTTGCAACTCGCAGATAAACTGGAGATCTCGTTCCCCTCCGTGTCATCCACCATAAGAACCTTAGAAGAGGTGGATCGAAATCAAATCATTAAAATTCTTTCGGAAACCCGGTGGCGC
>Ga0105093_10000501_pt1 | contig 14929 bp, 10 predicted proteins | sample PPLLak3March2015_2_FD_79111 | JGI IMG/M metagenome (GOLD analysis project Ga0105093, IMG submission 79111) | Freshwater sediment microbial communities from Prairie Pothole Lake near Jamestown, North Dakota, USA - PPLs Lake P8 Core (3) Depth... | ecosystem: Environmental > Aquatic > Freshwater >... | reverse complement strand
CCTTTTTGCCGTTGTGCTTGACGTAGTCGACCATCGCGATGTCTTCGGTGTGGTCGTCGATGACCCAGATGTAGCTGTTGAACTCGTTCGGGCCGCCATTGCGGCCGCGGAGGGTGTCCTTGTTCTTGGCGATGAGGACGCCGTTGTCCGGGGTGAACGAATCGTAGCCGATGCGCTGGACCACCTCGAGGGTATAGAAATCATAGTTCGGCGTGCCCGCGGAGAGCGGTTTCGTCGCCGGGTCGTCGGGCGGGGTGAGGTCGCCCGGCTTTTCGCCGTCGAAACGGACGACGACGCCGGCGTAAGTGCCCGGGAGGGGATCGACGGCCCGGGCCGTGACCTCGGCCACGGCCAGGCCGTTCGCGGCCAGGGCGGCCCGGCCCACGGTCAGGAGCTCCGACGGCTCGATGAACTTGTTCTCGAGGCGGTTGCGGACCATCAAGCCGGCCGGCATGAAGGCGCCCTGGCGCGGCGGCACGACCCAGCGCTTGTGCGGACCGCCCGGCCCGTTGAAGCAGCCGCGGTCCATCATGTCCCACGTCCCGGCGGCGACGCGGCGGTAGGGCTGGACGTAGGGATTGTTGTTGAGGTCGGGCAGGCGGAAGGCGAAGTGGCCGAGCTCGTGGGTGATGGTGCCGGAATTCTCGCCCTGGCGCATGGAGGACAGACCCCATTGCTGGGCGCCGGCCAGCCAGCTCGTCCATTCGACGTAGCGGGTCGGGACCCAGCGGGGCTTGGCCGGGTCGGGATTTCCCCATTCGGCCGGGATATCGTCCTTGGAGGCGAACTTCATCTCGCCGAATTCCTGCCAGACGCCGGTCTCGTCATAGCTCGCGTAGAGGCGCAGGACGGCGTCGAACTCATTGCGCACGTCCTTGCCGATGGCGGCGGCCCAGATCGCGTCGCAGTCGCGCTCCATGCGTCCTTCGGGGCGGCTGCCGTCGGGGGTCTGGTCGTTCTGGCCGTACTCGTTGAGGCCGTAGTACCAAATGGGCTTGGGCATGCGGTAGGGGCCGAAGACCTCGACCTCGGTGATGCCGAACCGCCCCCGGGACTGCTCCATCCAATAGCCGTTGATGGTCTGGCCGTAGTTGACGTCGCCCGGCTTCATCCAGAAATCGGCGTAGAACTGAGGGACCTGGTCGCGGGAGATGGGGTCGATCTGCGGATTGCCGAACGGGTCTGAGCCCTTGGGCATGGTGATGACGAAGGGCTGGTCCGGGAAATCGATGCCGACAACGGCCAGCTTGAAGCCGCGCTGAGGCTTGATCGACGGGTCGGCCCAATTGCGTCCGGGGATGGGGCGATAATCGTCCCAGGTCATGGCGTCCTGGTCCTGGACGCGTTGGGGGTCGATGGGCGCGGGCGAAGCCACGGCGGTCTGCTGCAGGGATCGTGGCGCGTCTGCGGCCACGAAGAGCAGGGATGCTCCGACAAGAGCGGCGGCGGCGGCGAGTCGGACGCTGTTCGGTCGGATCATGGGGCCTCCTATTCGGCGGATCGGCGCCGGTGACACACAACTAAATACACCTAATCGTCCGAGATGTGAACCGCGTCATGCATTTAGATGTCCATTGCCGCTATGTTATACTCACCCCCGATCAATGACCGGCACATACACCCGTTCACCGCGTCACCTAAATCGGATCCAGGCCGGTCCCTTTTCGAATCCGGGAGGCGGCCTTGGCGCCCTGGGGGAGATCCGATGAGGAAACGGTCGACGGGCCTGGCGATTGCGGTTTTTTGCCTTCTTGGCATCGTCGGGGTCTCAGAGCAAAAGACGTTGAAGGACCCCGCCCCCCTCAAGATCATTCTCGGCCTCGGTGGGGCCGCGGGACTTGTCTTGGCTTTCCGGGGGCGAGGGAAGTCGTCGACGGAGTCGAACCGACCCTCCTCCGCCGAAAAGGCCGCCGCACCTTCGAAGCCCTTGCGTCCGAGCCTTTTCCTTGTGAAGCTGCCCAAGCGCGACCATTACGCCGTCCCGCAGGTCTGCTGCTCCTGTCTCGGCGCAGCCGATACGATCTGGCCGGCGACACACCGGTCGGGATCGTGGCGTTATACCCTAGACGTCCCTTTTTGCGCGAAATGCCGGAAGGCCGAGTATTCCCTGTGGAATCTCCGCGAGCCGGTCTCATTCTATTTGGATCAAACCGATCAGGTGGTCTTTGGATTCGACAATCCGGGCTTTGCCCGAAAGTTCTCTGAAATGAACGGTGGCGCGTTCTCGGAGGTGAAACGATGAGAAAAACCCTGCCGGCCGCGGCTCTCTTGCTGCTGTTCGTCTTTTCCATCCGGTCGTCGATGTCCTTCGGGGCCGAAAGCCGGGGCATCGAGCACGGCCGGCGCTACGACCGGCTCGTCATCCGCAATGTCGTCGTCATCGACGGCAAGGGCACGCCGGCCCGCGGCCCCATGGACGTCATCGTCGAGGGCAACAAGATCGCCGGGGTTCGCGGCGCCAATGCGCGCCCCGACGCCTACCGGGACGAAGCCCACGTCCTCGACGGCACGGGAATGTACCTCCTGCCCGGGCTCATCAACAGCCACGTCCACCTCCACGACGAGCGGGGAGGCATCGCCCAGCCGTTCGAATACGAGTACAAGATCTGGCTCTCGTGCGGCATCACCACGGTGCGGGACGTCGGAAGCGATGCGAAAAAGGCCGTCGCCGAGCGGCGCAAGAGCCAGGAAGGCGCCGTCGCCGCGCCGCGCATCTACGTCTATATGGTCGCCGGAGGCCGGACGCCCGAGGAGGGCCGCAAGGCCGTCCGCACGGTCAAGGAGCAAGGCGCCGACGGGGTCAAGATCTTCGGTATGGACCGCGACATCATGGCCGCCATCGTCGACGAGGCGACCAAGCTCGGCCTCAAGGTGGCCCATCACATCGCCGTCGAGGAGACCGACGCCCGGGACGCCGCCGAATTCGGCGTGGACACGATCGAGCACTGGTACGGCATCCCCGACGCCGCGCTGAAGGGCTCGCAGGACTTCCCGCCGTCCTACAACTACAACAACGAGAGCGACCGCTTCCGCTGGGCGGGGCGGCTGTGGCGGGAGGCCGACCCGGACAAGCTCGAGGACGTGCTCGAGGAGATGGTGGACCAGGGCGTCGGCTGGATCCCGACCCTCAGCACCTATGAGGCCTGCCGCGACATGACCCGGGCGCGCAACCTGCCCTGGTTCGACGAATACCTGCATCCCGCGCTCGAGGAGTACTTCAAGCCGAGCCCGGCCCGCCACGGCGCCTTCTCCTGGGGCTGGTCGACCGAGGACGAGATCGCCTGGAAGGAGAACTACCGGCTCTGGATGAAGACGGTGCGCGATTTCGCCGGGATGGGCGGCGTCGTCGGCGCGGCCGAGGACGCGGGCTTCATCTATACGCTCTACGGCTTCACCTACCTCAGCGAGCTCGAGCTCCTCCAGGAGGCCGGGTTCCATCCGATCGACGTCATCCAGTGCGCCACCGGCAACAACGCCAGGCTGATGGGCCTCGAGAACGAGCTCGGGCGGGTGCGCCAGGGTTTCCTGGCCGACCTCATCCTCATCGACGAGAATCCCCTGGCCAACTTCAAGTACCTGTTCCCGACGGGCGTCCTCGACATCAAGGACGGGAAGGCCGTCACCCGCGGCGGCATCAAGTGGACGATCAAGGACGGCTTCGTCTATGAGACCCCCCGGCTCATGCGGGAGGTCAAAGAGATGGTCGCGAAGGCCCGCGCGGCCCGTTAGACCGTCAGCTGCTCGACCGCGAGCTTGGTGACGTCCATCCGCCCGAGCCCCCACTCCGCCGACTTGGTGATCATCAGGACGTCGGCCGCCTTGAGATTGACGAACGGCGCTCCATACGCGTCGACGGCGACGGGGTCGGTCCCGAGGATGACCTTGTTCGGCCGGCCGAGCTCGCCCGGTCCGGCCGGCCCGTTCGTCAGCAGGAACTCCGTGGCGTCGGCGACGCAGAGGTCGGGCTTGCGCAGGGTATTGAGGTCGGCCACGCACTGGGCCAGGAACGGAATGTCGTCGTATTCGCCCTTGGCCCCCGAGCCGGCATGGAAAAACTGATTCGAGGCGTTGGTATTGACGCCCATCAAGTTCTTGAGATTCCCGGACATGCCCACGCCGACGTGATGTTTGATGATGGGCAGGTTGATGAAGACGTCGCAGTCGAGGAACTCCCTGACGACGCTCGTCTTTTTGAGGGTCTTGTTTCTGGCCACCCCTTTCTCGACGAAGTTCCCCGAGCATTTCTTGACCGAGCCGATCTCCTTCTCGTACCTGGCGGCGAGCGGGGCCCGCTTCCAGTAGGAGGCGAGGGGGTCGATGAGATACCGGATCTCTTTGGCCCCGGCGTCGAGCGCGGCGAGGATGACGGCCAGCGTCAGATCGGGATGCGTGTGGCTGCCGGGTCTTGTCCACCAGGACGGGGCATTGATGAGCAGGCCGACCGACGAACCCGCCGGGACGAACCTTTTCATCCCGCCGAGGGCCTCGAGGCCCTTGTTCACGGCGAGCACCCGGTCTTCCCCCGTGACCACTGCCAGGTCCGGGCTGGCCAGCCGGGGGGACTTGGGATCGGGCTGCCGCTGAGCCCGGAGCCCTCCGGCCAGCGCTGCGGCGCCCGCGACCGCTCCGACCCGCATAAAATCGCGTCTCTTCATCCCTGTCCTCATGTCGGCCTCCTTGATTTCGGTGACACACAACTAAATACACTTAATTGCTTGAGAAGGGAATCCCCCAACCCCCATAAGATCGGGCCCAAGATCGGGGACACGTACCGGGTACATGTCCCCTCATAGAGAAGTGAACACCCCGAGGCGCTTGACAGGCCGGCGCGGGGGCTGATATATCAGCACCCGGATTTAAAATGCCGAAGCACCCTCCGCCCGGCCTGTCCCGGGCGTCCGTCTCAGCGAAAAATAGAAACGTCCCCATTTTTCCCGCGATCCTGGTGCTCGCGGCGCTAGCCGCGGCAGGCGCCGCTTGGGGCCAAGGCGGCATGATCCCACGCGAGAAAGCGCGGCCCGATGATCCCCGCACCGTCCGGACGATCGCCGCTCTGCCCGCGGGAGGCCCCGTCATCATCGACGGCGTCCTCTCCGAAAGCGTCTGGCAGTCCCCCGGGGCCGGCGGGTTCACCCAGCGCGATCCCTGGGACGGCCAGCCGGCGAGCGAGCCGACGACCGTCTGGGTCGCTTTCGACCGCGACAACCTCTACATCGCCGCCCGCCTCACGGATTCCGAGCCGTTGAAGATCGCCGGCCGCCTCGGCCGCCGCGACGAGTTCGTCGAGTCCGACTGGTTCGATGTCGGTCTCGATCCCTATCAGGACCGGCGCAGCGGCTATTTCTTCGGGGTCAATCCCTTCGGCTCGATCGAGGACGGGACCATCTCGAACGACGAGGAGATCGACGAGACCTGGGACGGCGTCTGGGCGAGCGCGGCCCGGATCGACGACCTGGGCTGGACGGTCGAGATGCGCATCCCCTTCGATCAGCTCCGCTTCCGGCGCCGTGACGTCCAGGTCTGGGGCGTCAATTTCCAGCGGATGATCAAGCGCAAGAACGAGGAAGACCACTTCGCCTGGGTGCCCAAGGAGGAGAGCGGCCTCGTCTCCCGCTTCGCCGAGCTGACCGGCCTCACGGGCATCGCCGCCGGGCGGCGCCTCGAGGTCGCCCCGTTCGCCCTGTCCAAGGCCGCGTTCAGCCCGGCCGTCGCCGGGGACCCGTTCCGCGTCGGGCACGAGGCCGGGGCGAGCGCCGGCTTCGACCTCAAGGGCGGCCTCTCCAGCAACCTGACCCTCAACCTTTCCGTCAATCCCGATTTCGGGCAGGTCGAGGTCGACCCGGCGGTCATCAACATCACCGACCAGGAAACCTACTACGAGGAGAAGAGGCCTTTCTTCGTCGAGGGCGCGAGCATCTTCGATTTCGGCCGGGGCGGGCCCAACGTCAATCGCACCTTCGGCTGGGCGGACCCGGACCTCTTCTACAGCCGCCGCATCGGCCGCAGCCCGCAGGGAAGGCCCTCGGGCGCCGGGTCCTTCGACCTGCCCGATTGGACGACCATCCTCGGCGCGGCCAAGATGACCGGGAAGATCGGCCGCGATTTCAATCTCGGCGTCATCAGCGCGGCGACCTCGCGCGAATACGCCGAGGTCGATCTCGGAGGCAGCCGTTCGGCGGCCGAGGTCGAGCCCTTCAGCCATTACGGCGTGGCCCGGGGCCTGAAGGAGTTCGGCGAGGGGCGGAGCGGTCTCGGCTTCATGGCCACGAGCCTGTTGCGGGACCTCCGGCCGGGGGGGCTCGAGGACTCGCTCTCCCGGTCCGCCCTGGCCTTCGGCGTCGACGGCTGGACGTTCCTCGACAAGGACCGGGAATGGGCCCTGGCCGGCTGGGGCGCCCTGACCACGGTCCACGGCAGCCCCGAGGCCATGACCGCCCTCCAGCTCTCGTCCCTCCACTATTATCAGCGGCCCGACGCGGATTGGGTCGAGGTCGACGAGGCCGCGACCTCCCTTTCGGGCTGGGCCGGCCGCCTCTACGTCAACAAGCAGAAGGGGAACGTCGTCTTCAACGCGGCGCTGGGCGCCATGTCGCCCGGCTTCGAAGCCAACGATCTCGGGTATCACGTCCGCGGCGACATCGTCAACGGGCACGTCGAGGCCGGCTACCGCGAGCTCCAGCCGGGGCGGCTCTTCCGCAGCTGGAGCGCCACGGCGTCCTATTACCGGAACTACGATTTCGGCTGGAACCGGGTGGGGGAGTACGTCTACCTCGACGGCAAGGCGCAATTCCTCAACTACTGGACGGCGGCCCTCCACCTCGACTGGGAGCCGCCCAAGACCAGCCATTACCTGACCCGGGGCGGGCCCGTGGCCTTCTATCCGGCGGGCGAGACGATCCGCCTCACCTTGACCGGAGACGACCGCAAGCCGCTCGTCCTCAAGGCGAGCGGGCAGTACCGCTATCATCCGAGCGGCGGCTACAACTATCAGATCTCACTCGGCCTGACCTGGAAGCCGAGCCCGAACTTCAGCCTTTCGGTCGGGCCCGGATACAGCTGGCGCTATTCTGAGAGCCAGTGGGTGAGGAAGGTCGACGACCCGCTCAAGGCCTCGACCTACGGCGTCCGCTACGTCCTCGCGGACATCGTCCAGAAGACGCTGCCCGTCGAGACCCGGGTCAGCTGGACCTTCACGCCGCGGCTGAGCCTGCAGGCCTACCTCCAGCCGTACGTGGCGACCGGGGACTTCTCCGCTTACAAGGAGCTGAGCGCGGCCGGGACGTTCGATTTCGACTACTACGGCGACGGCGGCTCGACGATCGCCTTCGCCGACGGCGTCTACACGGTCGACCCGGACGGCGCGGCGGGCCCGGCGGCCCCGTTCACCTTCCCCGAACAGGACTTCAGCCTCAAATCGCTGCGGGGCACGGTCGTCCTACGCTGGGAATACCGGCCGGGGTCGATGCTCTACTTCGTCTGGACGCAGCGGCGTGCGGATTCTTCCGATCCCGGCGACTTCGAGCTCTGGCGGGACCTCGGGGACCTCTTCCGGGCCCCCGGCGAGAACATCTTCATGATCAAGTTCTCGTACCGCTTCAAATTATAGGGGGATGAGCCGGACGAGGGTGGCGCCCCAGCCGCCGGCGCCCGTCCCGGCGTCCTTGAAGCTCGCCACACGGGGGTTCTTCTCGAGGACAGAGTGGACGATCGCCTTGAGCGTCCCCGTCCCCTTGCCGTGGATGATGCGGATCTCGGTGATGCCGCGGCGCAGGCATTCCTCGATGTATTCGGGGACGAGGCCCTTGACCTCCTTCGGGCTGAAGGTGTGGAGGTCGAGGACGCCGTCGATGGGCATCTCGAAGGGGTCGTCGGTCATGGGGCGCCTCTCGGGATGATTCTAGCTCAAGCGCCGCTCGCGCGAAAGCGGCCCGAAAGCGGCGTTGACTTCGGACCGGGCCGATGGTAGGTTTTCCCTGCTCCGCTAAACTTGTCAGGAGGGTACCGATCATGAGAGCTTCCCATACGTCGTTCCGCCGGATCCCCGCGCTCATCCTAGCCTGCGGCTTCCTGGCCGCGATCCTGTTCTCTACGGCCGCGTGCCGGCCGTCGGGCGATGCCGATAGCGCCCTCAAGCCCCCGAAAGCCCAGATCATCCCCAAGGAGCTGACCCTCCACGGCCACACGCGCGTCGACAACTACTACTGGCTCAACGAGCGCGAGGATCCCAAGGTCCTCGAGTACCTGAAGGCCGAGAACGACTATACCCTCGCGCATATGAAGCCCCTCGAGGCCTTCCAGAAGAAGCTCTACGACGAGATCGTCGGCCGGATCAAGCAGACCGACCTGTCCGTGCCTTACCGCGAGAACGGTTACTACTATTACACGCGCTACGAAGAGGGGAAGGATTACCCCGTCTATTGCCGCAAGAAGGGCGGCCTCGAAGGCGCCGAGGAAGTCCTCCTCAACGTCAACGACATGGCCCAGGGGCACGATTACTACTCTGTCGGGGGGCTCCAGGTGAGCCCGGACAACAAGCTCCTCTCCTACGGCGTCGACACGGTCAGCCGCCGGAAATACACGCTCCGCTTCAAGAACCTCGAGACGGGCGAGACGCTCCCCGACGCGATCGCCAACACGGGGGGAGAAGCCGCCTGGGCGGCCGACAACAAGACGGTCTTCTACACCCGGAAGGACGACACGACGCTCCGCCCGCACAAGGTCTTCCGCCACGTCCTGGGGACGCCCGTCGAGAGCGACACCCTCATCTTCCATGAGGCCGACGAGACCTTCAGCGTCGACGCCTACACGTCCAAGTCCAAGAAATACGTCTTCATCGCCTCGACGCACACCCTCTCGAGCGAGTATCGCTTCATCCCGGCGGACAAGCCCGCGGCCGAGTTCAAGATCTTCCAACCGCGGGAACGGGACCTCGAGTACGGCGTCGATCACTATGGCGACAAGTTCTACATCCGGACCAATATGGGGGCCAAGAACTTCCGCCTGATGACCGCCGCCCTGGACAAGACCGGAAAGGCGGACTGGGTCGAGCTCATCCCCCACCGCGACGACGTCTACTTCGAGGACTTCGAGATCTTCAAGGGAGCCCTCGCGCTCGTGGAGCGCAAGAACGGCCTCCTGCAGATCCGGGTCCGGCCCTGGGACAAGGGGCAGGAACACTACCTGGACTTCGGCGAGGAGACCTACAGCGCCTGGATCGCGACCAACCGCGAGTTCGACACCGATTGGCTCCGTTACGCCTACACGTCGCTGACGACGCCGATGTCCACGTTCGACTACAACATGGTCACGAAGGAGAAGAAGCTCCTCAAGCAGGAGGAGGTCCTCGGCGGCTTCGACGCCGCGAACTACCAGGCCGAGCGGCGCTACGCCGTGGCCCGCGACGGGGTCGAAGTGCCCCTCTCGATCGTTTACCGGAAGGGGCTGGTCAAGGACGGGAAGGCGCCGTGCCTCCTCTACGGCTATGGGTCCTACGGATACAGCACGGACGCCGACTTCGATCCCTCCCGGCTGAGCCTCCTCGACCGCGGCTTCGTCTACGCCATCGCCCACATCCGGGGCGGGCAGGAGCTCGGCCGGTCCTGGTACGAGGACGGCAAGCTCCTCAAGAAGAAGAACACCTTCACCGATTTCATCGATTGCGGCGAATACCTCGTCGCGGAGAAGTATACCAACTCCGGCCGGCTCTTCGCCGAGGGGGGGAGCGCGGGCGGGCTGCTCATGGGCGCCGTCGTCAACCTGCGCCCGGACCTTTTCCGGGGCGCCATCGTCGGCGTGCCTTTCGTCGACGTCATCACCACGATGCTCGACAAGTCCATCCCGCTCACGACCGGGGAGTTCGATGAGTGGGGGAATCCCGAGAATAAGGAGTACTACGACTACATGCTGACGTATTCGCCCTATGACCAGCTCGAGGCCAAAGCCTACCCGGCCCTGTTCGTGACCACGGGCTGGCAGGACTCCCAGGTCCAGTACTTCGAGCCGGCCAAGTACGTGGCCAAGCTGAGGGTCCTGAAGACCGACCAGAACCCGCTCCTCCTCTGGACGAACATCGAGGGCGGCCACGGCGGCGTGAGCGGCCGGTTCCGGCGGCTCCAGCAGACGGCCATGGAGTACGCCTTCATGCTCGACCTGGCCGGGATCAGGGAGTAGTTTGACATGCGGAAGCGACTTGGCTAGACTAGAGGGGATTTTTTTGGCCCGCTAGCTCAATTGGTAGAGCAGCAGACTCTTAATCTGCGGGTTGTAGGTTCGAGTCCTACGCGGGTCATTTCCCCCCCGCTGCGAGATATCCATTAAGCCTTTAATAATCCGGCACGACCTTGCTCTGACATGGACCATTAAGGCCAAAGGCGGTCGGCGGATTAAGTGATTTTTAGACTTCGTACAATTGATTCGAATATTTCTTGATTATCTTCTCTTGATATGACTCCCGGCACAGCCAAAACCTCATTGACCTTTTCTTGGGTGATCGCTCCCGATAGGGCTTGAATTGAGGCGTTGGCGATGACCAGGGTTTTATTGCCCGAAATAGGGAAGTAGTAAGTGGTCTGTCCGCAGCCCTCCGCTCCTTCGTAGATCGCAAAACCGGAGAAATCGCCGATCGTGACAGGATCGATAAACCCGGAGGACGCGACAAGCTCGCCGTTTACGAAATTTTCTTGAGGGATGTAGGAGCTCAACGTTTTGACGGTCTCAGTAAGACCTTTATTTATGATCTGGATCTTCATTTCAAAATCGGTGAGTCTGTCGTATATTTTTTCATCGCCCATCATGTCGCAATCCCCCGCATTTTTGTAGGGGATATCATGGTGGAGTCTGGCTATGCCATCCGTGGTGCTGGCCGTGAGGTTTTCAGGGTGGATAAAAGATATTCCGGTCTGGGAGTTTTGATATTGTCTGTTGGGGATTTCAGCGGCAGGTTGATGATCTTTTTTAAGGAAGTAATACCCCGTGCCGGCGATGATCAATATCAACACAATAAAAATGAACTTCTTCATTTTAGTCGAGCCATCCTTTCCGCTGGGATCGGTCGATCTGATTCTAGCTTAACGCCTCAGGGCCTGTAAACTCCGAGGCGACGGCGTGAAGCGACAGCTTGCTTTGAAGCACAAAATCCTCTCCGGGAGGACTGCGAGGCCGGCCGGAACACCCTCAGAGGCGGTTTCTCCTCGATCGCCCGGTCAAACGGTCCCCGGGGCTTGGCACATTACTTGCAACCTATTCGGAAGTATCCCCTTAAAAGGCAGCAACATCGTTAGTGCGGATCCATGTTACAGGGAAGAGATCGGCGTAATACCGCGGCGCCAAGGAGGATCTTCGCGAAAACGCGAACCCGAAAGGCGCTGCGCATCGGCGCGGTCGCCCTCCTGGGCGCGGTCCTGCTCCTCGGCGCCCTGTTCTTCTCCCTGCGCAATGTCATCCTGCGCAGCGTCCTGGACAGCCGCATCCGCACCTACCAGGCGAACCACCCCGGGGACGTGCTCCGCATCGGCGCGGCGAGATTCAGGGGCCTGGCGGGGATTGACCTGGAAAATATCCAGGTGCGCGCCGCCGCGAAGGACATGGCCGCGACCGTAAAAAGATGTAACGTCGAGGTCCACTTCCTGAAGATGCTCAGCGGCCGGGTGCGGCTGAAGCGCCTGGCGCTGAGCGACCTGGATCTCGATCTGAGCCGTGAAGCCGCTCCCGGTCCGATTCCGTCCGGGCCGAGCGACATGGGCGCGACACCGCCGCCGCGGACCGCCCCGGGCCCGGCGCCCGACCTCGGAGCCCGGGGGGCGCGGCTGCTCGATCTGTATTTTGCCCTCATCCCCGACAGCCTGGAGATCGAACGACTCACCCTCCATTCCGTTTTCGGCGATATCCGGCAGGGCCTCTACTTCCCCCGCCTGGCCATCCGGGGCTCCGCTTTTGAGACAACGCTCGAGATCTTCGACCAAGACGAAAAATGGGTCTATCTCCTGGCCGGAGAGATCGAAAGGGAGGAAAGGCGGCTGGAGCTGCGCCTGCTGCCCCGGCAGAACAGCGGCCCGGCCGTGCTGCCGTTCGTCGAACGGCAGTGGGGGCTGAAGGTCGATTTCGACTTCCTGGCCGTCGGCCTGCACAGTCGGGGGCGCACGGACGGCGTGCTGCACCTTGACGGCTCGCTGGCGGTCAGCGGTCTGGTGCTGAACCATCCGAGCATTGCCGCCGAAGACGTCCAGCTGCAGAACGCCTCCGTCGATTACGCCTTGCGCATCGGCACCGATTTTGTCGAGCTGGGCGATGCCACCAAGGTTTCGTTCAACAGGCTTTCCTTCCATCCGTACTTCAAATACCGGACCGGGCCGGCCGGCCAGCTGACCCTGAGGCTCGATAATACCGAATTCAAGGCGGACGATTTTTTCGGTTCGCTGCCCGCCGGGCTGTTCACCGAACTTGCCGGTCTGCAAACCAGCGGGGACCTCGCCTACCACTTGGATCTTTTCATCGACTTCAGCCGCCCCGAGGCGCTCCAACTCGCCTCGGGCCTGGAAAAGCGCGATTTCAAGATCAGTCGCTTCGGCCGCGTCGACTTCACGTCCGTCAACGCGCCGTTCCTCCATATGGTCTTTGAAGACGGCCAGGAGCTGAGGCCGTTTATGGTCGGGCCCGAAAACCCCGATTTCCGCAGCCTCGAGGAGATCCCGCCTTTCCTGAAAAGCGCCGTCATGATCTCGGAAGACGGCGCATTCTTCCGGCATCACGGCTTTCTACTCGAGCCGTTCAAGGATTCCATCGCCGCCAACCTGAGGGAAAAGCGCTTTGCGCGCGGTGCCAGCACGATCTCCATGCAGCTGGTCAAGAATCTCTACCTCAAGAGGCAGAAGACCATCGCCCGCAAGCTGGAGGAGATGATCATTACCTGGCTGATCGAGGAGAACCGGCTGGTCAGCAAGGAGCGCATGCTCGAAATCTACCTGAACATCATCGAATGGGGGCCGCAGGTGTACGGCGCCCAGGAAGCGGCGCGCTTTTATTTCGACAAGGATGTCGCCGACCTGACCCTGGCCGAGGCGATATTCATGGCCAGCATCATCCCGCAGCCCAAGCGCTTTATGACGTCGTTCGACGAGGAGCAGCGTCTGCGCCCGGGGCTGCAGGCCTATTACGCCGACGTGTCCGCCAAGATGCTGCAGCGGGGATGGATCGACCAGCAGGATTTCGACACGTTGGTCGCCGACGTGCGGCTGACGGGGCCGGCCGGCCTGCTGCTCGAAGGCGATGAAATCCGGCCGGAAGAACCCGCCCGGGCCATGGCCGACGGCAATCCGCGGCAAGGGGCTTGGGCGAAGGCGGATATAAATCCATCAAGGAGGATAGAATGACAAAGTTGGGGTTTTTGCGTGGGGCGTTGCTGGGTCTGATGGCAGGACTTCTCGTCGCCCCCCGGTCCGGGAAGGAAACGCGCGAGAACATCAAGAGGCACTACGAGGAGATCTCCGACCGGATCTCGGAGGAACTGTCCCGCATGAAGGAGGTCACTCAGGAGACCTATACTCAGGTCGTCGGGGCCGTCGTTCACGGCTTTGTGGAGGCCAAGAAGATCACGGCCGACGAAGCCGCGCAGATCAAGAGCGAGCTGAAGAAGGGATTCGAGGATATCCGGGAGTCCCACAAGCGGGAACTGGAAGCCGGAACGTCAAAGATAAATAATACAAGAAGGAGGAAGACATGAAAACTATCAAGGTGATCGAATTGATCGGGACCTCGACGCAAAGCTGGGAGGACGCGGCCAACAATGCGGTCAAGGAAGCCCAGGAAACGATCAGCGGTATTACAGGGGTGGAGCTCGCTGGGCAGACCGCCCGGGTTGAAAATGGAGTTATTGCGGAATACCGGGCGAACGTGAAGCTGGCCTTCCTGGTCAAGGATGTCCGTTGACGACGTGGAGTCAACGGAGACGATGAGATCCGGTTTCCCGTTTTTCGCCTTCTGGTGCGCCCTGATCCTTATCACCTCCTGCGGGACTCCACCGCCCCCCCCGCCGGTCGAGTCGGCCCGGGGCGTCCTTATGGAGCGTATCGGCCCGGCCGGAACCATCGGGCCCACGTATTGCCAGCGCGATAGGATCTGCGGCTCCGACGTCCTGCCTGATTTCTACCGGGCCCGGGATTTCCGCCCGGCCTGGACCGATAACGGCCTGGTCCTTGCGGACGCCTCTTCTTTTCTTGACGCGTTGCGCCGCGTCGCCGAGGACGGGCTCGACCCGGAAAACTATCACCTGGCCGCGCTTGACTCCCTGCTTGTGGAGATCAATGCCGCCAAAGTGAAACACGCCATGCGCGTCCGGCCCGAGGCCCTGGCTGACCTGGAGATGCTTCTCACCGATGCCTTCCTCCTCTGCGGGTCGCACCTCGTCCACGGCCAGGTCAACCCGGAAACCCTCCAGTCGGAATGGTTCGTCAAGGGCCGCTATGAAGACCTGGCGGCCGTCCTGGAGAAGGGACTGGCGGCGAACGATATTCCCGGAGCCCTCGACTCCCTGCGGCCGGGGCACGCCGTTTATAGGGGGTTGAAAAAGGCCCTCCAGGACTTCAAAGCTCTCGCCAATGCGGGGGGCTGGCCGGAAGTGCCCCCGGGCCCCAAGCTCGTCAAGGGAGACCGGGACGCCAGGGTCGTGGCCGTCAGGAAGACGCTCGCGGCGACGGGAGACCTCATCGTCGAGGAGGGGGACGGCGACCCGGCCTTTTTCGAAGAAGGGCTGGAGCGATCGGTGCGGGCCTTTCAGCGCCGCCACGGCCTCGAGCCCGACGGCGCCGTCGGGGTCAAGACGGCGATCACTATGAACGTCCCCGCCGCCGAGCGTCTGGCGCAGCTCCGGGCCAACCTCGAGCGCTGGCGCTGGGTCACTCAGGACCTGGGGGACAGATACATCCTGGTCAACGTT
>Ga0105093_10000500_pt1 | contig 14959 bp, 12 predicted proteins | sample PPLLak3March2015_2_FD_79111 | JGI IMG/M metagenome (GOLD analysis project Ga0105093, IMG submission 79111) | Freshwater sediment microbial communities from Prairie Pothole Lake near Jamestown, North Dakota, USA - PPLs Lake P8 Core (3) Depth... | ecosystem: Environmental > Aquatic > Freshwater >... | reverse complement strand
CCGCCAGCCATTTTGGCAGCACCGGGCTTGAACCGGTGGCGATGACCACGGCGCCGGCCCGAACGATCTGAACCTCGTCCCCCTGCCTTACCTCGAGCACGCCCGGTTCGCGAAAACGGGCCGGCCCCTCGAGCAGGAACTCTCCCGCCAGCGAACGCGCCGCCTTGGCCGGCCGGCTGGCGAACTGGTCGCGCTGCTGGCGCAGGGCAGCCCACACCTGGGCAGTATCGAGGCTCAGCGTTTCGAGGCCGCCGACCCCTGCAATTTCCTTGCGTACGGCCCACAAGCCGCCGGCGTGCAGCGCGACTTTCGACGGCATGCAGCCGACCCGGGCGCAGGTCGTGCCCAGCGGGCCGTGGTCGACCAGCACGAAGGAGCGGCCAGCCTGGCGAACTTCGCGCATGGCGTACAAGCCGGCGCTGCCGGCGCCGATGATGGCAACGTCGGTTCGAATTTCAGGTTTCATGGCAATTGGCTTTCATTGGCGAAGGATGGTTCGTTACCGCCGGCTTCCTGCCGAAGATGCAGCAGCCAGTGGAAACAACACCCGGTGCCGGCTATTCGACGATAAGCGTTCGATTGTACATTGCCTTACCGGCTACCCCCAGTTCGCCGGACAGTCGAACCGCGCGATGGATGCATCGCCAATCGCCGCGGCGTATGATGGAATCGTGGCATGGTGGATCGATGCGAAATTCATGTCCAGAAACAAGGCCATTCTTCTTCTGTTCCTGCTTTTTCTCTCCTTCGGCGGGCATGCTGAAACGCCCCCGTGGACGACGCTTGACGAGCGTGGGCAAACCGAAGTTCATCTGTATCTCTTCTGGTCCCTGAACTGTCCCCATTGCCTGGAGGCACGCCCGCAGATTCTTGAACTGGCGAGCGGGCATGCATGGATTCGTGTGCACGATCATGAGCTTAGCCAACACCCCGACAATGTCGGGCGTTTCGTCGAATTGGCGGAACAGGTCGGCGCCCAAGCGCAAGCTGTGCCAAGCCTGATCTATTGCGGGCAAATGGAAGTCGGCTGGGATGACCGCCCCGGCGGTCCGGGCGAATTTTTGTCGCGGCTGGAAAACTGCCGGCTGAAAGGTCCAGCCACTGCGGGGCAACCGCTTACCGTTCAACGCATCAGCATTCCGCTGATCGGGGAAATCGATGCGGCGACGCTCTCCCTGCCGCTCCTGACCATCCTGCTCGCCAGCCTCGACGCCTTCAATCCTTGCGCCTTTTTTGTCCTGCTTTTCCTGCTTTCCTTGCTGGTGCATCAGCAAAGCCGCCGGCGCATGTTCATCATCGGCAGCGTCTTCGTCGCCATCTCCGGACTGATGTATTTTGCCTTCATGGCCGCCTGGCTAAACCTCTTCCTGATTATCGGCAGCCTGCCCTGGGTCACCCTTGCCGCCGGCCTGCTGGCGTTCGCGATGGGCGCGGTCAACGTCAAGGATTTCCTGTTTTTCCACAAGGGCGTCACGCTCTCGATCCCGGCAAGCGGAAAAGCCGACATCTTCCAACGGGCGCGGCGCCTGCTCGGCGCCGGCAACCTGCCGGCGATGCTGGCCGCCACCCTCATCCTGGCGATCGCCGCCAACTTCTACGAACTGCTGTGCACCGCCGGCTTTCCGATGATCTTCACCCGCCTGCTCACCCTGCAGGAAGCCAATGGCGCCCGGCATTACCTTTATCTTGCGCTGTACAACGTGATCTACGTGCTGCCCCTGCTCGTCATCGTGCTGACCTTCGTCCGCAGCATGGGCAGCCGCAAGCTGAGCGAGCGCGAAGGAAGGCTGTTGAAGTTGTTGTCCGGCCTGATGATGCTCGGTCTCGGCATCGTGCTCCTGCTGGCCCCCGAACGGCTTGGCGAGATCGGCGTCGCCGTCGTTCTGCCGCTATTGGCCATCGCCTTGACCGGATTGGCCGCCCGTCTGACCCGGAATTGACCGCCAAGCCGTGAATTCTGCCCCTTTTTCAGGGTCGACCGCAGCAACGCTTCAATGCCCTGCGCGCGCGCCGCATAATGCAGTTACCGGTATGGCATCTGCAATTATTCACATCGTGTTTGATCCAAGTCATATCCGTAACATAAACGCCGAATAGTCGAGCGGTATACTGTTCTGGTACCCATGGCGACCAGCTCAGGGCCGGGATTGTCGAATCCCGATCGGTCGGAAAGGGGAGTGATTGTCCAATATCGTTAGGGAGTACGTCATGAAAGTCCATCGTCTGGTTTCCACCCTCATCGCCTGCGGCCTCCTCTGCGCGTCGACTCTGGCCAGCGCCTACGATGCCGACTGGAAGCGCGGCCGGATCTATTACCGCAGCGTGTGCACGGCTTGCCACGCGGCGCAGGCCGGTGGCTCAATCGCGCCAAGCACGATGACCAAGGCCGAATGGGGCGCTTACCTGCAGAAAGACAAGCACGCCAAGGGCAAGGACTCAGTGAAGCAGTACGTCAGCAAGAGCTATCGCGCCAGCATTCGCAGCCAGAACAAGGCGGCCGACAAGTTCGCTGACCTGCCTGACGAAGAACTCTTCGAAGACCTCAAGGCCTTCCTGATCAAGGGTGCCAAGGACGGCGACGCGCCGGCCAGTTGCAGCTGAACCCGCACAACCAACGGACTCGCATCATGAAGATCAGTCATCTTGGGCTGCTCGCCAGCCTCTTGTTCGCCGGTATCGTGCAGGCAGCCGACGCGCCGGCTCCGACGAAGCTCAATACCACCGCCGACCATAGCAAGTTCAAGGAACTGCAGCGTGAATTCACCTCGGGCCCCGAGGTCACCAAGGCCTGCCTGACCTGCCATACCGAGGCTGCCCTGCAGATCCACCGGACCAAGCACTGGACCTGGGAGCTCGTCAACCCGCTGAACCAGCAGCGCCTAGGCAAAAAGAACGTCATCAACAACTATTGCCTGTCCTCCGGAACAAATCTTGGAGCCTGCGCCACCTGCCACGTCGGCTATGGCTGGACGGATGCCAGTTTCGACTTCAAGTCGCAGGAAAACGTCGATTGCCTGGTCTGCCATGACACCAGCGGCAACTACAAGAAGCTCCAGGGTGGCGGCCAGCCGCCAGTCAAGGACACCGAGAACCCACCCGGATCCGGCAAGATCGTCAATGCGATCGACCTGGCTGCGATTGCCCAGAAAGTCGGCAAGACCAGCCGCGACACCTGCGGCGCCTGCCACTTCTTCGGCGGTGGCGGCGACGGGGTCAAGCACGGCGACATGGATTCCTCCCTCGCCTCCCCGGAAAAGTCAGTGGATGTCCACATGGACGCCACCGGCCTCGACTTCACCTGCAGCACCTGCCACAAAGCGCCCGCCCACGACGTGGTCGGCAGCCGTTACACGCCGACCGGCAAGGATGCAGGCGACGCACACATCCGCGGCAAGGTGAACAAGTCCAACCCGGCTACCTGCCAGTCGTGCCATGGCCAGACGCCGCACAAGGCGGGCGCCCAGCCGGCCAAGCTGAACCAGCATTCCGACAAGGTGGCCTGCCAGACTTGCCACATCCCGCAATTCGCACGTGGCGGTGTTCCGACCAAGATGAACTGGGACTGGTCCGCCGCCGGCAAGCTTAGCCCGGAAGGCAAGCCGATGCTCAAGAAGGATGCGCATGGGCATGTGATCTATGACTCCAAGAAGGGCGACTTTGTCGTCGCCGAGAACGTCACCCCGGAATACGCCTGGTTCAACGGCGAGGTGACCTACACCCTGCTTGGCGACAAGGTGGACAAGGCCGATGGCATCACACAGATCAACGCGCTCGGCGGCAATGCTTCCGACGGCCGTTCGCTGATCTGGCCGATGAAGGTCATGCGCGGCTCCCAACCCTTTGACCCGGTCAACAAGACCCTGCTCAAGGCGCATCTGGCGGGCAACGATGACACCGCCTTTTGGAAAAACTTCAATTGGGAAAAGGCCATCGAGACCGGCATGAAGGATGCCAACGCACCCTTCTCGGGCAAGGTAGACTTCCTCAAGACCGAAATGTATTGGCCGATCACCCACATGGTCGCTCCCAAGGAAAAGGCAGTCGGCTGCAACGAATGCCACGCCACGGGCGGTCGTCTGGACAAGATCCAGGGTGTCTACATTCCGGGCCGCGATGCCAACCAGCTGGTCAACCTGATCGGCTGGCTGGCCGCCGGCGGCACGCTCGCCGGGGTCATGCTCCACGCCTTGGTGCGCATCGTGCGCCGCAAGAACTGATCATAAGGCTCCCATCATGGAACGCATCTACATATTCACCCGCTTCGAACGTTTCTGGCACTGGACTCAGGCCTTGCTGATCATCGCCATGCTGATAACCGGCTTTGAAATCCACGGCACCTACAAGCTTTTCGGCTTCGAAAAGGCGGACCAGTTGCACGTCTATGCCGCATGGGCCCTGATCACGCTGTGGGTCTTCGCCATCTTCTGGCACTTCACCACGGGCGAATGGCGGCAGTATCTCCCGAGTTTCAAGAAAATCGACGTCGTGATCCGCCACTATGCCTGGGGTATTTTTCAAGGGGAACCGCACCCGTTCAAGATGACGCGTGCGCGCAAGCACAACCCGTTGCAGGCCTTCGCCTATCTTGGCGTAAAAATCCTGATCAACCCGCTGATCTGGATTTCCGGCCTCGCCTACCTTTACTACAACGAGCTGGAAGCTGCTGGCGTGGCGCTGAACCTCGGCACGATCGCCATGCTCCATACCATCGGCGCCTTCATGATGCTGTGCTTCCTGATCGCCCACGTCTACCTGATCACCACCGGCCATACCGTCACTGCCCACCTCAAGGCGATGATTACCGGCTGGGAAGAAGGTGACGCCGAACCGGACAAGCAAACACCCTGATCCTTGCCGGGCGACCTGGCGGCCTGAACATGGAACCGTGTTCAGGCCGTTTCTCATGGAAACAGGCAGTATGCGCAAATTGTCCGCGTGCCTTTAGAATATTCGGCTGACGAATAAACACCGGAAACATCGGCCCCGGCGTTTCCCAAACCAACGAAAATCCCGGAGAGTCCCATGCCCGCCCTGCTACCCAACGTCGATCCCCAAGGCCTGCTCGAATATTCGGTGGTCTATACCGACCGCGCACTGAACCACATGTCGCAACGCTTCCAGGGCGTCATGAAGGACATCTCGCGCATCCTGAAACAGGTTTACAACGCGAAGGCCGCCGTCGTCGTTCCCGGTAGCGGCACCTTCGGCATGGAGGCGGTGGCCCGGCAGTTTGCCAGCGACAAGAAAGTGCTGGTCATCCGCAACGGCTGGTTCAGCTTCCGCTGGACGCAGATTTTCGACATGGGAAAGATCCCGTCAGAGAGCTTCGTGCTCAAAGCGCGTCAGAAGGCCAGCGGCCCGCAGGCGCCGTTCGCGCCGCCACCGCTTGCCGAAGTCGTCGCCGCCATTCACGAACAGGGGCCGGCGGTGGTTTTCGCGCCGCACGTCGAGACCGCCTCCGGGATGATCCTGCCCGACGACTACCTGAAAGCGATCGGCGAAGCGGTACGCGCGGTCGACGGCCTGTTCGTGCTCGATTGCGTCGCCTCCGGCACGGTCTGGGTCGATATGGTCGCCAGCAATGTCGATATCCTGATCAGCGCCCCGCAGAAAGGCTGGAGCGCCTCGCCGTGCTGCGCCCTGGTCGCCCTCGGCGAGCGCGCCCGCGAACGAATCGAGGCGACGACCAGCACCAGTTTCGCCTGCGACCTGAAGAAGTGGCTGCAGATCATGGAAGCCTTCGAGAACGGCGGCCACGCCTACCACGCGACGATGCCGACCGACGCGCTGGCCGCCATGCGCGACGTCATGCTGGAAACCGAGGCCTACGGCTTCGCCCGGGTCTGCAGCGAGCAGCAGGAACTCGGCCGTCGCGTCCGTGAATTGCTCGAAGCGCGCGGCTTTCCCAGCGTCGCCGCCGAAGGCTTCAAGGCGCCTGGCGTCGTCGTCAGCTACACCGCCGATCCGGAAATCCAGAACGGCAGGAAATTCCTCGCCGTCGGCCTGCAGACCGCTGCCGGCGTCCCGCTGCAGTGCGACGAGCCGGCCGAGTTCAGAACCTTCCGCATCGGCCTTTTCGGACTGGAGAAGCTACACAATCCGGAGCGCACGTTGAATAATCTGGCTCGGGCGCTCGATGCCCTTGCCTGATCGTTCGCTTGCCGCAGCGATCGCCGCCTTCCTGACGCTTGCCGGCGGTCCCGGTCTCGTTCGCGCGCAATCGCAATCCGAGTTCGCAAGCTGTCTGACGCGCCTGCAACCGGCGGCGCAGCGCAGCGGCGTGCGGAGCGACAGTTTCAGCCGCTATACCGAGGGCGTGCAGGCCGATTTCACGCTGCTCGACAAGCTGAACTACCAGCCGGAATTCAAGTTGCCGATCTGGGACTATCTTTCCGGCCTGGTGGACGATGAACGCATCGCCGACGGGATGGCCGGTCTCGCCCGCCACGCCGATGTCCTGCAACGGATTCAGGCGGCCTACGGCGTCGATCCGGCGACCGTGGTGGCGGTCTGGGGCGTCGAGAGCAATTACGGGCGGATCACCGGCAAATACCCGCTGGTCCAGGCGCTCGGCACGCTTTCCTGCTTCGGCCGCCGCCAAGGCTTTTTCCAGGGCGAGTTCTTCGCCGCCCTGCGCATCCTCCAGCGCGGCGACATCGCGCCCGAGCGCCTCTATGGCTCATGGGCCGGCGCCTTCGGCCACACCCAGTTCATGCCGGCCACCTACGAGCGCCTGGCCGTCGACTTCGACGGCGACGGGCGGCGCGACCTGGTCGACAACAGTGACGACGCGCTGGCCTCGACCGCCAATTTCCTGCGCAAGGGGGGCTGGCAGAGCGGCCTGCCGTGGGGCGTCGAGGTGAAATTGCCGAGCGTTTTCGATACCAGCCTCGCCGGTCGCACCCGCAAGCGCACGCTCGACGAATGGTCGGCTTCCGGCCTGACCCTGGTCGATGGCCGCCCCTTGAGCGCCAGCGGTCTCGCCCCGGGTGAACGTGCCGGCCTGCTGATGCTGGCCGGAGCGCGCGGCCCGGTATTTCTGACGACGCGCAATTTCGACGTGATCTACGGCTACAACGCCGCCGAGAGCTACGGGCTGGCGATCGCCCACCTCTCCGACCGGCTGCGCGGCGCGCCGCCATTCGCCACGCCTTGGCCGACCGACGACCCCGGCCTGTCACGCGCCGAACGCCGCGAACTGCAGCGTCTGCTGGCGGCCCGCGGCCACGACATCGGCGAGGTCGACGGCATGCTCGGCGACAAGAGCCGCGCGGCGATCAAGGAGGAACAGGCCCGGCTCGGCCAGACCGTGACCGGTCGCGGCGGTCAGAAAATACTCCAGGCGCTGCGTCAGGGCGGATAGTTCCGGAAGCTTCATTGAATTTCCATTACCTCTGCCGCCGGGTGATACGATCGGTACATTGATTGAGTTGATAACGATCAAATCCGGCGCAGCGGCGATGCTCTAAGCTCCACCGGCATTCCGATCGGCAGGAGCCTGGCACGATGACCGAAGCGCTCGAATTTGAATGGGTCTTGCGGCCCGATTCTCATCCCGGTATCGAGCACTACGTGCTGCACTTCCGCGGTGAAGCGCGCGCGTGGGACGATGACGCCGGCGAGGAAGTCCTGGTTGGCCGGATCGTCGGCCACCGCGTCGATCTCGCGCTGGGGCGCCACGACGGCATCAGCATGGATGAGTTGCTGGACTCCATCTCGCACGACATCACCGAATTCAGGGATACCGCCTTTGCCGACAGCAACTGCTACGTGCCGCTGCCGCATGTCGAATCGGATCTCCCGCGGCAACACTGCGAATGCCTCGTGTACATCGACGAGGTCATCGTGGAACCCAACCATCGCGGCCAGGGCGTCGGCACCCAATTGTTCCAACGCATGAGCGAATCGATCGATCTCGAATACTGCGTCATCGGACTCAAGGCGTTCCCGATTTCACAGCAGCCCGGTGCCCCCCGCAGCGCGCAAGAGATCGACCGGGTAAAGCAGTTCTATGGTCGGCTCGGCTTCCACCCGGTTGGCCAGGACTACATGATCAAGGACGCCAGCCAGTGCGGCTCCAAGCAGAAACGCACGGCACTGCGCACGAAGGAGCGCACTGCGGGCTAGTAGAACGCGTTCGCCGGAGCGCGCTCAACACCCGCTCAAGCCATCTTCACCCATTTCTTCTCGCCCGCCGGTACGGCGAAAGACAGCCAGTTTTCCGGCGGCGGCAGCGGACAGGTGGCGAAGGGCGTGAAGGCGCAGGGTGGATTGTAGGCACGGTTGAAATCGAGGCTTATTTTGCCGTCGACCCCAGCGCCAACACTTCCTTCCATGGGCGCGGCAGGTACCTTCAGAAAACGCCCGGCGCCGTAGGTTTCCTTGCCGCTGGTCCGATCCCGGAAGACAAAAAAGACTTCCTTGTCGTTCACCGACATCGGCAGCAAGGTCACGGTTTGCCCGGCAACCTCGAATACCGCCTGATGCGCGACTTCGACGGTTTTCAGTTCGCCCGAGACGTTGTGCACCTCCATCCTGAGCGGCGGCGACAGCGCCTGCCAATCGGCAGCGATCCGCCAGGCGGGGTCGAAATCGAAATAGTCGAGGCCAGCGAACGGCTTGCCAGCGGCCCAGTCGCGGTCACGCAAACGGACAGCCAGGTGGCCGTCGCGGTCGACGATGAAAAATGACCAGTTTTCGTGCTCGACCATGGACGGCTGCCCCGTCGCATCGGTCTGCAATTCGCGGGCCTCGCCGACCACCGGATACCAGACCACCCGGCCGTCGTCCCAAAGCAACTCGCCAAGGCGCTCCGGCCCGCCCGGCAAGCGCACGAGCGAACCCTCGGCGCTACCCACCCGGTTCACGCCCGGTTCGAGCCAGAACAGACCGACCAGCCCCAACCAGCTGTCCGGTGCGGCAAGCTCGTCGTGACGGGCGGCCAGCCAGCGGTGGTGCGAAATTTGCGAACCCGGTTTTGTTTCCATTCTCGGCGTTCAGACTGAACCAGCACCCGCTCCGAAAGAGCTATCAGAGCCGATAGTTGACCCCAAGCCAGATCGTATTGCGGCTGCCGTTCAGCGCTTCGTAAGCATTGTCTTGGTAGCGATCGTAGATATACACACCGCGGACCGAAATATGCTTTTCCCAGGTGTATTCCATGCCCAGCGACAGCGTGTGGAGGAGCGTGTCGATCTTGTCATCGACCGGCGGCAATGATTGGCCGGCAAGGCCATTGGCGTTGTAGCCATCGGCCAGCATCAGACTGTAATTGACGTTGAACAGATAGTGCTCCCATTGTTTTTCGAGTCCCGCCGTGAAGGTATGGGTGTCGACCTTGTAGTTGAACTGATCGAGATTCATGAAGCTCAAGGCGACATCGGGATTCGGGTTGGTGACGCCGGGAAAGAGCTGCGGATAGTCGAAACGCAAGCGGTTGGTCGCGAAGTAATAGGCGCTCAGGTCGTTCTGATTCCAGTCATAGCCGAGGCTGGCCTTGAGATCCTCGACCGGAACCACGCTCATGCTCAAGCCGAAAGACTGCGCGGTGTTGGTAGCTTCCTGATATTGCGGATTGGCAAAGCCGCGCGGATTCAGGATGTAATCGGAATAGCTCAGGGAATCGTTCTTCTTGCGGTTGTAGTTGTAATACCCGGTCACCGCCAGTTCGCTCCACTCCGGCTTCGTGTAGATGGCCGACGACTTGAACTTGAACATCTCGTTCGGGTCGGTCGTCAACTGCGTTTCATTGGCCTAGACTTAAGATGGCGTCGCGCGCAGAACCAGGCCGCGAAGCGGGCGCGAGACGAGCTTGATGAATACCTCGTTCGCCGCGTATTGGCTGCCGTACAGCGATATCGGCGGCGCCAGCGCCGGCACGATTCCCCAAGTCAGGTCGTTCTCCTTGCGCTCGTATTTCCAGCCGGCGGACCAGGTTGTCTTGAGGAAACTCGGATAAAGCTTGGCCTCGAGGCCATAGGAAAGATGCTTGTAGCTGTCGATCCGCGGCATCACCATGCGCGGATTGCCAAATTGCGAGACCGGCTCGTAGAACCCGGGAACCGGATAGGACGAGTCGTTCTGCCGTCGGTTGACGCGGGCGAACGCTTCCAGCCCGACCGACTGCGACACATTGAATTTTCCGTTCAGGAATCCATTGATCGTATCGACGCGTCCATCGGTGTAGCCATAGGTGACCTGAGGCTCCGAAAAGGTATCCTGCTGCAACCACGCGTAACTGACGCCGGCGCTCACCGCCGCCGAATCGCCAAAGGTCTTGTTTACCCTCAGGCCATTGCTGTACTGGGTCGAGTCCGGCACAAAACCAAGTGGCGTAAGGAGGTCCACGCCCGGGACAAAGCGCAGCGTTGGAGTGGCCCATTTCGCAACGGTGCCCAACGTGACCGGTAACTCGTTGTTCCGGAACCTGTCGATCGAAAACTCGTAGTTTATGAACCAGTCCTGCGGCGTGAAGTTGAACTGATAGGTCAGTTTCGTGTTCCGGTCATTGATTGTCTTGGCATATCCCCGCCACTGGTAACGCTGGGCATTGCGATCGTTGCCGAAGAAGGCGTCATCCAGAATGTAATTCGATACCTGCTGGCCATCGCGATTGTAGCCATCGACATTGAATTCGAATGAAGCACGCTCCTCGAAACTGGCCGGCTTCAGAACAACGCTGAAGCCGTAGCTTGAACGCTGCAGTTCGTAGTCCAGGACTTTCGGGCTGTCGTTATTGAAGTAGGCGACAAAAGCAGTCCGGCCCGTCGAGTTCAGGGTGCGATCGGCGTACCGCGGATCCGTCCCGCCGGCCACCATGTCCGGGTTGTACAGGAAATCATACGTGCCCGTGGCCGATTTGAAGGTGGAATAGTACGCGCCGAAAAGTGCCGAACGGGTAATGCCCCTGAGGCGCACGCGCTGATTGTTAGCGCCATAGCCTTCCTTTTCCACGAATAACGAAGCGCCGCTGTCGTCGTTGAAAACAAGACTGAAATTCAGGTCGGCGATGAAGCCATTGCTGGTCCCGCCCTTACTGAACGTGAAATCGAGAAGGTTGTCACGATTCATATACGCCGCATTTACCGAATTGTCGTTACCGAGAAGGTTGTAGCGATTCAGATACGCCGGATTTCCCGAATTCTCGAAATAGCCAAACTTGGGCGTGATGTGGCCTCGCCAGAGACCAGACGTCGAACTCTCCGGGCCGGCATCCGCATTTTCCGCTTGCGCGTAACCCGGGCTCGCAAAAAACAGAAGACCGATCATGACCGACAGTCTTTTCAGCAAGAACGGATTCATGCCCTATCTCCCCGATCAGTAACGCAACAGTGGATCCTGGTGGCTGCCGTGGATCGCTCCATGGCAGTTCGTGCATCCCCTGAGCACGGTTCCGGACACTGTTCTTGAGTCAGCCTTTGCCGGCGGCATAGGCGACGTCCCGTAGCCATGCTTGCTGGTTGCGATGGAATGGCATTGCAGGCAGACCGAGGGCTGCGAAGCATTCAACAATCCGCGGTTTGCCGAACCATGCGGCGCGTGACAACTCGTGCAGTCATCCACCACCGGCGCATGTTCGAATACCTTGGGTCCGCGCATCGACTGGTGACATCCGAGGCATTGTTCGGACTTGCTTTTCAGCACCGTCTGGCTGCCGCCATGCGGATCATGGCAACCGATGCACGACATTCCTCCCTCCCTGACCGGATGATGGGATCGCATCTTGAACTGTGCATCGATGTCCTTATGGCAGCTGACGCAAACAGCCGAATTCTTGTCGGACTTGTCGGCTGAAAGGCGCATCCCCTTGGATATCGGCGAGACATGAATGGTATGGCAGTCGCTGCAAACACTGCCAGCCTTGTTGTGCGCGCTGAAGGCCCAGTGCATCAGCTTGCGGTCTTTTTGGTGGCAGCTCGAGCATTCCGCGACTTTCGGCAGCCTGATCGTCTCACCGGCCGTGGCGAGTGCCACGATGCCCGCGCTGGAATCGACATGGCAACTCTCGCACGACTGGGCGTGATGCGTCATGGTTGCAGGAGTGCTGCCCTCCATCTCCTTGTGGCAGGCAACACATTTCTTCCCGCGCGTATGCTTGCTCAGAGAAGCATCGGCAACCGTCTCGGCCTTCTGCGCCGAACCGTTCGCCGTTTCCCCTGGCGCCTGCCCGGAGAAAAACATCACGAGGATGGCCAGAAAGCCAAAACGCCATTTTGGAACCACCGCCACTTTTTGAACCCCCAGAGCATAGCCAGACGCCAGTATCGTTAGATGACGCACTGACTCCCCATCTTCGCAAACCAGAACATCCATCTGGTTGACGAATTCCCAAAACTTCAAAGTACATAGTCCAGCAGTGAAACCGCTATGTCGTTGACGATTGTCAATCTAATGACCCAACAACATATATCTGTACTTTTTGGGCGAACCGCTACCACGTACCGTCGAGGATATATTCGCCGGCATCGCCACGTTTGCGCGACAGTGGGCCGGCAATGCTGTTCAGGCCCTCGATCAGCTGTTTCTCGCTTTTGATGCTCAACTGGTAGCGCCCCTTGCCCTGCGTCCCTTCGACAAAGCCAGCGATCGTGACGATACCGGCCTCCGTGGCGACATCGGCACGCCAACCGCCCGCACCCTGCCCCGGCGCCGAGACTGCGACGACATAGTCACCATATTCCTGCAACGGCAGAATCGAACTGCCCATGCCGAACCAGTGCAACGTTGCCGCGCCCGCACACGAAGAAAAATCGCGCCAGACGACAGACCAGCCGCAGACAAAGCGCTGACTGGTCAGTGCGATATCGCCTCGCCAGGGCGCGTTCGCCAGCGGGTGGTCAACGCCGGCCAGCAGCAAGCCGGGCGGCAGGTCGATGCGAACGCCACGCAGGGTCAGGCCCGAACGATCAAGGATCACGCTTCCCGCACCGGTCGAAAGCACCAGCGCCGGCCCGGTATCATGCCAGGCCGGATTCAGCGTCCAGTCGATCGGCATCCACGGCAGCCAGTCCCGGCTGGCTGAATCGCGCACCCATAGCTCGGCCCGCCCCGCCCGGACCTGTCCGGAGGGAAGGGCGAACCTGACCTGACCGCCAGCCAGCGACAAGACAGGGGCTTCCAGCACCGACGCGGGAAGACGTAACGCGATGAACACAAACAACAGCGACACGAGCAAGGCCAGCCCAAGCAAGATGGCCGGAACGAGCAGCCATCTTCCGAGTACCCCAGGCGAAAACCCGCCATCACTCGAGCGCCGGAATGTCATTGTCAGGCTCGATCAAGCACCAGCCGCGCCAAGCGTCGCTTCGACCTTGACCGAGCCTGACGGCACGCTGCCCGTACCCGCGCCATCGCGCTGGATCTGCGCCCGCTCGACACGCCAGCCCTGAGCCGCCAGGCCAGCCAGCCAATTTATCCAGTCGTCAAAAACAACGTTGCCCTGGATTATCAATTGCGACGTTCCGGTCGGCGTAAGCGTCATTGGCAGCCCGCTGGCCTTCAGGGATGCAGCGACCAAGTCGATCGAGGCGGGCGCCTGCAGTTCATTTCGGCCCGGCGCAAGCGCTGCATTGAGTTCATCCGCCATTTTCTGCATGGTCGCCAAGCGCGTTTCGGCGGCGGGAAGGGCTTTCTGCAAACGGACATGCTCACTGCGCTGCCAGTCATCTATCGTCAACAACAGCGCGCCGCTCACGACAATCCCGCACCAGAGCGCCAGGCGACGTTCGCGCGGCTGCAGTTGTTGCCAGCGCGCCGCCAGATACTTGAACAGGTTTTTCATGGCGCGCTCCGACGCAGCGTCAGGGCATTATCGCCCCCGGCCGCCGAAACCTGGGCAGTGATCCCGCGCATTGCCAGCGCCACAATCAGCGCCTGTCGCTGCTGCTGGTCAACGGCGGCAGCGAAACCGACATCGAGCACCCCCGCCTCATAACGGATCCGTGTCACGACGTTACGGCTTTCGGCAGCAAGCGCATCGGAAAGCGACGCCAGCAGGGCAAGCATGTCGTCGTCACGCAAGGCGCCGGCTTTCGGCCGCGATTCGTTAAGTTGGCGGCGCATCTGCAACACCGGATCAACGATGGTGGCACCGGGGAATGCGGCTTCGAAGATTGCCCGCGTTTTGGCGTTGAGTTCTGCTTCACTGTGCCGCGCCACGACGGCTGACACCACGCCGATGCAGAGATGCAGCGCCAGCGCACCACCGGCAAGCCAGAGCGGCCAGCGCAAGCGCTGCCGCCAGTCGGCCCGCCCCTCGCGAGGCACGAATTGTCCGTGCAGCAGGCTTGCCGCATGGGTCGGCAAGTACCATTGCAGCGCTTTCTGTACTTCACCCGTTGCCGGCGGCAGCCCAAGGGCATCCGCCACTTCCGCCGACCCGAGCACGCGCTCGGCGGACGCTTCCTGACGAGCCTTCAACGCCATCCATGAGACCGGCGCCGCACCCGGCGGCGGCTGGTCTTCGCTCAGACCGCTGCCATCCGGCCAACGCCAGTAGCGCATCTTCCCTTCATCGACGCAAACCACAGTTCCGGCAATGTGCGGCAGGCATTGCAACCTTCCGATCGCCGCTCCCAGCGGATGCCCGAGCGCGGCGAAGGTCTCGACGATGCGGCGCAGGCGCGCGGCATCGACGATCGCGACGACGGCCCGCGCACCTTCCTGTTCGATCAGCGTGAAATGCTGGGCCTCGGTCTCCGCCGGCAAGCGCTCTTCGAGCGCATAGGCGATCAGGCGCTCGCGGTCCTTGCGCCGCGATTTCGGCAGATCAACCGTGCACAGGGAGACCTGCGCTCCTGCCAGAACCGCGACCCGTCGTTCCGCCACCGGCCAGTGCCGTGGTTCGCTGCGCCCTTGCTGCACGAGAGCCCCGCGCGGATCGCAAAGGGCCCAGTCAGCCGCAAGCGTATCGGGCCAGCTTTCGTCGATGAGAAATGTCAGTGTTGTCATAAGAGTTGTT
>Ga0105093_10000499_pt1 | contig 14964 bp, 9 predicted proteins | sample PPLLak3March2015_2_FD_79111 | JGI IMG/M metagenome (GOLD analysis project Ga0105093, IMG submission 79111) | Freshwater sediment microbial communities from Prairie Pothole Lake near Jamestown, North Dakota, USA - PPLs Lake P8 Core (3) Depth... | ecosystem: Environmental > Aquatic > Freshwater >... | reverse complement strand
GATGCCGATCCTGATCAGCGTGTCCCTGCGCACCGGCACCCCCGCCAGCTCGGTTTTAATGCCCATGGGATTCGCCACCATCGTGGGCGGCATGGGAACGACGATCGGGACTTCGACCAACCTGCTGGTAGTCGCCGTGGCGGCCGACATGGGCCTGCGGCGCATGCAGATGTTTGATTTCCTGGCGCCGGCCGCGGCCGCCGGGGCGCTGGCCATCGTTTATCTCTGGCTCGTCGCCCCCAAATTGATTCCGCGCCGCGAGCCTCCGCTGACCGATACCTCCCCCCGGGTTTTCAAAGCGCATCTGGCGATTCTCAAAGAATCTAAAGCCGCGGGAAAGATTTTAGCGGAAGCCATCAAGCTTGCGGGCGGCGCCATGAAGGTGGCCAGCATCGAGCGCGGGGCCGGGACATTGATCTTCCCCCTGCCGGATGCGGTTCTCCTGCCGGGAGACCATCTCGTGATTCAGGACACCCCGGAGCGGCTGAAGGAATTCGAATCCCGGCTGGGCGGGGCGCTGTATTCGCTCGGGGATGAAGAAGCGCCTCTGGACGAAGGCCATCCCCTGCGTGCGGATGACCAGCAGATCGCCGAAGTGGTGGTGGTCGAAGGCTCGCCCCTGCATGGCACGACCCTGAAGCGCATCCGGTTCGCCGAACGCTACGGCCTGATCACCCTCGCGCTTCATCATGCCGGCAAACGGCTGGAGCCGCTCGCCGCGGAGGTCGGCGACATCCCCCTGAAGGTCGGCGATGTGCTCCTGGTGCAGGGGCCGCGCGAACACATCCTCCGGCTCAAGCGCAGCGGGGAGCTTCTGGTCCTGGACGCCACGTCCGATATCCCCTTCACCCGCAAGGCCCCCCTGGCCATCGCCCTCATGCTGGGAATCGTCATCACCGCTGCGGCCGGAATCCTTCCGATCGCCATCAGCGCTTCGTGCGGGGCGCTGGCCATGATTCTGACGGGATGCCTGACATGGCGCGACGCGACGCGGGCGTTGAGCGTGCAGGTGGTCATGATCGTCGCCGCCAGCCTGGCCCTGGGAGTGGCGATGCTGCGGACCGGCGCGGCCGACTACCTGGCCCTGTGTCTGGTCGGCCTCCTCGGAGAGGCCCATCCGCGCATGCTCCTCGGGGGGCTGATGCTGCTGCTGGTGCTCCTGACCAATGTCGTCTCCAACAACGCGGCCGCCGTGATCGGGACTCCGATCGGCATCTCCATCGCCCGCCAGCTGGGGCTGAATCCGGAGCCATTCATCCTGGCCGTCCTTTTCGGCGCCAACATGAGCTTCATCACGCCGATGGCCTATAAGACCAATCTGCTGATCATGCACGCCGGGGGGTACATCTTCAATGATTTCGTGCGCATCGGCACCCCGCTCGCGGTGCTCACCTCGCTGGCGTTCGTGTGGATCCTGCCGCTGATCTACGGATTCTAAACTCATCTGTGGTTTTCTTTTGGTTGCGATTGCCTGACCAAAACCAACAAAAATACGAAAATCCTCAAATATTGGATTCATCGCCGTATACGAACCTTATCAGGTTAGAAACTAAAATACGGAGTGACCGTCAGTTTGACAGGTCAAGCTCGACATTAAGAATGGAAAAATCTTTATCAATAATCTTGCACTCGATTAGCCACCGAAGACAAGAGCGTCGGGGATCTCATAACTCTCATTGGTGTCAAATGTAACGATGGTGCGATCGCCCTTGCGGGAGAACGTCATAGGGGATGGAGAGTCCGATGCAACCGGTTCACCTTTCACAAAAAGGATGCGCCGCATAACAGAGTTCTCCTGTGGTATCTCGACTGTGGCGGTACCGTCAAAACCGCGGCGGACGACAAATGCCTCGCATTCCTGAGCCTTCTTATCGCGAAGCGTCTCGATGAACGGAACGCAAGTGATCTTTGCCGAGGCATGAAAGGGTGTCCCCGGAATGATCGCGCCCTTGGAAGCGGAAACGGGTGCGAGGATCTTGCCAATCACGCTGATGGTGAGTGTGGTGTCGCTCGACTCGTTGCGCCGCGCTGCGGCGCGCACCAGATAGACGCGGATTTTATAGTCACCGTCAGTCGGAAGAACCCTTTTGAAATCCTCCCCCGGTTGCTCGACATACATCGCCACGTCTTTGCTACCCGGCGGCAGCACGTTGAAGTAGGTTGACGGGTTCGATCTCTTGAGCGAAACAGCAATCGTCTGGCCGGCACCTCCCCGCACCAGATAGTCCACCCCCGAATAGCCCTTCAACCGACCCTTGATGACGGCCGACGTGGCGCCCTTCGCAAACTGCACCCGCTCTGTGCGGATTTCATCTGTTGCGAATACATCCGAAATGCTGCAAAAAAGCAGCAAGGATAAAGAAACAGCGGAAACAAGACCGATCCGATTCATCCGGGCCTCCGATTAAAGCAGCGGTTCAAACAACCCGCCGAATTCTTTTCTGAGTTTGTAGAGTATATTAGTGGGTTCGTTGAATTCATTCGCGTCATCCGGCGTGACATGGCGGCTGTATGCCAGATCATTTTCATAGAAAATTTGCGCCAGTCCGGCTGACAGGATATCGCTCTCGAAAACCACGGCCGTTTCGCTGTTGAGCTTCTCGCTCCTGGGGTCCAGGTTATAGGATCCGGCCAGCGCATAACGACGGTCGAAGACGGCATACTTGGCGTGACTGGTGCCCTCGGTTTGACGCGCTTGATCGTATCGCCAGCCGCACCATTCCCAGATCTGGGCGCTGCCGCCGCTTTTCTGAAACAGAACTGGGGCAGTGAGCTTATGCCCTGCCCCAGCCAGTATGGTTTTGGTAGATTTGGTTAGGAAAGGTGAAAAAATTCAGAAGCGGATTATTTCACCTTCATCGCCGAATACGAATGATTCAATCTTTTTAATGTTGCGCCATCTATTAATCATGAATTGAAATAGACGTTTTAATTTTGTTTTGGCGTAAGCACTGATGTTCGGCTTGCCACCGTCATTGGCCCCCGCGGCCGGGGCCTCTGGCCGCTCTTAGGGATTCGAGTGGGTCCGATCCCCGTAAGGCCGCATCCCGCAAGGCCGCCTTCCGTCTTTGCTTGGATTTACGTTTCTTGAAGTAGGTCAGGGGCCGGAACGCGCGGAATGCCACTGCAAGGGGGTAGAGGCCGAACCGCAGCAGAAGGGTCAGTGCGGAGACGGTGCACTTTTCGGCCTCATGCACTGCCATTCTTTCGATGATGCGGGCGAGCTCGGGTATGCAGGGCTTGCTCAGACCCATAGGACGGGCAAAGGATTGCACGAAGCCCAAAATCTGTTGGCGCAGGCCTTCTTTCCCGTTCAGAATCAACTGGAGGTGCGAAAGGTGCTCCTGCATGTCTCGAGCCAGGAAAAGAAAACCGCTGTTCTCCTGTTTCATGTAGTTGAAGTGAATGGTGCCGTTCTGGCTTTCTGCAAATTCCTCCGCTGAAACGCACAGGACACACTTCCCAATAATGGCGCTTTCGATCATCGCCGTAGTGTTCACGCCCACGACGGCCAGACTGTGATATACGGAGTCATAGAAGTTGCGCTTCGCCTCTTCGGTAAAGGCGTATTCACCCCCTGGTGGCCAGACGGCCACGCTGTCCCCGGCCATGAGTCCCGTTCCACGCCACTGCTCGGCATACTCCGGGTAAGGTCGGATCAGAACCCCGGCCTGAACCAGCTCTGAGATGCCGGAGTGCCTGAGCGCGCCGATCCACTTGGCGACGAAGTCGCGTTCTCGGGGAGCCATGAAGTTGGATGAGCACATGTACAGGATGAAGGGATGGTCAGGCGACAACCCAACCTCCTGACAGAAATCTTCGCGACTGCGTGACGGACGGCGCACAAACCAGTCGTCGAAGTATTGGGCCCCCGTCACGATGATACGGTCGGGCGATATGCCATGAAGCTCGACGGCCTCGCGCTTCTGAATGCCGTTCCACACCACGGTGTAATTCGGTTCACCGCGCAATGCCCCTTTCGTGGTCAGATTGTCCCAACTCGCCACACAATAGCCGGTGGGCACTCTCAAGGCCTTGGCGGCCCGCAGATACTCCCACTGCATGCCCGAATGAGACAACAATGGTGAAACCAGCATCACATCAGGGTTGATCCTGCGGATGTACCGTTTGAAAGTCCAAGCAGCCGGAATGGCGCGCTCAGCCGCCAGTATACATTTTCTCACGACAGCTCTCCCGGCGGGCGACCTGAAGCCGGGGCAGTGGTTCATCAGCCAAACGAAGGGCCGGGAAATCCGCATCTCCACCCGCTCCCTCAGGCGCGGGGTGTCCTTAAAAAAAGGCTGGAGAAAAAAAAGGTAGTCGCCAGCCCAGGCGAGGGCGGTGCCGAGGTCACGCCAAAGGCCGGGAGGTTTCCCCGGAACGATCTCGTGGCGAAAGCGGCTGGGAAACTCCTTCTCGAGTTCATCGTGCAACGTTCCCTTGCGGTGCTTCTCAAGGCTAAAATAGGCGACATGGACGGCGTGCCCGCCTTCCAGCATGAATCGAAGCGTTTCGTGATAATACTTCATGGTCCGGGATTCGGTCATCATGAACAGAATTTTCATCCGACCATCCTTTTTCCCTTATCCGTTTTTGCTTCATTTTTATTTGGCCGGACTCAATTGCGGCATCGGTTCCAACCGGCTCGATTCAAGCGTCAACCGGACTGCCTTCAACGGCGGATGTTCCCTTTGGCAAATTCTCGATAAAGCCCGGCATAACAGTCGAGCGTCTTCTCAAGATCCATGGTCTGTTCAACCCAGCACCGACCTCGCTGCCCCAGTTCCCTCCGCAGGAAGGGATTCCTGATCAACGTCTCCATGTGCGCTGACAAAGCCTCGGGATTCCTTTCTGCAAGCAAATATTCGCAACCGCAACGCCCGAAGTCCTGGGGGAATGTCGGAAAGAGTGTCAGGACCACCGGCGCTCCGGACGCCATAGCTTCAAGCACAACGTTTGGCATCCCTTCCTTGAGAGTGGGGAAAATGAACATATCGCAAGCCCGGTAAAAGGTCGGAATGTTGGGAACATGACCGGCAAAGTGGATTCGATCGCTTGCGCCGGAAGCAGCTGCGAGAGCAGCGATCTGCTTTTGGTAATTTCCCTTCTGGGGATGCTCTGGATCGAACCGGCTCCCAATAATGACCAGGTGGGTATCGGGAAAACGCTTCGCCAACGGCGTCCAAGCCTCCAGCAGCAAGTCGGCTCCCTTTTCAGGGATGAGCGAGCCCACGGTGATGATCATGATGGAATCGTCGTTCATTCCCATGGATGCCCGCAAGCGTTGGCACTGCGGATCGCTCCGTTCGGGGTGAAACCGTTTGAGATCGATGCCGTTCGGGATGACCTCAATTCGGCCATGAAATCCCATCTCCTGAGCATGCTTACCCATCTCTGAGCTGCTGACAATAATACAATTGATTAGTCGACTAACGATTTGAATCCTCCACAGGCGCAAGGCCCGCTTGAAGAACGAACGGGGGAGTTTTGCCGGGGCTGTATAGGCGTAGGTGAGAGAGATGCCGCTGTTCCTCAGCTGGCGCAGCCACTGAACCGATCGATGGGGTAGCGTCTGGAATAACTGGACGATGTCCGGATAATAGCCAGGCCCTCTGCAGAAACGGACGAGTTCGCGGTTGTATACAATCCGACGTCGCAATCCATTATTATAAGGCAAGCGGACGCGGTGGATTGGAGTGCCATCGAGCGGCTCTGTGGGGATTTCCGACCCAGTGCGATACCGTTCCCACTCGCAAATATAATCGTTGTGGGCCAATTTGGATGACTGGGGAGTCCCCGTAAACACCGAGGTGTGGATGCCGCGCTGCCGTAACCCGGGAAAATAACCCAGAAAGCGCAGTTGTCCGCCTCCATGTACGGGATAGAAATGGTAAGACGAAAAACATAACTCGACGCATTCACCGGACATTGTTTTCACTGCCTGGGGAGAGTGCTTGTAGAAAGGAGTTTTAAATACTTACTAATTTCTCGAAATAGTATTGACTGACGGCGCCTCCTCACCCTAACCCACTCCCATAGAATTGGGGGAGAGGGGTGGGCCGCATCAATACAAATACGCATAGATTAGTATATGCGAGCCCTCTTGATTGCAACAGAAAAATGCCATGGCCACCTTCATATCGCTTATGGACAAGCCTTCTTTCGGAGAGAGTACAAAACAACCTTCCAGGGTTAACGAAAAGGTTCATCCCGTAGATTAAAGCCTTGCCAAAATGATGCAGTTTCAGTATGGCCAAAACAGCTGACCTGATGATCACGCAAATAGCTATTTCAGTCCAACGCGGAGAAACTCTATGCGTGCGGGGAGGGGTATGCTAAATCTTTTTCAGTCTGTTTTCCATTTGTTCGGCTTCGAGCTCGTTCGGCGCAAAAAGGGGTATATCTATGCCCCGGACTTCTCCTTCCCGGAATTTCTTGGAAAAGCCTCCCATAAACGGGATAACATCCGGCAGTCGAAACTGATCAACATCCGGGACCTGCACCCATTTGGGCCACTCGCCGCAGGCGTCATTGAACTCAAAAAATCATTGCTCTACTATGACAGGCTCTACACGATCTACCAGGCGTTATCCAACTTGAAGGTCCGTGATGCCGGCACGAACATAGACATGGCTGAGGTGGGGGTTTACAAGGGAGGAACCAGCTATTTCATCTTGTCGGTGGTAGAATCCTTGGAGTTGGGGTTCGTGACATTGCATTGCTTTGACACGTTTGAAGGGCATTCATCCGAGGATATCCAAGCGGAGGCAGACTCACATCAGCCAGTCGCTGCTTTCAACGATACTGCCTATGATGCAGTCGCTGCTTATTTGGGTAAGTTCCCAAATGCAAAGATTTACCAAGGGCGATTCCAGGACACCTCGGTCTGTGTCGCGGACAAGACATTCGCATTTGTGCACCTGGATGTGGATTTATACGAGCCGACCCTATTCGCCCTGAAGTTTTTCGATGGCCAATTGATTGAAGGTGGAATTATTGTGGTGGATGACTTCGGGTCCATGACCTGCCCGGGTGTCCAGAGGGCCGTCGACGAATTCACAGCGAGGAACAACAATTACATATTCTTTCACCTTCTGATCGGTCAGTGCGTCCTCATCAAATGCTCCCTGGGTCCGAGTCGGCCTTGCTGACAATCCCGCTTCCGGTTTTTTGTAAGACCAGTCTGTAGACAAAGACATATGGGTGATATTGACTGAAGAGCAATGATTGCGCATGGGGAAAAGTTGTATTCAATTGCAAGCAATACCGAAAGGGGTTGTTTGCGTGACAGATTACGTCTAAAACCAAACTTCGGAAGGGTGTCCAAGTCATTGGTTTAGAAGTCGGAAACTGAAAGTCCTGTCAAGCTGGCACCAATGCATTTCACGTCTCAGCAGGCTTCTTTAATTTATCAAGCACGCAGCGGCTACACTTTCATCGGCTTCGTCCGCGCGGGCGCCCCGCTCGCGGCGCTCACCCTGCTGGCCTTCGCAGGGATCCTTCCGCTGATCGACGGATTCTAACCGCGCGGAGGCCCGGCCGCAATCTTCGCCGGATGGTCTTCGGCCGGCGGAGGCCCGTTCAAGCACCGCCGCCCCCCAGCACCGCATAGAGCCGAACCTGATTGACGAGCGTCACCAGGCGGGTGGCGATCAGCCCCTGCTGGGCGGAATAAAGCGAGCGCTGCGCGTCCAGCACGTTGAGGAAGATGTCGCTGCCTTTCTCATAGCGGGCGTTGGAAAGCCGGTAGGCGGCGGCGGTCGCATCCACCAGGGACTGCTGCGCCGCCATCTGCTCGGCCATGGTCCCCCGGCGGGCGAGCGCATCGGCCACCTCCCGGAAGGCCGCCTGGATCGCCCCCTCGTATTGGTTCAGGGCGATCCGCTGCTGCACCTCGCTCACGTCGAGCGCCGCCCAGACCCGTGGGTCGAAGATCGGCATGACGATCACCGGCGTGTAATTCCAGGCAAGCGAGCCGGACTTGAAGAGGCCCGACAGCTCTTCGCTGGCGGTGCCGACCGCGGTCGTGAGCGCAATCCGGGGGAAGAACGCCGCCCGGGCCGCGCCGATGTCGGCGTTGGCGGCCTTGAGCAAATTCTCGGCCTGGAGCACATCCGGACGGCGCAGCAGGATCTCCGAAGAGGCCCCGGCCGAGACCTCCGGCAGCGAGGCGACCGCGCTCAGCCCCTCGGGCAGCCAATCGGCCGGTACCGGTGCGCCCACCAAGAGGTTCAGGGCGTTTTCATCCTTGGCCGCCAGCTCCGTGTAGCGGGCGACATCCACCCGCGCCGTGTCCACCCGCGTCTGCACCTGGCGCAGATCCAGCTCGGACACGATACCGACTTCAAAGCGCCGGCGGATCAGATTGTAGGAGGCCTGCTGGGCCTCGAGGGTGGACTGCGCCAGCTGAAGGTTCTCGCGGTCCGCTGCCAGGATCAGGTAGGCGTAAGCGACTTCGGACACCAGCAGGATCTGCGCGCTGCGGCGGGCCTGCTCCGTTCCGAGGTATTCCTCCAGGGCGCGTTGCTCCAGGCTGCGGATGCGGCCGAAGAAGTCGATCTCCCAGGAGGCGATGCCCAGCTCGGCGCGGTAGCGCTCGACGGTTTTCGCGCGCCCCGTACCGGAGAGGTCGTGGGGCACCCGCTCCTGAGTGCCGCTGCCGACCGCATCGACCACCGGCAAAAGCTCGGCGCGCTGGATGCGGTACAGGGCGCGCGCCCGTTCGACGTTCAGCGCGGCCGCGCGCAGGTCGCGGTTGCTCTCCAAGGCCGCGGCGATGACCGCCTGAAACCGTTCATCGCTGAAAAACGCCCGCCAGGGCACCTCATCGCCGACCGGGGCCGATGGGATGTCCTTGTAAGACGGCCCGCTCGGCCAGACGCCCGGAACCGGCGCCGCCGGCCGCGTGTAGTCTGGGATCATGGTGCAGCCGGAGAGAAGAACGCTCGTTAGGGTTAGAAGCAAAAACGTCTTGCGGGTCATAGTCAGCGGGCCTCCGAAGGACGCACAGCGTCAGCACCCGGTTTTTCCAACGGGGCGCCTTTCATTTTTCCGAACCACTGGACCACCACCACGTAAAAAAGCGGAATGAAGGGCGTCGCCAGGAAGGTGGCGGCCAGCATCCCGCCCAGGACGCCGGTTCCGATGGCGGTTTGCGCTCCCGCCCCGGCCCCGCTGGCGATGGCGAGCGGAAGGACCCCGAAACCGAAAGCCAGCGAGGTCATGACGATCGGACGGACCCGCAATTTGGCCCCTTCCAGGGTTGCAGGAATCAACCCCGCCCCCTCTTTTACCTTTGCCATGGCGAATTGGACGATCAAAATCGCGTTCTTGGTGGTCAGCCCTAAAACCGTGAGCAGTCCGATCTGGAAATAGACATCGTTGGGAAATCCGCGCAACGAAGAGGCTACCACGCCGCCTATGACGCCCAGCGGCAATGTCAATAAGATTGCAATGGGAACCGTCCAGCTCTCATAAAGGGCCGCCAGGCATAGAAAAATCACGATGATGGAAAAGGCGTAGAGCAGCGGCGCCTGGGACTTTGCCATGCGCTCCTGGTAGGAGAGCCCGGTCCAGTCGAAGCCGAGCCCCCTGGGCAGCTGCGAGGCGATCTGCTCCATGGCCTGCATCGCCTCCCCGGAGCTCTTCCCCGGCGGCGGGTCGCCCCAGATATTCAAGGACGGAAAACTGTTGAAGCGCTCCAGCCGCGGCGATCCCTGGAACCAGTGCCCGGCGGCGAAGGAGGAGAAAGGGGTCATCGTCCCGGAATCGTTTCGGACGTAGAGCCGTTCCAGGTCTCTGGGCAGCATCCGGTAGGGGGCGTCGGCCTGGACGTAAACGCGCTTGACCCGCCCGCCCTGCATGAAGTCGTTCACGTAGGCACTGCCGAACGCCGCCGAGATGGTCGTGTGGATGGAATCGATGGGGACTCCCAGGGCGCCGGCTTTTTGCCAATCCACATCGATCCGGTATTGGGACACATCCTCCAGTCCATTGGGGCGCACCCGGGTCAGCCTCATGTCCTGGGCCGCCATGCCGAGCAGCTGGTTGCGGGCCGCCATCAATGCTTCATGCCCCACTCCGCCCCGGTCCTGCAATTGAAAGTCAAACCCGCCGGCCTGTCCGAGCTCGAGCACCGCCGGAGGAGGAAACGCGAATACCCGTGCATTGCGAATCTTCGAGAATTTTCCGGCGGCGCGCTGCAGCAAAGCGCTTACCTTTAGATCCGCCGCGTTGCGCAGGTCCCAGTCCTTGAGCTTTACGAATCCCAGTCCGACGTTCTGCCCGGTTCCGGAAAAGCTCCTGCCGGCCAGCGTGAAACAGGATGCCACCGCTTCCTTTTCAACCTCCAGAAAATGATCTCGGACTTGATCCATGACCTGCTGGGTCTGCTCCAGGGTCGAGCCCGCTGGCAGCGTCGCCTGGATGAACATGATGCCCTGATCCTCATTGGGCAGATAGGCGGTGGGCATTCGCTGGAAGAGAAATCCCAAAGCTGCCACCAGCAGAACGTAAATGAACAGGTAGCGAAGCTTCTTCGATATGAGATGGCTCGCCATAGCCACATACTGCCTCCGGGCGCGGCGGAACGTCCGGTCGAACCAGCGGAAGAACGGGCGGAACAGGACGAAACCCGTCTCTGCGGCCGCGTGCCCTCTGGGGACCGGCTTGAGGAGTGAGGCGCACAAGACCGGGGTCAGGATCAGGGCAACCACGACCGAGAGCAGCATGGCGGCAATGACGGTCACGGAGAACTGCCGGTAGATGACGCCGGTGGACCCGCCGAAAAACGCCATGGGGCCGAACACCGCCGAGAGCACCAGCCCGATGCCGATCAGGGCGCTGGTGATTTCCTGCATGGACTTGCGGGTTGCCTCCTTGGGCGGGAGCCCTTCCTCGGCCATCACCCGCTCCACGTTTTCCACCACGACGATGGCGTCGTCCACCAGGAGGCCGATGGCCAGCACCATCGCGAACATGGTCAGCATATTGATGGAGAACCCGCATAATCCCAAAACGGCGAAGGTTCCCAGGATCACCACCGGCACGGCCAGGGTGGGAATCAGCGTCGCCCGTATGTTTCCCAGGAAAAGATACATCACCAGGAAAACCAGCACGATCGCCTCGAACAGCGTCTTGACCACTTCTTTGATGGCCGCCCGGACGAAGGGCGTCGTATCGTTGGGATAGATGACCTTCATGCCGGGGGGAAAGTATTTGGCGAGATCCTCCATTTTCGCCTTGATGGCATCGGCGGTATCGAGCGCATTGGCACCCGGGGCCTGCCGGACGGCCAGAGCCGCAGCCGGCTGGCCGTTATAAAGCGTTTGGCTTCCGTAGCGCTCGGTACCCAACTCGGTGCGCCCCACGTCGCGTACGCGCACGATGGACCCATCCGGGTTGGTGCGCAGCGGAATGGCGGCGAATTCCTCCGGGGTTTTGAGAAGGTTTTGGACGATGATCGAGGCATTCAACTGTTGGCCATCCACCGCCGGCGCCCCGCCGAACTGGCCGGCGGAAATTTCCACATTGTACGCCCGTAACCTGCGAATGACATCTTCCACCGTCAGACGATAATCGGCCAGTTTGTCCGGATTCAGCCAGACCCGCATGGCATACTGGGATGAGAAGACTTCCACCTCACCCACCCCGGGCACCCGGGCCAACACTTGTTGGATGCTGGACTGGGCGTAGTCCGCCAGATCGTAGTCATCCATGCTGCCGTCGGCCGAGGTCAGCCCCACGATGATCAGCCAGTTGCGGGTCGACTTGCTGACCTTGACCCCCTGACTCTGGACCACGTCGGGCAGGCTCGCCATGGCGAGCTGGAGTTTGTTCTGCACCTGAGCCCAGGCGAGGTCCGGATCGGTCCCGGGCGCAAAGGTCAGCTCGATCCTTCCGGCGCCGGAGGCGTCGCTGTTGGCGGACATGTACAACAGCTTGTCGAACCCGGTCATTTTCTGCTCGATGATCTGGACCACGCTGTTTTCGACGGTTTCAGCCGAGGCGCCGGGATAAAAGGCGTCAATGGCGATCGAAGGAGGGGCGATCGGCGGATATTGCGAGATGGGCAGATTGTAAATCGCCAGCCCGCCGGCCAGCATCATGATGATGGCGATGACCCACGCGAAGACCGGGCGGTCCAAAAAGAAGTTCGACAACATTGCAGTCCTCCCTCAATTTACCGTCGGCCGTTTCGAATCGGTTGCTTCCGCGCCGGCCTGCGGGCGACCCAACGGAACGGCCTTGACGACTGTGCCCGGTCGTGCGCTCAGCATGCCCTCGACGATCACGCGCTCTCCGGCGGAAAGCCCGGAAGAAATCAGCCACTGGTTGCCCATGGCGCGGTTGAGCGTCAGCGCCCGCTGCCGGACCGTGCCGGATTCGTCCACGACCAGCGCAACCGGGTCGCCCTTGGGCGTGCGGCTCACCCCCTGCTGAGGGACAAGCATGGCTTGCTCGGCCACGCCCTCCTGCACGACGGCCCGAACGAACATACCGGGCAGGAGCAGCTGGTTTGGATTGGGGACCACGATGCGCACGGTGTAGGATCCGGTCGTCGGGTCCACCGTCACGTCGCGGAACTGCAGCCGGCCTTCCAGCGGATACGCGGCCCCGTCTTCCAGCACCAGCCGCACGTTGCGCCCGTTGCCTTCATCGGCGCGGAGCTGGCCGGTCTCGTAATTGCGCCGCAGCCGCAGCAGCTCGGCCGACGACTGGGCCACGTCCACGTAGATGGGGTCCAGCTGCTGCACCGTCGCGAAGGGCTGGCTCTGATAAGCCGTCACCAGCGTGCCGGTCCGCACACTGGTCTTGCCGATGCGCCCGGCAAACGGCGCGGTCACCCGCGTGTAGTTCAAATTGATGCGCGCCGCCTCCACCTGCGCCTTCCAGTACTCGATCTCGGCCTTGGCCTGCTCCACGGCGGCGACCGCATCGTCGTAGTCCTGCTGGCTGACCGCCTTGTCGACGATCAGATCCTGGTAGCGCTCCACCTTCAGCCGGATCGACGGCAGATTGGCCCGCGCCTTGCCGAGCGAGGCCTTGGCCGAGTCGAGCACTACCTGAAAGGGCGCGGGGTCGATCTGGTAAAGCACTTGGCCGGCCTTGACGTCGGAGCCCTCCTGGAACAGGCGTTTCTGAATGATGCCGCTGACCTGCGGGCGGATTTCGGCGACCCGGAAGGCCGCGGTGCGGCCCGGCAGTTCGGTCGTCAATTCGACTCGCTGCGGCTGAATGGTGACGACGGCCACTTCCGGGGCTTGAGAGGCCGGCTGCGCTTCTATTCTTTGATCACAGCCAGCCACCCATAGAAGATCAAGCAACGCGACGCCCAACGCAACGCATCGCCAAAATCCATTATTCATAGCTTTCCTCCGCATCGAAAGGGTCTCCTCGGTGAGCGGCCTGTGAAAGGCTGGAGGCTCGTTGGATTCAAGGGCAATCTCAGGAACCGACCAATCCTTTGAATAGGATGTTCAAGATGATGTCCGGGTCCTCCGGATACGGATTTCCCTGCGGGTCTTCGAGCCAATGGAAAAGGAACGCGTTGGCCACGCTGTCGAGGGCGAGGGCCAGATGAAAAGGGGCGGCGATGCGTCGAAAGTGCTTGCGGTTCATTCCGCGTTCGAAGATGGAGGCGAGTGATCGCAGAATGGTCTGGTGGCGTTCGCGGATTTCCCGTTCGGCGCCGGCCATTGCCTTGAACCTTGCCCCCCGGGTCTCCTCGAAATAAAGTCGAATGGCTGCGATGTTGTTGCGAAAAAGCTCCCCCTTTACCCGCACGTAGGTTTGCAGCTTTTCCATTTCCGGAGCACTGCCCTCGATCACCTCGGTAATGGCCCCGTAAAAGCGGTCGCTCAGCTGCAGGATGAGCGCCTTGTAAAGGTCCTCCTTGTTGCGGAAGAACTTGTAAAGCGTCCCGATGGCAAACTCGGATTCCTGGGCGATCTCGTGCATGGAAACGTTATGGTAGCCCTTCTCTGAAAAAAGCCGCAAAGCGACATCGAGAACCTCCTGCCGCTGCCTCAGCTTCTCGCGCTCCCGCCGGGAGACCTTGCACGTTTCCATCGGAAAACCCCCGCATGTGTCGATTGACTATATTATGTGAATATATCGTCACATTTTATAATAAAACGTCAGATAGTCAAGCTGCGCCCGCCGCATGCGTTCCTTCCGACCACCGGACCCCCTCTCCCGCGGAACGGGCGGGTGGTTATTGAATTTCGGCGGCCGGGTATTACTGTAATCGAAAGGATTTTCCGATCAACACCTCCGGTTGAGATTCGTCTCGGAGCCTTTTCTGATCCAAGGGAGCCTCCCAACCGCATTCAACTCGCCAGGAGGATCTCCAATGAACTGCACATCCAACCCCATGGACCGAATAAGACCTAACCGACCTTTTGTGGCAATTCTAATCGCCACCGTTTTGATCGCAGCCGGCCTGGCCGGCGAATCACCCGCCGCTACGCAGATTGAATTGACGCCTATCCTCAGCGGCCTCGGCAGTCCGGTCGCCATCACCCACGCGGGAGACGGCTCGGGCAGGCTTTTCATCACTCTTCAAACCGGCCGGATCCTGATCTACGACGGGCAGCAACTGCTGCCCACGCCCTTCCTGGACATCGCCTCGCTGATCACGGCCGGAGGCGAGCGCGGCCTTTTCAGCGTCGCCTTCCACCCGGATTTTTCCGTTAATGGCCTGCTTTACGTCAACTACACCGACCTGAACGGGGACACGGTGGTTGCCCGCTATGCGGTTTCCATCAACCCGAACGTGGTCGACCCGGCCACGGCGGCCATCCTTCTCAACGTCCCGCAGCCGTTCGCCAACCACAACGGCGGCCAGCTCCAGTTCGGACCGGACGGCTACCTTTATATCGGGATGGGCGACGGCGGCTCCGGGGGGGATCCTTTGAACAACGCCCAGAACCTGGGTTCGCTGCTGGGTAAGATGCTGAGGAT
>Ga0105093_10000498_pt1 | contig 14985 bp, 24 predicted proteins | sample PPLLak3March2015_2_FD_79111 | JGI IMG/M metagenome (GOLD analysis project Ga0105093, IMG submission 79111) | Freshwater sediment microbial communities from Prairie Pothole Lake near Jamestown, North Dakota, USA - PPLs Lake P8 Core (3) Depth... | ecosystem: Environmental > Aquatic > Freshwater >... | reverse complement strand
ATTCCTGTATCGGTATGTCTTCGCTTCCTTATCATGCTTTGGGTTTTTGTCAACATACATACGGTTTAATAGGTTCCCATAACGGTTTAAAAATTAAAATGGATGATTTACCCTTATCTTGCCAATATGCCGCATATTGTGAAATAGTGCCTTTTTTAATTACTCCGTTAAAAGCGAAAAAACGAAAAGATTCCGAATGGAAACCCGGTTTTTCCGGTAAAAAATATACGGTCATATCCATACATATAGAAACGACCGATTTTTATCCGCTGTTTGTTATTAAAAAACCTTCTTTGGATCAAACTAATTTGATTTATGCCGATGAATGTACTCCCCATATCTATACGTATTTACCACCGAAGAAAGAAAAAACAGTATGAAATCTCGAATAAAAAATATTACTATAAAATGCAGACCCTTACCCGGCGACAGTATACCGTGTCGCGTTTTGGTTTCCGTTGTCTGTTCTTTCATTTTTTTAGATCAAACATTTTGCATACATCGTCCTATTAAAAATATTCGTGACGATTTAAGCAATAGGTATCATTTTATCACCCTTAAAAAAGGGTGGTCCTGTTCTCATTACCTTACCGGGAAGCGTATACCATTATCAGGAAACCCGCTTACCATAAAAGCCGCCAAGTGTCGCGCAATGGAAAGATTAACCGATTTTATCGACAATCACGGAAAAGAAACCCTTATAAGTTTACTTTCACAAAAGGATTAAAAAAATGAAATATCCTTTTTTATGTTGCGACCAATTAACCTCTATATTGATATGGGATTATTATGGTTATTGGAACGAAAATTGTGAATTGCCTTTTTGGGTGACCGATGAAAACCGTAAAAAAGTATCTTTTTTAGTAAACAATTTATCTTCCGCTGATTTACAAATATCCATAAAATTTCATTCTAATGGTGCTTCATGGTGTATTTATGATCCTAAAAACCCGCATATTGAGGAATATACCGGCGCTGTTGGAGGATGCTCTACGGAAGCATCGGCGCGAAGATACGCGGAAAATAATTTTCAAAAACTAAAGCGTTTATATGACGGTGATATAGAAGCATTATTACTATATAAAAAAACCGGTATTCCGTCTTTACCCAATTGGAATACTAACGAAAGCGATTCATGGGGATATAAAAACGGGCAGATGAACCGCGTTTTTCGGTGCAGTGAAATTGCCAAAATAAAAACCTTGTCACAATGGAACGAATCAAAAAGAGATTTGAGCGATTTTCTATCCATAGGCGATTTAGTTTCCGAAGATATAGCGGATTATTTTTTATCCGTGCTCCCCCCGGTAACATGGACAAAAAACGCTATCCAATTAGGTGAACCCTCAAATTTCAATGCAAGCGGGAAACTTACATTTTTAACATTGGAAAAAACCGATAGCGTACTATGGCGATATACGGGAATTAAGGAAAAAATAAAAACATAAAGAAAGGGTCCATATGGTTACCATAAAAAACATTACCGATTGTATTAATACGTATATTGCGGGAGACGTAGAAGATGAACGGATTTATAATTTACTGTTGCCGGTAATAATTGAAAATGACGGAAAACGGATAAATAAGATTTTTGAGCGCAAGATACAAAAAATTTTACCCGATACTAAAATATCGTACTGTTGCAGCATGGCGCACATTAAAATTTTAAAGCCCGCTCCTGAATACTGCCCGGAATATTTAATATCATATAATGGTATAGTTACATTATCTGTTTTTGAAAAAAATACATGGTGCCAAGAAAAGCACCACCACCGGACGGAACAAAATAGGAATATAAGCAAAGAAACGATATTTTTATACAAGAAACATTTAAACGCTGTTGTCGCTGCCGCTGCCTTTTTTGATTCTACTAATATACCGGCGGAATTCTCATTAAAACGCCTTATTCCTTATGAACTAAAAAAGCGCAATTAATCTTATTTCCTGAAAAGGTTTTTATATGGCATGGAAATATCAAAAGTGTAGAGCTTGCAAGACTATCTATACGGATAAAATTGAAATTGACCGCTGCCCGATATGCCGGGGGGAAAAAATTATCCGCTCTGACAGGAAACCAAAACAATAAAAAGGAGAGCTATTGTATGATTTACAAAAAACATACTATTGAAATTTTACCGGACCCTGACCCCATGAACCCCCGGGAAAACGATAATCTCGGAACCATGATTTGCTTTCATCGTCGGTATACTTTGGGGGATAAACATCCGTATACAATTGACAACTATAAATCATGCATAAAAGAAGACTACGGAAATAACCCTCTAATTCTTCCTTTATATTTATACGATCATTCCGGTATAACTATATCAACTTCCCCTTTTTCCTGTCAATGGGATAGCGGCAGCGTCGGTATTGTTATATGTTCCCGGGAAAAGATTTTAAAAGCCTTTGACAGTAAGCGATATACTAAAAAAATCGCGGAAAAAGCGATTGCGTGTATTGTTTCGGAAGTCGAGGAATACGATAAATATTTACGCGGTGAAGCATATGGATACCGTATAAGTGTTAATACAACAGGGTCTATCAATAACGCGGAAACCGTAGATAGTTGCTGGGGATTTACCGATGAGGAATATGCAATATCAGAGGCTAAAAGTGTTATCGATCACCTTTGTAAAAAATCTTTATTGGAAAGAGTTAGCAAACTAAAATCTTATATCCGTAACCGCGTACCGCTGCACAAGCGGGTTTTTTCCGTCTAAATATCTTACATCTGAAAGGTTTTTATATGTATGCTTATTTTGAGCGTTTTACTTTGTCAATGACCTTGAAAGAGGCTAATTCCATTAGTCATCCGGGGAATTGTGAAGATGATGTTAAAGCCTTCCTTTGCAGCGGCAAAATGGATAGACAATTCCGTAAAATATCCGCTGATCTGATTAGAGACGAATTAAAAGAATATGGCGCGTGGGACGATGAAGAATTATCCGATACAACACTTAATAAGGAGCGCATTACATGGATTGCCGCCGGAAACATTGTCGAGACAAGAAAAGACCGGCCGTTTCGGTTAAAATGACCCCTCAATGCACCATGGAAAACCAGACAAAAAAAGAAAAAGCCATGACTATCGAAGAAAAACGCGTTTTTTATCATTGCAATAAACATAAATTATCTTGTAATAATTGCCCCTTATATAATACGTCAAAAAAATAACCTTGACGATACCTTTTATATATGTTATATTAGTATCAACACTATACAGAAAGGTTTCTATGCGAGAACAACAAACATTCCCGTTTTATCTCCCGGATCATCCTGACCTTAATTCCCGGCGCGTATCGCTCATGCTTACCTATGAGCAGATTGTCGCTACGGCGTCCGCTCTTGCGCTCCTGCAAAAAATCCTTTCCATGGGAAAAATCCGCCGTTCTTTTTATGATCCTATGTTATCGGATCATGAAAAAAGCCTTCAAACAGCCGTTCATAACTCTTGTATAAATTGTGCGTTATCTCTTGAGGAGCATGCAAAAGGGGAAAAACATGGAGAAAGATAAGGCAATGCTTATTCGTCTTGACGAGAATAAAAAAATCGATTTGAAGGTTTCGTTATTGCGGCGGAAAATTTCAATGCAATCCCTTTTTGAATCGTTCATAGATGCATTTATCGCGTATGATAACGGACAAAAAAACCCTTTTCTCGATCGTATCATAAAGAACGCCCTTGAACCTTGATTTTCAATTTGTCCAGACCGTAGAGCGTGACGGTATACTCTACAATATGGAACGTGCAGACGTTACCCGTTGCGGTGCTTTCTGGCAGTTGTGGCGATCCCCCGCCGCTGAAGCGGTAAAAAAACTTATTTACATCTCACCCGAAAACGGTAAATTTTACGCCTATCGCCTTAAAAATCCCGATAATCCTCAATCATACGGTGTATTCAATCTTGCCTACGTCCTGAAAAACCCTCACCATTTATTACCCTATCAACCTGTCGCAGTATCTCACATAGTGCAATCAATTATTAATAATGGCGCTGCAACGGACGGCAGCGATACGGGGCTTGGTAAGACCTATGTGGCCCTTGCGGCAGCCCGGGAGCTTAATCTGACCCCTTATATAATTTGTAAAATTGCCGGTATGTCGGGGTGGGCTAAAGTTTGTAAATATATGGATATTAAGCCGGGAATTATTATTAATTGGGAGCAAGCGCGTACCGGCCGGGTCACGGTAAAGAAAAAACCGTTATTGACCCGTAAAAAGCGGTTTTTTTCTTCAGCTTTATCTAATATGTCTAAAAAATTCGGAAAAACTGAAATTACTGAATATAAAAACCGGTATGATTATACATGGCATGTCCCCCCGGGCGGGATTTTAATTTTCGATGAGGCTCATGTAGCTTGTAACCATGAAAGTCAGAACTATGCTCTTTGGACCGCCTCTACGGGACGTTCGTCCATATCCTGTAGTGCGACATTCGCGGACCGTCCTTCGCGCTTACGGGGGCTTTTTACGGTACTTCGTATCATGTCTGAAGACCTTTTCGATGAATGGTTATTGAAGCGGGGACATTTTCTTAATCAGTTCAATGATGTTGAATCTCTTACCGCTGTTGATGACATGAAAGCGATAAACAAAGTATTATATCCCCGGTACGGGTACCGGTTGGCTTATGACGATCCCACGGTAAAAGCCTTTTTTCCCGACGCTATTATACAGACCCATATAATTGATCTTGGCCGTAAAATCACGATTGACCAGAACAAAGAGTATGAGGCTATGATTGCGAAGGCGGCGGAGTACCGGGAGCAGGGTAAACAAGCTCAGGTATTGGTTGCGGACCTTAGATACCGGCAATATGCGGAATTATTGAAAGCGGACGTTCTTATCGATATGGTACAGGATTATTTACGGGAAGGCTTTTGTCCGTGCGTTTTCGTAAATTTCCGGGAAACCTTGCGTTATATCGCGGAAGGTCTTAAAACAAAAAGCCTGATTTTCGGCAATCAGGAAAAATACGGATTATCACGGGACGAGGTGGTAGAAAATTTTCAGATAGGGAAAGAGCGTCTTATATTATGTATGAGTGAGGCCGGGGGTCAATCCATATCCCTGCATGATGTGAATGGTACCGGTCGGCGCATATCCCTTATTTGTCCGACCTACAACCCCATAACGCTACAGCAAGTATTAGGGCGTACTCGTCGGGCGGGATCGAAAACCACCCCGATAATGAAACTGGTATACGCTGCGGGTACGGTAGAGGAAAAAGTATCTGAGCGGGTGAACGAGAAACTTGACAATATCGCCGCTCTTAATGACGGCGACTTGATGGAACCGGATTTATTCAATTTACGAAAGGATTAAGCAATGGGAGTACATTACAAACAGGTTACGGGTAGAGTTCCGTCAATTAATGATCCGCTTGTTCACCGAGACGCAAAGCCGGATTTTTCCACCTTCATATCCACAACCAAAATAGATAGGGTTCAAAATGAAACTTGTCCGAAAGTGTCAGCACGGGTGCGGAAATACGATACTATTAAACCGGCATAGTTCATACCGGGTACGTAACGGATTAAAAGTATGTATGCATTGCGCTTCTGATCCACGTTTAACCGGGTCGCGTTCGTATTTCCGTATTCCTGTTGATGAGGCCAGGTTCGATAATCTCTGTTTGCAACCACGTCCAAAACAATACTAAACACCATGAAAAAAGTAATGTATCAATTTGCGTATGAGATAGATGAAATCGCTCATCCGTATATCGCCAAAAATCACGATGGGGTCTTGACGGGTTTTAAAAACCTTCCGGTCAGGGATTATAATATGCTTGAATGGGTGGATAGTGTTACGGGTCTTCCGGGAGACTTTATACCGCATACGGCATGGGATACGTCTTTACGCGTGACGGCGGAGCTTTTTGACCCTCGTCTTACGGGGGAAGCGCGGCGAAAAAATAAACCGAACAATGCTCCTTACGGTAAAAAAGGAATGCAATTCAACAGGAAAGCGCGGGGTCTTATATGAAGGATGGTTTATTGTTTTTCGACACTGAAACCGGCGGTCTCGACCCGTCGCGGCATCCTGTTTTACAGGTGGCGTGGGTTCTTGAGGTTGACGATAAAGTAGTCTCCACGGATTGTTTTGATGTAAAGCCTAATATTGACGCTGATTTGGTTATCGCCGCTTTAAACGTGAACGGTTTTACCATGGAAAGAATGATGAAGGGTACGAACCCGACGGTTGTCATGGAAAAACTGAGGAGTGACATACTGGCTACCGGGCGTCGTTTTATCCCCGTAGGTCACAATGTAAATTTTGATGTTGATATGGCTCATGCCATGTCGCGGCGGTGCTGTGCAAACTGGTGGTTTAATTTCAGTGTTGAGGCTCCGGTACAACTTCGGAAACCGTTATGTACGAAAGCGATGTCTCATTATCTTGACTATAGGGGTTTTTTATCGTTATCTGATTATAAGCTCGCTACGTTATGTGAGCACTTCGGAATACTTTTGGAAGGTGCTCACGATGCATTGTCCGATGTTTTGGCGACGCGGTTATTGTTCCATGAATTAAATAATCTGATAAACATGCTATGAAAACAATGCAAGGTGTTCTATTCAGTCAAGAAGATTTACAACGCATTGGAAATTTGGTGTTCAATAAATGTGGTAGAATCAAGGATCAAACAGCATGGTTACGCATAAAAAATTATATTAAGGAACTTCAAAACTCAGAGTCCCTTTTATTAGAGGAAATAAAAAATCTGAAATCAGAAATTGATTATATAAAGGCTGAAATAGAAAGTATTATTTCTACCTCAAGGAAAAAAGACCATACAAAGCCTCCTCTTTATTGCGTTCATAGCATTACGGATATTCCGGCATGTCCCACCATAACCCCTTTACAGAAAGGTCTTTTATGAACAACCTCAACACCCCTCAGAAAATCTTCGTTCCCTTCAGCAAGGGGAACGAGGAAAAGAAAGAACCGATCCCGCAAAAAATTTTTCTTACCATAGGACCGGTTGAAATTTCCCTTGTTGCCCTGTACCTCTCCCAGCTTGAAGATCAGGGATGGAGCACTGAACACGTTCTTTTCGGCGGCGTCGTTCAATCTAATCGCATGTCGCTGCTTCCGCAGCAATCGTCAGTGCCGGTACATCATATCATTGTGGCGAAGGTACATAAAGAGGGGGAAGAACTTATCCAACCCCTGCTTACTAATCCCAAAGGGTGATACCATGGAACGATCAACGGCGCTGGGTTTGAATTATACATATTTTCCGAACCTTGATAAAATCATGTTTGAGGACGGCGTATGTTATACCACTGAGGAAGCTGTCATACTGTCCAAAATGAAAAGCCCTGAAGATATACGGGCGGCTCATCTTGTAAAGTCTGTTTTCGGCGGAACGGTGTTAAAAGAGAGCGACGGTCGATCCATTGAGGAACAAGATAAGTCATGGTTTGAACTGGCTGCCCCGGTGCCCGGGGAATTGCCTGTAGAGATGCAAAACGGTACGTCTTTACAGAAACAACGGGTGACGTTACCACCTGATTCTGAAATAATCACCATGGATTTATAGGGGGTGACTGATGTTTATTACCTTTAAATTATGGGCGGAGTACGGGGGATTGGAATGATACATATAAAAATCAGAAGTGATGAAGGGTCGGTAGGTACCAGAAAGGGGTGGTTTATCGCACCGCTTGACGAAAACAAGATGCTGGTTGTTTTCAAGACTGATCCTGAAAAGCGTTTTCAGGTCGTGGATAGAGAGCGTATTTCACTGGACGTTTTTATGCCGCAACGCTTTGAACCGATAGCGCCGGAAAATTCCTTGTCCGTGATAAACAAAAAACTTCGCAACAGGATATAAGTATCCATGACGATGGAAACAATGGATTTATTTATACAATCCAAAATACAGCCGCCGCATTGCAAGCGTATATCGTACATAAACAGTATGCCGATAGAACAGTACGCCCGGAAGCATCAAAAAATAAAAAATAAAAAAGGAAAAAGATTGTGCCGAAAATTACGACGTACCATTATAAACAATTTAAAGTAATTGTATCATATAGTCTGAAGACCTCCTCTTTTACCATTGTTTTACCTGATGAAATGAACCAGTACAGTATATCAGGTACCAGTATATCGGCACACACACTGAAGGAAGTGGAAGCTGAGTTTCGGCGTATTGTGGAATTATTTGTAAAGGAAGGCGCTGAAAGAATAAAATATATCGCGTTATATGCTGAAAATTTTTCCCGTATGGAAGACGACTTTACAAGAGCTAAAGGACATGAAGGTTTTTTAAACATAAAATACGCCATTGTTACACGTATCACCATTAACGGAGAATATCAGTATAGATATTCAAAACATTGTGATCGACCTTCTCTGGAATCATCTTTTTGGAAACATGACGACGTTAAGTTTATTGAATGGACGGAAAAAAGGGAAGCATATTTGAAACGTACCATTGACGCCATAAATGAGATGTCTGAAAAGGTTAAAAGTTTTTTTGAAAGTGATACTGTTGTTGAGTTGATAGATAATAATAAAGGGGTTCTTCAGATAGAGGGAAAATAATACTGAAGGAAAAAACATGATTCGTAGATATATCGAAGTTTCGTGCGATACGTGTAATTGTGCCTGCCATTATCAAGTAGGGTGTGGCTCTGCGGCGGAGCAAGCCCGCTCTGAGGGTTGGATTTTCACCGCCGATGGTCGGCACTATGATTCTGCGGAGTGTTACAAAAAAGTGATGAGGAAGCGGTTTAAAACTTTGCACAATAAAAAACACGCTAAATGTTAGGCGCAATTACTCGAACACGAAAGGCATTCTGATATATGGCGGCAAAAACATTACCGTTAAGTATAGGTCACAATTTCAGAGCACCGTGGAATACTTCGAGTATTCGTTTCCGCAATGCTCCGTGGCGTAAAGTTGTAGATATTCGTTATTATACAAATAAGTATTGTCGTCCTGGTGAGGGATCGATGGCCTTAATTTTAGAATGCGGTCACGAACGGTATGAAAAACAAAGTTACGGCATACATAAACGAATGCGGTGCTCAGAATGTAGAGATGCGCCGCAGGATACTAAGACACCTTCATATATTTTACAATAAAAAAGACCGTCAGGGTGTAGGGGGAGAGGGTTTTACGCCTCTACAATCCTACCGTGCATGGGGGAACCCTTATGTAACCCCACACACCCCTGACGGTCGGTAATATAGGACGTAAAATTTTACGTCTCTACGATATTTTCGATTTCCCCATCTTCCGCCGTCTCTTGCGGCGGATGACGTTTCCCGGGATCGCGGGGACATTCCGGCGGCCGGGTCCACTCTACTACCCCGAGCACCACATCGGCGTTCTCCCATCCCATGCGATCATCAAGCCTGTTCACGAATTTTGCCATTTCAACGGAATCATTTTTCAGCTTTTCAAAGTCCGGGTTCGATTGAACGTAACTTTTCGCCATGTCAACGATAGGGCCTTGCGGCCGCTGGTGGTTCTGTTGCGCTGCCGCCGCTACCGCCATGATCTGCGGCAACAGGGATTCCACCACCCGGAAAATTTTGTCGCCTACCGTTTCTTTAGCCGGGTTCATAAGCTCTTTTATATCCATGGCGGAGAGTACCATCTGTTGTAGTTCCTTTAAAGGGTTTTCGGTTTGCGGTTTGTTGGCCAGTGCCTTATACATATCCAAAAGCTGATTGGAAGCGTTTTGGCTTTGAGACAGTAAAATGGTAAGGAATTTGTTTTGTTCATCCTGCCGCCGCTGTGATGACTGCTGAAGGATGCCTACAAGGGCGGTGACGGCAGGAACAGCGATTGTCAGTATCTTGTCCCATTCGATACGCGGGGGTGCTGGAATAGCCCCCATACCGACAGGCAGACCCAAAGTACGCACCGTATCCATAAGCTCATGAAGGTACTCTTTTGGGCTTTGCTTCTTGTCCTGGGCGTCATCCTTGCCGGTTATGGCGCTGATGAGTTGGCCTTCTATGGTTTTCTCAACCAGCGCGTCCCGGACCTTCGTACCGGTCGCGGACGCTTCACTGATTTTCTTGTTAAGCTGATGAGCGCGGTAATCCGCCGCGCACTTCTCGCTTATGGTAATGGGTATGACTTCACGTCGCGCAACCTGTATTCCTTCCTCGTTTCTGCCGCGCCACTGAAGGACCAGTATATACTGTCCCGGGCCGTGTTCTTTGGCGATGTATTCAGTGGAGGGGATGGCGCGTTTCCATCCTTTGATGTAGATGCTTTGGGCGCTGGTGTCGATGTTTTCCGACATACTACCGGCGGGGATTTCCTTCAGAATACATTGAAAGTCCCGTCTTGCAAGTCCGTTTTCCTCAATGACGCCCCGTATCTCGTCGGGCATCTCGTCTTCAGGATCGCCAATCTGACGAAGGGTGCTCCCGGGTCCGAACATTTCCGCCATGGGATCGCGCCGTACAATCTCGGGGTTCGGGCGCAGCGGTGGCGGCGGTTCAGCTTCGACCGGTTCGCGCACAAAGCCGTCGTTGACAAAAGAGGTTTCCGCCGGAGGATCATTAGACGGCAACGGCGATTCTTCAGCTTGTTTCTTTGCCATAAGGGTTCCTTTTGGGATAAGGGTTTTTTATAATTGGTAGAGACGTTCGGCCGAACGGCTCTACAGACGTTCGGCCGAACGTCTCTACAGACGTTCGGCCGAACGTCTCTACACGGCCGAACGTCTCTACAGCGGCGTTAATTTCACACCTTTTTTACCAGCAAAAATTAAATATCCGCCCACGCCGATAGCAAGGATTGTAAGAGCCGTCGGCAAACTGATAGCCGTTTTTCCTACCCCGGCCCCGAGATCACCGGCTCCCTGCGCCAGCTTTTGCAGGAGTTCCCCGGTAGTGGAGAACAGCGACGCGGTAGGGTCTTTCCCCGCGTAAAAGTCGATATTTTTATAAAAGGATTGAGCGACAGGTAACGATACGCCGACGTTTGCGCTCATGGCAACGATCTTGTCAGCGCCGGGAAGCAGGGGCCTTGCTGCCTGATAGATCATTTTATTGATAAGCCCTATGTCCCATCCATGCTCACCGAAAGGAGTAATAAAACCGATACTGAAAGCCTTTAGTTTTTTGTCGGCTGTTTCAGAATAGATTTTTTCGGCAAGTTGCGCTCTCCATGACATACCGGTTATAGACGCTGGAAGAATATCAATACCCATGACTTCAAACGATGACATACTTACCCCCGGGATTTTTTAAAGATAATATATCCAATAGCAAGACACAACATGACCGTACCGGCACCGATGGTCGCCTTATAGCCCATGCCTTCCGCCGTTGACGGTATAAACTGTATAAGACCCCTGGCCCCCGACTTCGGGTTTTTCGCTTGCGGGTTCCAGAGACTTTCAAAGTTGATGAGCCGCCGTAAGGGTTCGACCGGAAGATTGAGTTCGGAAGCTGTCTTTTTAAGGGCTTTTTCTTCGGCGGCGGTAAGCGTTACGGTTTTCCGGGGCTTATTTACAAGCGCGACGTAATCGGCGGGGGAATTGATACCGGGATTGGATTTTTTGACCCTATCGGGAAACTGCGTATTGATGTTGACCCGCCGGTATGCGGGATAAAACACCGCCATATACAAGTCCTGTTCAGTACCGTTAAACGGGGTATTTTGGGAAATCATGGACAAGTAGGCAAGGACCGGCCCTTGTAGTTGCGCTATTCTGGTAGGATGTTTCCGTACCAGCGTATCGGCGGCATTTCCCATAATATTATCCTCTTTCCGATTGAATACGCCGTAAAAAAAGTATCTGCTCACCTAATGACGTAAGTAAAACAGCGTAACAAAGAGCGTTTTTAATTTCCGGTACCGTAGCGTCCACACCCTTCATTTCATAAAGCAAGGATCGAAGTTCTTCCCATGTAAGATCGGTACAGTCGGACATACCTTAAATATAATACCCTAATACCGCCGTAAATTCATCTTTTTTACTCTGGACGATCCTTAAAAGTTCGTCCGGTGAAATAGTCGTTTTTTCAATCGCTTCACACCCGAAGGTTTTTAAAAGTCCGGCGACCGTTTCGCTGCACCATTCACGGACCGGATGGGGTTTGATTATTTTTTTCAAGATTGGAAGAAACGACAGTAACCCGATAAAATCATACTTGCTGTCTTCAGCGGCACGGCGGCGTATGAGTGATAGATACTGCTGGGCAGCTTCCCGTATTACCGGATTGTCAAAGCCTTTCCATACATACATGGCTACGATCCGGTTACTGTTTTTCGTGTAGAGTTCAAGGGAATTTTCCCTTAATCCACGGGCGGTCTGTTCGGTGGCGAAAAGCTGCCCGTGGTCTTCGGTAACGATAAGGGAATGGTTCGGGGCCGCTTTATCAGTCAGCCCTCCCCGGACCAGTTGTATCATCCGTGCAATCGGTAAGGTGCTTCGGGTCCACGCGAGAGCAAGAACCGGAATATTGGAGTAATTAATTTTCCATGTCATATTCGGCGTTTCCCATCATTTTAGCGACGGTATCGTATACATTAATCAGTTCAAGCGGAACTTTGTTCTTGAACATAGCTTCAAGATTTTCTTTTGGAAAATACGGTTTCAGAGCCAGCTTTCGGGCGGCATTCTCACGCCATGCGAAGTGTATTACTTTACAATCCATAAATATCCGGTAATTACCCGGTACGTACTTTAATATATGAGATCCTTTATATTCAACGGGTGCGCCTGCCGGGGCCGCGAGTATCTTTGTTCTGACCATATCCGTTTTAGGACCGTTACCAAGATGAGGAATGGAAAGTTTTTTGATCGGTTCGCCGGTGTATTCTTCAATAAGGGTGTATTGCTTAAAGGGATCGTGATAACAGTTTTCAAGCGTTTCAGCGTAGCGGTCTTCAAGCAGTCCCCACAAGACATCATACCGCGAAAGCATGTCCCGGTAATCTATCCGTGATCCGTTGTCCATTGCCTGAAACTCGTCGGCGTCGGCAGTGATAAGAAAATCTCCTTCAGGCAGATTATCGGCAAAGTTGCGAAAATACGCGCTTCGGTTACACCCGCAGGAAAAAGGTCCATCAATGGTTTTAACGTCGAATCCGGCGTTTTTATAATCTGAAATTATGTTCCGGGAAATATCGCCGTTTTCACGATGAAGAAAAACCGTATAACTATCGAGCTTTTGAGAAAGGTAATATTCAGCCCACTCCGGGAACAAGTCAAGATCGTAATCAACGCCGACAAGTGAGAGAAAATGAATTTTCATCGACATTAATTCCTGTTTTGTTCTTCGCAATGGCTTTTAAGTTCCTGCATGGCCCGGGTATTGTTTTCAATTATCTGCAATAATCGCCTTTGCAGATAAAAAACGTCATAAATGAGCACTCCTGAAATTATACCGATAGGTCCGGACTTTGCCAGTTCAATCAAGAGTTGGTCCATTATGGCCATCCCCAGTATCCCCGCCGGTGGACCGGCGAGTATCTATGGATAAAGGTACCGGCAAACACCGGCGAATAAAACGTAAACGGTATACGGGAATCGTTTGAATGAATACACGCTTTAATGCAAACATGCCCGATAAACGACGCAGTGGCCGTTGTCGTGATCGGTACTCCCATAACGCTTAATACGGTAGGCATGGCATTTTTCCTGTTTTTTGGTAGATACAGACGTTCGGCCGTACAGCCGTTCGGCCGAACGTCTCTACAGCCGTTCGGCCGAACGGCTCTACACGATTATAAACGTATCCCCATCCGCCAGCGGTTGAGACAATTCCTTCACGGTAAAATGACCCTTGCCGCCGATCAGCGCATACCCGGTGATCGCCCGGGCCTGTCTTTCAATCGTTCCTGACGTTACGATAAGGGTCCGGGTCCGGTAAAACTCTGCATCAGCGTCAGTGATGTCCGCCGCTTCAAACTCCGTGGCCGTGGGAGCGAATACGGAATCATCCACGGTACCCGTTGCCATGGTATTCGCGGAGATCGCCAGAAGCTCGGCAGGGCTTACAACCCCATTTATCTTTATCATATCGGCCAGAACGGGGTTTGTCACGTCCGTTGTAACCGGTACGGTACAATCAGGCGTCTCGAACGTCAGATCATGGCCGCCAGTGCCTTTAAGGAGCGACATACCGCTTCCGGTACCACCGACCGCCCGAATACCGTCAATACCGCCGTATGCAGCTATGGCGCGTCCATTATCAGAAATGATACTTGCGCCATCCCCTTCGGCGGCTACTTCAATACCTCCCCGGATACCCATGGCATTAATTTCAATTCCTGCCCCGCTCAGAACCCCGGCAAGAGGCCCGAACACCGCACCGCTGCCGCTGCCCTCTCCGTCATCGCCGTAACATTCAAGGCCGTGTGCAGCGCCTAATACGTAGAATCCCGCGCCATTGGTTGCAATGGTGCTGATTCCGGCGTTCCTCGCGGAGATATTAAGACCGGTCCCTTGTGGGGCTGCAACATTGATACCGTTGCCAAGTGGCGCGCTTGCATCTATCGCATTGCCGCCCGGGGTTTCAGTTCGCAATCCGGCACCGATCCCCGACCCTTCAAGTTTCATGCCATGGAAAGGACCGTCCACGGGTCCGGCTCCTTTAAAATGGACGCCATGGCCAAAGGAAGGACAAAAAGCGTAAATACCTGAAGTGACATTACCGCCTTCGCATGTCATGCCTGGACCGCTGGACCCGCCTTTATAATATATGCCGGAGCCGTTTGACCCGCCTTCGTATTGCGCGGCACTCGCATTACCGGTCGGGTTGGCTTTTATGTAAAGAGCCGGGGTAAGCAATCCCACGGAATAAAGTTTCACCACTGTTGATTCCGCTTCAATATCCACGGCGATACCGGCAACCGATTGTATACGGACGGCTTTTTGCTTTGCATTAGTGATATGGAGGGCGTGATGAGTCGCGGAATCGTTCTTGATTTCCACCGCTTCATCGTCAACATTTATTACCGACAGTTTTTTAAGCGCAAGCGTCGCGCT
>Ga0105093_10000497_pt1 | contig 14986 bp, 14 predicted proteins | sample PPLLak3March2015_2_FD_79111 | JGI IMG/M metagenome (GOLD analysis project Ga0105093, IMG submission 79111) | Freshwater sediment microbial communities from Prairie Pothole Lake near Jamestown, North Dakota, USA - PPLs Lake P8 Core (3) Depth... | ecosystem: Environmental > Aquatic > Freshwater >... | reverse complement strand
GAGATCAAGGCCGACCCCCACTGCTTCGAAGGCCGGATTTTCCGAGCGAAACTCAGGATGGAAGCCCGCCTGCCGGCCGGCGACGCCCTGTTTCTCGATCGCGCCCTGCCGGACAGCATCGCCTACTACATTCTGGAAGGTCTGGACCCGTCGGAACCACTGCGGCAAAGCCTTCGGGTTCGATACCGGCGGGTATTTCTCTTTGAACGGCTTGAATTTATGAAGGATCCGGTCCGCTCGGAAAATGCGCAATCGGCGGATCGAATTGAAGGTTTGATCGAAACGGCGTACAGCGGCCTGGGCTACGACATCATCCGGGTTCCCGTCATGCCGGTCCCCGAGCGGGTCGAATTCGTTTTGAGTCGCTGCTTGCCCCATCGTTTAGGATAGAAGCGCTCGCACTTCCGGATCGGTCAAATGGCGCCACTTGCCTTCCGGCAGGCGATCCAGCCGGATATGGGCCACTCGAATGCGCCTAAGCTCCACCACCTCGTTGCCGAGCCGGCTCACCATGCGCCGAATCTGGCGGTTGCGGCCCTCTTTGAGCACGATCCGGAAGTGCCGCTCGCCGATTCTGTGCACCACCGCCGGCCGGGTGCGGGTGTTCAGAATCGGCATCCCTTCCGCCATGCGCCGCAGGGCGCCGTCTGAAATCGGGCGCTCGACGACGACCTCGTATTCCTTTTCATGGTCGAAGGAAGGGTGCGAGAGCTTCAAGTGCAACCGTCCATCGTTGGTCAACAATAGGAGGCCGGTGGACTCTTTGTCCAGCCTCCCCACCGGATAGACCCGCTCGGACACATCCACCAAGTCGAGCACAATTTTTTTTCCGGCATGCCGGCAACTGCAGACATACCCCCGGGGTTTGTTCAGGGCGATGTAAATCATCCGCTCAGCCGGACGGACGGCTTGTCCGTCCACCGAAACCCGGTCGGTTTGAGGATCGGTTTTGGCGCCCAGCGCAACCACCACCTGGCCGTTGACCCGAACACGTCCCGCATGGATGAGGTCCTCGGCCTTGCGGCGTGAACACACGCCCGCTGCGGACAGAAATTTTTGGAGACGCATGAGGGTCATGGAACTTACCGAAACGTAGTGCGGAGGCAACCGGTTCGGTCGGAGCGCGCAAGGACCAGGGGTTAGCTGCGGTAATCGGCGTTAATCTTCACGTAGTCGATCGACAGATCACAGGTGTAAACTTCAGCCCGGCCCAGTCCGAGATGCAGGTCCACGGTGATGCTGAATTCATCAGTTTTCAGCACACGGGTGGCTGCGCCCTCGGCTGCTTTGCCGCATCCGATCCCATTGGAAACCATCTGAACCGGCCCGATGAAGATATCCACCCGGCTCGGATCGAGTGCGGCTCCGGAGCGGCCGGCCGCGGCCAGTATCCGACCCCAGTTGGCATCTTCGCCGAACAGGGCGGTCTTGACCAGCGGCGAGTGCGCGATCGTATCGGCCATGGCGCGCGCCTCGCCATCGGTCGCCGCACCGACGATCCGAATTTCCACCAGCTTGTTCGAGCCCTCGGCGTCCTTCACCACCCATTTGGCCAGGGCAAGCATCACGTCGTCCAGCATCGCTTGAAACGCCTCGCGGGCACCCGCTGGTTCCAGGCCGGCATTCGAGCGCCCGCTGGCCAACATCAGGACTGTGTCGTTCGTGCTCGTGTCGCCGTCCACGGTGATCCGGTTGAAGGAACGCTCGGCCCCGGCGGATAGCATATCCTTCAACAGCCCCGCCGATGCCCGGGCATCGGTCATGAGGAAACAGAGCATGGTAGCCACGTCCGGCCGGATCATGCCGGCGCCCTTCGCCACGCCGGTGAGGGTGACCGAGCGGCCGTCAATTTCAATCAGCCGGGAGACGACCTTCGGAACCCGGTCGGTGGTCATGATGGCTTCGGCGAAATCCCCCACCCCTTCCGGAGACAGCGTCTCAAGCAGGGACGGAAAGGCCCGCTCAATCCGCTCGACCGGCAGCGGTTCGCCGATTACCCCCGTGGACGCCACCAGCACCTGTTCTTCGGGAACGCCCAATCCGGTGGCGGCGACGCGCGCCATACGCACGGCGTCGCGGTAACCAGCGCTCCCGGTGCAGCAATTGGCGTTGCCGCTGTTGGCGATTACCGCCCGGCAAACCCCACTGCCGACGCGCTCACGATCCAGCAGCACCGGCGCAGCCTGAACCCGGTTGCGGGTAAAGACACCCGCCACGCTGGCCGGGCCATCGCAGGCGATCAGGCCGAGGTCCTTGCGGCCGTTCTTCTTGATACCGCCGACCCCGCCGGCAGCCCTGAATCCGGGACACGGGATGATGGACATGCTGGATCTCCTGTCGATGTGGCTCCGGCCGTACCTCCCGCCGCAGTCCTATATTTATGTGGTTGCAGCTGATTTGACAGAATCGCCTGCGCTTGTCAATCAATCCATCTCTACCGACCGCGGTACCGGCTGGATCTTTGCTCTTTTGCCCCATGCCCGGTCTCAACACCCGCGCTCCGCCATGCTCCCGGCCGCAGGAACCCGGCTGGAGGCGTTTGACACTCGCCCCGCCTCTCAGCTATGGTGGTGCCTCCGTTTGAAATTGACAACCCGGATCGGAGAATCGACATTAAACGTTCATCGGACCCGCGACTGAACTGCCACCAATGCAACGGCCGGCTCGAGCTTCGGCGCACCTGAACGGCCGTGCAGCTGCGCTGCAGGCATTGCGGCGCCCATTATCGTCTAGCGGAATACCGCGACCGGCTGGACGACATCCTCGAGGAGGAATTGGCCGACATCCGCTGCGACCGCCTGTGATGGCCATGGTCACCGACAACCCGTCGCATGAAAAACTTCAAACTGACCATCGAATACGACGGATCGGCCTATCACGGCTGGCAGCGGCAGTCCGAGGCGCCTACCGTCCAGGCAGAGATCGAGCGCGCCCTCGGAAACATGACCCACTCGACCGTCACCTTGATCGGCGCCGGACGAACCGACGCGGGCGTCCACGCCCTCGGCCAAGTGGCCAACTTCCGTTGTGAAACCCGTCTCTCTCCCGAAGAAATCCTCAAGGGGCTGAACAGCCTGCTGCCTCGCGACATCGCCATCCGCGACTGTTGTCGGATGCCGGATGACTTTCATGCCCGCTTTTCGGCCAAAAGCAAGCGCTATCATTACCGCATCCTAAACCGCACGGCGCGTGCGGCGGTCGGCCGTGACTATGCCTGGTTCATCCACCGGCCGCTGGACCTAACGGCCATGGGGCAGGCCGCCGAACGCCTCATCGGTCTGCAGGATTTCAAAGCGTTCGAAAGCGCCGGCAGCCCGCGGGCGCATACCCGGCGGCACGTCATGCAAGCGGTCTGGGTTGAGGAGCCGGAGGACCGCCGCCTCACTTTCCGGATCGAGGCGGACGGGTTCCTGCGCGGCATGGTGCGCAATATCGTCGGCACGCTTGTGGCGGTGGGGCTGGGCAAGCTCGACCCGCCAGCAATCGAAACGATCTTGGCCAGCCGGGACCGCCGCCGTGCCGGTGTCACGGCTCCGGCCCGAGGCCTTTTCCTGGTCGAGGTGAAATACTAGCCCGACCGGAAGCCGGATGCGGATCCTGGCAAAAAATTGCCGCTTGAAGATCGCGATGACCGATGCTATAGGCTGGCAGCAATATTTCAGGATGCTTGAAAGGACGGCGATACCATGAATGTCTCGACCCGAATCGATCCTTGTCAGATGGCGCGACGCCGGGAGGAGCTCCTCGAACGCTACCGAGAATTCCAACAGCAGAAAATCACGCTGGATATGACCCGCGGCAAGCCCTGCCCGGACCAGCTGGAACTATCCGGAGGCTTGCTGGAATGTTTAAGCCGCAGGGATTTCAAGGCCACAGACGGCTCCGATTGCCGCAATTACGGTGGGCTCGACGGCATCCCGGAAGTGAAGGCGCTTTTTGCCGAATACATGGGGGTGCAACCCGACGAGATCCTGATCGGCGGCAACTCCAGTCTCAGTCTGATGCATGACGCCATGACTTGGGCGTGGGTGTTCGGAGCCGCTCCGGGGTCCGCGCCCTGGTCCCGCCAGGCTCCCGCCAAGTTCTTATGCCCCAGCCCCGGATACGACCGCCACTTCGCCATCTGCGAACACCTGGGCATCGAAATGATCCCGGTCGACTTCCGCGGAAACGGACCGGACATGGATGTCGTTGAAACCCTCGCAGCGGCGGATGCCGGAATCAAGGGCATCTGGTGCGTCCCCAAATACAGCAATCCCACCGGCGAGGTCTATTCGGACGACGTCGTTGAGCGCCTGGCGCGCATGCCCACCCAGGCCACGGATTTTCGAATTTTCTGGGACAACGCCTACGCCTACCACCACTTGGGGAGTGGACCGGCACGGCTGGCCGACATACTGCAGGCCTGCCGGAAGGCCGGGAACCCGGATCGAGTGCTGCTTTTTGGGTCCACGTCCAAAATTTCCTTTGCCGGCAGCGGACTGGCTTTCATGGCGGGCAGCCCGGCCAACATGGCTTGGGTCAAGCAACACCTCGCGTTTCAGACCATCGGCCCGGACAAACTCAACCAGTTGAGGCATCTGCTCTTTTTCAAGAACATGGCCGGCATCGAGAGCCACATGCAGCATCACGCGGCGATTCTTAAACCGAAATTCGACACGGTTCAGGACGTGCTGGAACGGGAGCTGGGGGGCCGTGGAATCGTCGAATGGACGCGCCCCGCTGGCGGCTATTTCATCAGCATCAATACCCGCAACGGGTGCGCGCGCCGCGTCGTGCAGCTGGCAGCCGAGGCCGGCGTCAAGCTCACTCCGGCGGGTTCCACCTATCCGTACCAAAAAGACCCCTGCGATCGCAACATTCGCATCGCGCCGTCTTTCCCATCCGTGACGGACATTCGAAAGGCGATGGATGTGCTGGCGATCAGCCTGGAGCTGGCCTTCCTGGAAAAACAGCCATAAAAAAAGCCCCGTCTGAAACCTGGCGGGGCTGGTGCACGGATGATCGAATGTTATTTGCCGGCCGAACGCTTGGAGGCCTTGAGCGGATTGATCTTCTGTTTGGTATCGGTTGTCGATACCGTAGCCGAAACATGGGTGGCCAGGTTGCAGATGCCGTTGCGCCACTTGGAAGACGGTTCGGGGCAGGCGGTGCAATACCAGCCAGAACTGTATTGGCCCTGGCGGCCGCAGCCGCTGCATTGTTCAACGATTTGTTGGCAGATTCCGCCTTTGTAGCCGCATCCCTTGGCCGTCATAAAGGCGCATTCGACTCCCGGTTTAACGCTGGTGCATCGCATGGAAATCATCCCCTTTCGTGAATAATGATTGATTTAAAAAGCATGTGGATCACATCGAATCAAAAAAAAGCCGGACTCACTGCCATCCGGTCAAATTTAAAAATTTTAAACTATCAATCTAATCAACAAAATTTGATTTGTCAATATTTTTTTGCGCCATCAATACTTGGCTGAACCAAACGATATAGGATTTCCCATGCACCTCGAATCACCCAACACCCTCATCACCACCCTCGGTGACTGCCGCATCCCCAGCCCGGTCAGCAAGCGCGGGCAGGGTACTCACAGCATCAGTTATGTATCCGACGAAGACCGCATCCTGATTGAAGTCAACGTCAACCGCGCGTGCCAGCAACTGGCTGAAGGGCCAACGCCGCCTTCCTACGAGTTGGCCGGGCCCCGCAAGCAGATCTTTTTTGATCCGAGCAAACTCAAGTGCGCCCTGGTGATGTGCGGCGGGCTTTGTCAGGGATTGAACGATCTGATCCGTTCCATCGTCTTGGAGCTTCATTACGGATATGGCGTCCGCAACATATTCGGTGTGCGGTACGGACTGCGCGGCTTTATCCCGCGTTATGGCTACGATTTCATGGAACTCACGCCGAATGCCGTGCTCAACATCCATGAACGCGGCGGTACGGTCATCGGCTCCAGCCGCGGCCCGCAGGATATCGACGAAATCGTCGACACCCTGGAACGCATGAGCATCGGAATTCTGTTCATGATCGGCGGCGACGGAACCCTGCAAGCGGCCACCTCCATTGCCGATGTGGTGCTGAAACGCGGCTTGAAAATCAGCGTGGTCGGCCTGCCCAAAACCATCGACAATGACATCTACCTGGTCTCTCGGTCTTTCGGTTTCGACACCGCCGTAGACGTCTCGACCCGGGCCATCGTCAGCGCCAGCAATGAAGCCGATGGCTACCCCAACGGCATCGGCCTCATCAAGCTGATGGGCCGCCACTCGGGGTTCATTGCCGCTACTGCCACCCTGGCTCAGCAAGATGTCAACTATGTCCTGATCCCCGAGGTGGATTTCGATCTGGACGGTACCAACGGCCTTCTCGGCACCTTGGAAAAGCGATTGGCTGAAAGAGGGCACGCCGTCATCGTCGTGGCGGAAGGGGCCGGTCAGAAATTCTTCGAACACGAGGAAAAAGAACGGGATCTTTCGGGCAACATCAAACTGAAGGACATCGGGATGTTCCTCAAACAAAAAATCCTGTCCTATTTTGAGGAACGCCAGGTTCAGATTTCGATCAAGTATATTGATCCGAGTTACATGATCCGCAGCCTGCCGGCCAATGCCAACGACCGGGTTTTTTGCAATTTCTTAGGCCGCAACGCCGTGCATGCCGGCATGGCCGGAAAAACGGACCTTCTGATCGGAAATTGGAACAACCACTTCGTGCACGTTCCCATGAAACTTCTGGCCGGAAAGCGCAAGCATGTCGATCCCCGCGGTATGCTCTGGCGCAGCGCCTTGGAAGCCACCGGCCAGGGCTCCTTGATAAACGAAACGAGGTAGCCGACGGCACGCGCACGGTAAGAGACATCCCTGGAATGCGCCGCGCACTCCTCCGCGCCGAACTCGACGATTCCCATAACACGAGGCCGCACCGGCAGCCGGTCTCCGACGACAGGGCTGACTCGTTCCGACTACCTTAGCTCGACGAACCGCTTGCCTCTTACCTCCAGAATGCGCAGCTCTTTATCGCAATCGCCGTTCGGCAGGAAGCGGGTATACCCGGTAGCCCCGGAAAAACCTTCTGAGGCGTGCAGCGCAGCGGCCACATCACTACGAAACCGCACCCCGGGCCGGCTGACCACGTCCGAGAGGATCCTGGCCGTATCATAGGCCATGGCCTCGATGGACCCCGGCTTGCCCTGGTAAGTCTGCTCGAAGGCACTCACGAACCGGCCGACCGTCGGCTCGGTGCTGTCGGCCAGAAAGGCATCCGGCATGATGGCTCCCTGGACATAGGGTGCGGCATGCTGAATCAACGCCTCCGAGTGCCAGAGGTTGGTGCCCAGCAGATGGACGCCTTTGACATCGTGGTAAGCCAGCTGCGGGACGAGCATGCCGGCCTTGCCGGGTTCATCCGGTATGAAGACCGCCTGGAAATCGAAGGCCAGATCATAGTCTTTTTCTTCGATCCGGCTGCGCCGGGCAGCGGTCCGCGAATCCCGGTCGGGACGCGATTCCCTGGGAATTTTCTGCGAAAACCGAAGCAATTTTTTGATGGGCGCTGAAAAATCGGTCGCCGACGGACTGTAGGCCACGGCGGTGAGAACCTCCCCACCGCGCGCCTGGAATTCATCGCGGAAGAGCCCCATGAACGTCCGGCCATAAGGTTCATCCGGATAGAGAATGACCGCCTGGCTGGCTCCCAGCCGGGTCATGGCGTAGGCGACCAGGGAACGCACCTGGGCCGCCGGCGTGATGAAATTGCGGAAGACATGGTCGCCCGCTCCGGTCACGCCCTCCTTCTGCGTGATGGCGATGATGGGCATCCCGATGGCCTGGGCCTCGTGAACGACCGCTTCCGCATGCACCATGGGACCGATGACGGCGGACACTCCTTCATGCGCCAATTCCCGCAGCGCCAGAAGCGTGGCGTCAGCCTCCGAGGCCGTATCCTTGACGATGACTTGCACCGGCGTCTCTGCGTTCGCCGAATTGTGTATGCTGACGGCCAGTTCGATTCCGCGTAACGCGCGTTGGCCGATAGCCTGGTAAGAACCGCTCAAAGGCAACAGGCACCCCAGCACCCGGCGCTCCAGATGGGGGGCCTTGGCCATTTCGCCGATAGCTTTCTGCGCTCGCCCGGTATGTTCATGCTCCGGATAGCGCTGAAGAAAGGATCGCAGTAGAATCGCCGCCTCGGCCCCCCGACCCTCCCGGCCCATGACCATGCCGGCCTGAAACAGGAGGTAGTCCATCGGAATATCGTCCTCGGCCCTTCCCGCCAGGGTGGTTACATCCTGGACATTCAACCGCAAGATGGCCGCCCGCAGCTTCGGCACGATCAAGTCCTGTTCGCTCGGCGCCGCCAGCCGCAGCGCCCGGACATAAGCCTCAACCGATTTCAGATGTGCGCCAAGGGCGGCATGAGCGTCGCCGGCCAGCGTGAACGCCCGTGTTTGTTGGGATGCCGCGCCGACGATTTTCAGGGCTTCGGCGCTCTGGGAAACGACATCGGAGTATTTCCCCTCGCGCAGCAACATGCTGAGAAGCTCCAGCACGGCCTCCGGATGTTGAGGGCTGGACGGATAATCGGAAACTAACTGGGAATAGGCCTTGCGCGCCTGAGCCACGTTCCCCTGTTGGCCATGGATGCCGCCGATTCGCATGAGTGCCGCCGCTGCCAGCGGTTCATCCGGGTAGCGGGACAGATAATCTGAATACAGGGCCAACGCCTCGGGAAATGCGCTCGCCTGGTATTTCTGTTCAGCCTGCTGAAAAAGCTGATCCGCCACCGCTCGGGTCTTGGGAATCGGCGCCAGGCCTGGTTTGGGCCGCGAAACACAGGCTGAGCAGAGCACGGCCACCATCAGGCTGGCCAACAGATAACGGCATAGCCGGTTGTTCATACACCCCTCATTTCAACATTTCGAGTTCGACCACAGGCAACTGCAACGGCCGTTGCTGCACCCGGCAATTTACACGAGTATCCGTGTTTGTCAAAATATTCCGGTGAGTGCGGGAAGAATTTTGAATCCGATCCTCCGAATAGAAACGCTAAAGTTTTCTTTCAAACGGCGGATAGGGTAGTAGGAGCGTATCCCCGAAAAAATGGGAGGAGACGAGCATGAAATGGACAATTTTCATGGTTCTGCTGATAGGCTTAGCGGTTGCGACGCCGGCATCGGCAAAGTTTTACAAGTATTTGGATAAACAAGGCAACGTCCGATTTACGGACGATATCAACCAAGTCCCGGAGAATCAGAGGAACCACATCCGCAGTTACGCGGCCGCATCGTCCGACGCTGCGGATGCCACCGTGTCCGCGGGCGGCGTCGAAAAAGAGGCGGCCGGAGGCAATGCCGCCAACGAGGCCCCTGCCGAGGCCGCGCTGGCAACCTCCGTAGCGGAAGATCCGCTCGATAGCACCCGGGCTCGCCTGGAAGCGATGAAAAAGCAGATCGATGCCGATTACCAGGCGCTCGCCAGCGAGAAGGAGGCATTGGGCAAAGAAAAAGAGGTGCCCAAGACTCGGGAACAAGTCGCCGACTACAATAAACGGGTGGAAGCGTTCAATCAAAGGGCCGGCGACTATGAGGCGCGCAGCAACGATTTGCGTAAACAGGTTGAAGCCTATAATGCGCGAGTGACCGAAGAAAACGCCAAATTGGCCCAATCGGCCAAGAAATAGCCCGCCACGTGCACCGGGCGGGGCACCTCCCGCTCCGCCCGGAATGACCCAGCCAAAGACCCTTTCTCGATCAGACGTTATCTTGAATTTGCCGCTGAAACCGTATAAAATAATTAAGATGATAGATTGATGTGCACCGGGATGACTTTCTGATTACGCGGTACCGAATGCCGATCCGTGAAGAATACAGCTTGGTTCGCTATGATCCCCGTCAGGGCTTGTTAAACCACCGGGTGGAGGGATGCATGCGGCCGGCGCCGGGTCTTGCCTCCAGGCCGTCAAATCCTCATGAAAACACCGCTTCCGTTTACATGGCCGCAGGCTCCCTCCGGCAAAGCCGGCCGCATCCAATCTATTCGCTGAGGCGGACCCTTGAGACCTCTGCGGCTGGCGCCACCGGGCAGATAGTTGACATTTTTGTGTAATCCTCGCTAAGTTATCCCCGTCTCCCAAAGCCGTCTCTGAGGCATGCCGCGAGATGGCAGGCCTTTCGAACGTATTGCTGGTTCAACGATCCGGAAATCGCACTGGCGGTTATCCCCAACCATAAAATGGTCAAAAGGAGGTCCCCTCATGCCTGCTACCAAGACACAGGTCCCGAAGGGTTTCAAGAAGGCGCTGGCCGTCGGCCGGCCGCCGAACATCACCAAATTGTTCCCCCATTCTCAAGCCCTCATCGTCAGCGGTAAATACATTGACCGCGCCATGCTTATGAAGGGCCAGGCCGTCGCCATCGCCGCCAACGGCCGCAACGCGTTCGTCATCCGGGGCGCGCTGCGCGCGGCTCAAAAGGCCAATGCGGCGCTCATCATCGAAATCGCCAAGTCCGAAGGCGGCTCCAACGCTTACTGCGCGGTGAATTTCTGGAACATGGCGCAGTCGGTCGACGCCTTATGCAACGAAATGGGCATTACCGTTCCGGTTGCCGTTCATGCTGACCATTACGGCATAAAGGGCGCCAAGGACATCGAGGCTGCCAAGACCGAGATTCCTTCCATGTTCGACGCCGGCATCACCTCCATCGCAATCGATGCCTCCCACCTCCCGGATGACCAGAACCTTCTGGCGAGCATCGAGCTGGGTCCCTACGTGCCGAAATGGGCCGGCCTGGAAACGGAGGTCGGCGAGATCAAGGGCAAAGAGGGCTTATCCACGCCGGAAGAGGCGGCCTTTCTGATCCAGGGACTGAACGCCCACGGCATCTTTCCGGACTGGATTGCCCTCAACAACGGCACGACGCACGGTATTGAAGCCAGCGACTCCGGGATCCAGGTGGACCTCACCCGACGGATCCACGGTACGATCGCCAAATACAAGGTTTCCGGGGCGCAGCACGGCACCTCCGGCAACAGCTCTGAGCGGCTGAGGGAAATTGCGGCCAGAACCCGCACGACCAAGGCCAACGTTGCCACCGCGCTGCAGATGATCTCATGGGGTTTGGAGGTGAACGACTATGGCAATGCCTTTCTTGACGCCCAGGGACAATTCGTCAAACGGCCGGACTGCGGCGTCACCGACGCGTTGTGGGCTGAAATGGTGGCCTTCGCCCAGGCGCGCAGCATCAAGGGGGGGGACTACAAGAAGCTCAACCTCCCCTTTGAAAACAAGATGCTCGGCCAGCCGCGCGAAGTGCGGCAGCGGATGGTCGCGGCGGTGGAGGATTTCGCCTATCACATGATGGTCGACGTCTTCAACGCCCGGGACACCGCGCCGCTGGCCATCGAGGCGATTCTGAAAGCCGACACTTATACTCCGGGCCCGAAGGCTCGGCGCATCGAAAAGGCCGCCGATTGGACGCCGGAAAAAATCAAGGAACGGGCGGCCGCGCTGCAGCCGAACCAGGGACCCCTGGGGAACTTCGACGACTGACGCGGGGTGGCTCCGCCGCCGATCCAATCCACCGCCGGGCGACCTTGCTTGGCTCCGGGAAAACCGGCCTTTCAGGTCGCCCGACCTTCCCTTGCGTTTCATCGCACCCCTCCGGATCCGCATTTTTTGCTAAAGTATGGGGATCGCCCGGCCGATAAAGCCCACAGGAGGGCTCTATCATGCAGGTCACCCGTTATCAAATGCATAACGTGCTTGAGTGCTACAGCAAGAAGTTGAGCCGCGCCCGCGAAAGAGAAACCATTGCCGGCGAGTTTTCGAAGAAATCTGTGGATGAATTGACCCTTTCGTCAGATACCAGCCGCGTCGCCGCCATGAACAAGATTTCGCGGCAAGTTCTGGATAAAGTCATGGATGTGGTGGCGCTTTCGAGCGCCGGCAAAACCGGTCAGTACCCCATGAATGAGACCGACGCCGGTTCCGAAAGTGCGGGGGAGACGCTCCCGATGGAATTCACCTACCGCGCGGCGGATTCCATCAACGTCAAAAGCAACATTCCTTCAGCCCTGGGTGACCCCGAAGAATAAGGAGGACGCCATGTTTGACATCATCGGAGAAACCGTTGTTCAGCAGATGCCTCGGATAGGCCTGCCCGCCAGCGTAGCGGAAAAGGACGCCAGTGTCCAAAAAGCCGAAGCCCTAAGGGAAGTACGGTCGGTTGAAAAATCCAACGAAAGCGAAACATCGCATTCGGAAGCTGACACGCAGGAAAGCACCACGACTCGCAACCGACTGGAAGAAGGCAAGATCATCGTCGAAAAATACGATGAGGACGGACGCTTGGTGCGGCGGACGCCGCCGGGGTTTCTGCCGTTTGGCGAAATCGCCTGAACGCGGCTTTCAGCTGCAGGGTCGCACGGCGATGCCGCACTGTTTCAAGTAGGATTTAATGTCGGCGATGGTGTGGCTGCCGTAGTGGACCATCGAAGCGATCAGAGCGGCATCCGCCCGGCCAACGGTGAGGACATCCCGAAGATGCTCCGGCCGACCGGCGCCCCCCGAGGCGATCACCGGGATCCCTGCCTGGCTGGAGACCCGTGAGGTCAGGTTCAATTCATACCCCTCCTGGGTTCCGTCGGCATCAATGGAATTCAGGCAAATCTCCCCGGCCCCTAGTGTCTCAGCGCGCTGCGCCCATTGGAGCGCGTCGATCCCCGTGGTCGTCCGGCCGCCGTTGATCACGACTTCGTAGCCGCTGGGAATGGCGGGGCTCCGGTTCACGTGCTTGACGTCCATACCCAGCACGATACACTGACTGCCGAAGGCCTCGGCGCCCCGCGCAATGATATCCGGGTTGCGCACCGCCGCCGAATTGACGCTGACTTTCTCGGCCCCCGCCAGCAGCACCTCGCGCATGTCCTCCAGCGTCCGCACGCCGCCGCCGACCGAAAATGGGATAAAGATGGTCTCGGCCACCCGCCGGACGACATCGATCATGATACCGCGCCGCTCATGCGACGCGGTGATGTCGTAAAAGACGATCTCGTCGGCCCCCGCCTCGTAGTAGAACCGGGCCATCGCCACGGGGTCGCCGATATCCACATTGTCTTTGAACCGAATCCCTTTGGTGGTGCGCCCGTCGCGGACATCCAGGCAAGGGATGATGCGTTTGCTCAACATGGCTATTCCGAATCGGAAGGATTCCAGGCGCAGAAGTTGCCCAGCATCCGGAGGCCGGGGCGGCCGCTTTTTTCAAGATGAAACTGGGTGGCCACCAGATGCCCCCGGCCGATCACCGAGGCGAAGCTCAAACCGTAATCGGAGGTGGCCAGGACCGTTCGCGGATCGTCGGGCACCGGATAAAAACTGTGCACGAAGTAGAATTCATCCTCCGGACCGACCCCGGCCAGAAAAGGGTGTTCCGAGCGGATGCGGATGCGGTTCCACCCCATGTGGGGAATCTTGAGGGATCGACCGTCTTCATCCGCAAGCCCGGCCGGGAACGCCGCCGTCCGTCCTGGGACCAGGCCGAGGCAGAGGGTATCGTTCTCTTCGCTGTGATTCATGATCACCTGGCAGCCGATGCAAATTCCGAGGATGGGCTTGCCCGCCGCCGCCTGCTCCGTCAGGACCTCGTCGAGGCCGAGCTGCTTCAGGCTGCTCATGGCGGCGCCGGCGGCGCCAACGCCGGGGAAAATAATGCGCTGCGCCCGACGGATTGCGGTGATGTCGTGAGTGACGGCACACGGGAATCCCAAATGGCTCACGGCGCGGGCAACGCTGGTGAGATTACCGGCCTTGTAGTCGATGATCGCAATCATAGGATGTAAAGCCCCGCCGGGATGCGGCGCTGGGCCGCCGGCGACGAAACAGGTTCGAATCGATCCGCTAAAAGGTTTAATGCGCCTGGCGTTCTTCTGATTTCACGGCTTCCCAGATCCGGTCTTTTTCGGTCTGCGGCATGGACTCCAGATCCCGGCCGCTGTCTGCAACGATGGCCTCCATCCGCCGGAAGCGACGCTCGAACTTCTGGACGGCCGCAGTCAACGCCGTTTCCGGATGCACTCCGCCAAATCGGGCCAGGTTCACCATTGTAAAAAGAATATCGCCGAATTCCAGCGCCGCCTGGGCCGTATCGTTGCATTCCGCCGCGGCAGTGAATTCCGCCAACTCCTCCTGAAGCTTGGCGAGCACGCCCGGCAACTCATCCCAGTCGAACCGAACCCGCGCCGCTCGCTCCGAAACCGCGTAAGCCCGCATCAGGCCGGGCAGTCCGGCCGGCACGGCATCCAATGCCGATGCCCGCCGACCGGCGTGCTTTTCACCGCGCTTGATTTCCTGCCAATTCCGCACGACCTCTGCGCTGTCCGTCACGCGCACCGAGCCGAACACGTGCGGATGGCGGCGCTTCATCTTCGCGCTGATCTCCCGGCAGACCTGTTCCAGATCAAACCGACCCTCTTCGGAATGCATCTGGGTGATAAAGAGGATATGGAACAGAACGTCTCCAAGTTCTTCGCGAATGTGCTCGGCATGATCGGATGCAATCGCGTCTGCCAGCTCATAGGCTTCTTCGATCAGAAAGCGCACCATGGAGCGCGCGGACTGCTCGCGGTCCCACGGGCACCCGTCCGGCCCCCTCAACCGCTCGATGATGCGGATCAATTCATCCATCGCCGCCGTTGCCTGGCTCATTTCAATGAGTTCCACGCCTTTTTCAGTTCATCTAGTTTGGCGGCGAATTCACGCTTGATGTCGCTGGAAACGATGCCGGCCAGCTTCTCGGATACGATGGCCACATAGGGTGCGGCCATGGATTCCTTGATCAACGGCGTACCCTTCGGGAGAAAAGCCGTCAGCGCCCAAAAAAGGACCGAGGCGATCAGCGCCCCCTTGACAAAACCGAAGGCCACCCCGCCCAGCCGATCCAGCCATCCCAAGAAAACGATCTTCAACAGGTACTTGATGACCATGGCCAGCACGT
>Ga0105093_10000496_pt1 | contig 15005 bp, 15 predicted proteins | sample PPLLak3March2015_2_FD_79111 | JGI IMG/M metagenome (GOLD analysis project Ga0105093, IMG submission 79111) | Freshwater sediment microbial communities from Prairie Pothole Lake near Jamestown, North Dakota, USA - PPLs Lake P8 Core (3) Depth... | ecosystem: Environmental > Aquatic > Freshwater >... | reverse complement strand
GGCTGAAGACAATCTGCAGAAAGCCCGGATCACGCTGGATAATTCACAGATCAGCCTGGATAATGCCCAGCGGGCATATGACAATGCTTTATCCACCGGAGGAATTTCGGCAACGGAACAAAGCCAAAGCCTAACTAACGCATACGAAAAAGCTAAGACCGATCTGGCGACCGCCCTAATAACCCTGCAGTCGGGCCTGACGGCCGCTGACGGAATATTGGGAATCGACCACCCGCCGGTCAATTCTTCGCTTGATGACGTATTGGGCGTTTTGAATTCCTCGACGCTAAGCGAGGCAAAAACGGATTATGCCCAGTCTAAAGCTAAAATGCAAGCTTACCAGGACAGCTATGATCAAGTATCGCAAAATTGGACCAACTCCGGAATCGAAGGCCTGCTGGATAATGCGCTATCTGCCCTGGAAGCCATGCAAAGCCTTGAGCATTACACTTATTTAGCCTTGGTTAATTCCATCAGTTCGGCCAGCGTCAGCCAATCGACACTGGACGGCTACCGCCAAAGCCTTTCATCGCAGGAAACAACCATGATCAACAAGATCGACAGCATTAAATCGACGATACAATCCATTTCCAGCGCCAAGCTGAACGTAACCTCGAACGATCTGTCGACTTCCAACAGCCAGCAGAGCGCTAAATCTTCGCTGGAAAGCGCCAAAAACAATCATATTACGGCCCAAAAAAATTATGAGCAAGCCAAGACGGATAATGCAAATAGCATCAAATCGGCCGAGAACGAGATAAAAAATAAAAAAATTGCGCTGGATAACGCTCAAACCCAATATAACCAGAAAATAGCGCCCCCGACCGCCTTGGATTTGGCTACATTAAGGATCCAAATTACTCAAGCGCAGAATAATTATAGCGACGCTTTGGAGAGTTTGGGTAGCGCCAAGATCAAGTCGCCGATCGACGGTATCGTGGCGCAAGTAAACCAGGAAAAAGGCGACGACGCCTCTCCTTCGACGGTAATCATGTCGGTTATAACTAAGAGCCAAATAGCGGAATTGTCCCTGAATGAAGTAGATGCGGCCAAGGTAAAAGCCGGGCAAAAAGCCAGCCTGACTTTCAGCGCGATCGACGGCCTGGAGATCACGGGCGAAGTGATCCAGATCGACGAATTGGGCACAGTCAGCCAGGGAGTGGTTAATTATACCGCAAAGATTTCCCTGGATACGCAGGATGGCAGGATCAAGCCGCAGATGAGCGTATCGGCCTTGGTTACAACCGAAACCAAACTGGATACATTGATGGTGCCGAATTCAGCTATTAAGCAAGGAGACAACGGGACGAGCTATGTTGAGGTGTTGAAAGATTCGGAAGCTGTCAGCGGATCATCGAATTTTACGTCAAAAACCGCTCCGGAACAAAAGTATGTAGAAGTGGGGATTTCAAGCGATACCAACACCGAGATATTAAGCGGATTGAGCGAAGGGGATAGGATTGTCGTCAGGACCGTTGCCGCTTCTTCGAACCAGACAACGACCCAGTCCCAATCAGGCAGCGGAATCAGGATGTTCGGGGTTGGCGGAGCGCCGGGAAGATAAAAATAGTCCCAAGTCGTAAGTCACTTAGTCATTTTCGCAAAACGCATAACAGAAATTTTGAATTTTGAATAAAATCCTAATTTGAGACTTGAGAAAAACCTTTTCCTTGTCATTCCCGCGCAGGCGGGAATCCAGACATTCTTGAATAAAACTGGATTCCCGCCTGCGCGGGAATGACAGACCAGAGGATAATAGATGGTTTTTCTCATGCCTCAATTTCTTAATGCTGCAAACATTCTGCCATTCGAAATTGATTCGAAATACGAAGTTTAAATTTATAATTCCCGCCATGATTGAATTCATTAATATAAATAAAATATATACAACCGGCGATGTGAAGACCCAGGTTTTGAAAGATATCAGCTTCAAGATAGAAAAGGGTGAATTCCTGGCAATCGCCGGGCCCTCAGGTTCGGGCAAATCGACAATCATGCATATCATGGGAGCGCTTGATACTCCGACCAGCGGAACTTACATTCTGGAAGGCAAAGACGTTTCTAAATTGTCCGAAGACGAACTGGCCGATACTCGTAAAAGCAAAATAGGGTTCGTTTTCCAGTCCTTTAACCTGCTGCCGAGGACAACCGTATTGCGTAATGTTATATTGCCGCTGGTCTATAACCAGATAAAAGCGGATAAGCGGGAAGAAATGGCCAAGCAGGCCTTGAAGCTTGCCGGCCTTGAAGAGGAAAGATGGGGCAACCTGTCGAAGCAATTATCCGGAGGGCAGCTGCGAAGGGTAGCAATCGCCCGCGCCCTGGTCAATAACCCCTCAATAATTTTAGCCGATGAGCCGACAGGCAATCTTGATACGAAAACGGGACAATATGTCCTGAATACGTTTAAAGAGCTGAACAGGAAAAAGGGCCATACGATCGTTTTGATAACCCATGAGCGCGATGTTGCCGATATCGCGGACAGGGTAATCAACATTAGGGACGGCGCAATTGAGAAGTAAGAAGTCCCGCATCGTCCGCCTTGGTTCCGACGCGAGACCGGCTTTTGCGGCCCTGAAACGGGCGGAATCCAGCTTGCCCGGGGAAAATCCAAAAGCAAAGCAAGAAGCAGGAAGAGAGGCCTTAAAGTAAAAATATTAAAATTATAATTTCTATTTTTTAAATTTTATTATGCTGTTAACTGATTTGGTTCAAGAAACAATATTAGCTATCAGGGCCAATAAAGCAAGGTCGGGACTGACTATTCTCGGCATTGTTATCGGGATCGGATCGGTTATCGCGATGGTTTCGATCGGACAGGGAGCGCAAAAATCGATAGAATCAAGCATCCAATCGATCGGTTCGAATTTGCTTTTAATCATGCCCGGGTTCCAGAGCAACGTAAGCGGCGGACCCAGCGCGGGCCGCGGCAGCGCGCAGACTTTGACCAGCGAAGACGCGACGGCGATCCAGGACGTCGCGGACGTTGCCGCCGTAGCACCCGATCTTTCCAGAAGATACCAGGTTACCGCCAAAAGCCAGAATACGAATACGCAGATCGTCGGAACAGTTGCAGCTTATTCCCAAGTCCGCAACGTGGAAATGGATACAGGATCGTTTATTACGGCTGCCGACCAAAATTCATTGCGGAAAGTTGCAATACTGGGCCCGACGACCAGAGATGACCTTTTCGGGGAAGGCGTCGACCCTACGGGACAGAAGATACGCATTCAGCAGATCGAGTTCAGCGTCATCGGAGTCGCTAAATCCAAGGGCGGAACCGGTTTCGGCAGCCAGGACGATATGATCTATATTCCATTGAGCACCATGCAGAAATTTATCGCCGGCGATAATTACGTTTCGACAATCAGCATTGAAGCCGTAAGCCAGGATTCCCTTGCTGCGGTCCAACAGGAGGTGAACGATTTGCTGCTGGCGCGCCATAAGATTTCGGATTCGAACCAAGCCGATTTCCAGATAATGAACCAGGCCGACGTGGTGGCAACTGCGGCTTCGGTCACGGGTACTTTTACGCTGCTGCTCGGTGCGATAGCCGGCATTTCGCTGATAGTGGGCGGCATCGGGATCATGAATATGATGCTGACCAACGTTACGGAGCGCACGCGCGAAATAGGGCTGCGCAAAGCCATCGGAGCGAAAAGCGCCGAAGTCAGCGGCCAGTTTTTGGCCGAAGCTGTTGCCCTGACCTTCATCGGCGGACTTTTCGGCATCATTATCGGCTGGCTGGCATCGCTTATAATTTCCAAACTGGCGTCGATCAGCACCAACGTATCGATGTCTTCGATCCTGCTGGCCTTCGGGGTTTCCGCATTGATTGGGATTGTATTCGGATATTATCCGGCCACCAGGGCCGCAAAACTCAATCCGATCGAAGCGCTGAGATATGAATAATAAGCCGATAAGCCGTTGGCCTGTTAGCCGTAATAGAAAAAATATTAAAAAGAAAAAGAAGAAAAAAGCAGATTAATAAAAAGAAAAAATAATTTTGGAGCTTAAATCTTAATTAAATTAAAAATACAAATCATATGAAACAGGCCAGCATTATTGCAATTATTATTGCATTAGCGATAGGAGGGGCCGGAGGCTTTTACGGCGGGATCATTTACCAGCAGAGTAAAAATCCCATGGCAAACTTCCAGCGCAACGGTACGAATTTCAGGCAGTTCAACCAAAGCAATGGAGCCTCAGCCAATGGACAGCGTCTCAGCGGAGGTGCGTCCTCCGGAGAAATAATCAAAAAAGACGATTCTAGCGTAACGCTCAAGATGAACGACGGCAGCTCGAAGACGGTTTATCTTTCCGCTTCAACAACGATCAGCAAGTTTTCCGAGGGATCGGGAAGCGATCTGGCCGTAGGAGAGAACGTAATGGCCAATGGAAGCAGCAATTCCGACGGCAGCATTACCGCCCAGTTCATCCAGCTCAGGCCGACCGGGGCCGGAGGCCCTGGATTCGTCCTGCCCGGAGCAGATCAGCCGGCGCCGAATAATTAAAAAATGTAAAGCGATGGAAAAAAATTTTTAATCTGGAACAAGAACAAGCGATAAATCACAAAATACAAAAAAACCCGCAGTTAACCGCGGATTTTTTTGATTTAAAATATATTAGCTGAATGATTCTTTAGCCGCAAGCCTGGCAAAAATTATCTTTATGTTTTCGTAAAAATACAAGCGGAAAAATATATATATGATATTGGCGACCATTAATCCGCGCAGCAACAGCCCGGTAAAAAGGCCCCATTTTTTCTCTTTGGGCTCTTGGTACAGTTCATCGAAGATCTTGATTTCGGTTTTATGCCCGAGTTTCTTGGCATAGAAGTTCAGCACCATTTCAATTTGATATTTTTTCTTTAGTCTGTCAGGTATCGCGTACCATAATTCCTTGTAAATTGTGCGGCAACCTCCCAGTTTGGGCAAATGGGGCAGAAGCGAATTCGCCAGGTTGCTCTTACGGGCTAAAATCCCTATGAACATCCGGCATTCTCCTTTAAGAACAGGCAATACCAAGGCAGCGACAACTTCCGAAGTTATACCGCGGATATCTCCGTCCAAAAAGCAGATGATCCGGTTATGCGCGGCTTTAATTCCCTGGTTCATGGCTCCGGCCTTGCCTTGATTTTTTTCAAGAGTTATGACGGTCGCGCCGCTGTTTTTAGCTCTCTGCGCGGTAGTGTCGCTGGAACCGTCGTCAACGACAATTATTTCATCAATGTATTTGTTCTGCTTGACAGCCTCAACAATGCCGGAAATTGTTGGTTCTTCATTAAAGGCCGGAATAACGAGACTGACTTTGTTGTGCATGAGAATATCCATATTCCGTCCGCATATTACCACAGATTGAGCGAGATGTCAAAACATGTTTTTCCCCGCCAGGCTATTCAGCCTTGCGGATTGCGTCGGCTTGCGCCGATCGGCACGGAAAACAGCAGGACGAGGAACGCCAAACCGGTCGCCGTCAGGCCATAAGCGCCAAACCGGTTTAAAATATAAGCGTTATAATTTGATTTTTTCAGGATCGTGAAATCTTTGACATATATTACTTCACAGGCGCCCGCACCCGTATCATTTCTGCCCTGGCTGGAATTCCAGGCAATCCTCTCGGGATTATAAGGGTCGCCTGATGCCAAATTTTCGGCTTCAACGTTAACCAATTGGCCCCTGATCCTGACCTGGTCGCCCAAAGTGATATTTTTTATCAATTTTTTCAGCCGGCTGCCTTTGATAATAAGATGATTATTCGACATTTCGTTGGCATTGAAATTCGCTCCGGCTTGCCGATAGTACAGACAAAATCTGAAATCCTGGGAAAATTCAAGGTTCGGGTCGGCATAATAGCCGTTTTTAAGATTGTCTCCCCAGAGCATGCAGAGATCCATCGGAAATACGCTGTCGGTCCGGTGGATGCTGAATTTGGTATAATCCATTTTATGAACGACCATTGCCGTAATGTCGTAATCGTAGAGAGGAAAAAGGGTATATTTGTAATCGGCATCGGAAAAAACCACCGGAGTTTTATCCGCGGTTTCCGTTTGAATAGGCTGAGCCAGGGCACCTTCCATTAAATCATGGACATTCCGGTAATTATTTTTAGCATAGTAAGTACAGAGAAAAACCGCCAAGCAAAGGAAGAAAAGAATTTTTAGAATTTTACTCGATAATCCCATATTTTAATTTTAGCAAATTATTGATTTACGGCCAAAGCACGTTTTTTTGCATGTTTGGGAGCCGGGCCGGAATATGTTAAAATAAGATCAAGGGAGCTTATCTTAAAAATCTCTTTAAGCCATTTTCCAGGATTTTCAAGCGAAGAATTAGAAAATTGAGGAAAACCAGCTGAACTATTTTGATTAAATCTCCGAATTTTTCCGTTTTGCCTCGCTAAGGCGGGATAGGGGGCCGAAAAGATTGAAAAAAGCCAAAGATTATTTTTAAGATGAGCTCTGGTTATATGTAAGGGTAAATTTATGCCGGCAAAATTTTCAGATTTAACAGTTGCTCTTTTAGGCTGGTTGGCGACCCATGGCTTAAGGGTAATACTAATTATCCTGGGAGCTCTGATAATCAACAAACTCGGTTCGGCGCTAATAGAAAAGCTGGTCCGCAAAACGGTCGTACCAAAAAATTTCCTGTCAAAATCCGCCGAAGAAAAAAGGGAAAATACCTTAATCGGGGTTTTTTCCACGACTTTAAGGATCACCGCGTTTATTTTAGCGGCCATTATGGCGCTCTCCGAAGTCGGGCTGGATGTCGGGCCGGTCATAGCCGCAGCGGGAATAGCGGGCATCGCGCTCGGTTTCGGCGGCCAATATCTGGTCAGGGATTTCATTACCGGCCTTTTGATCATACTCGAAAACCAATACCGTATCGGCGACGTGGTTTGCCTGGACGGAACCTGCGGCAAGGTGGAAGAAATCAGCCTGCGCCTTACGGTTTTGCGCGATCTCGACGGCACGGTGCATCATATTCCGAACGGAGAAATAAAGAAAGCTTCAAATTTGTCAAAATATTACTCCAGAGTGAATTTGAACGTCGGTGTTTCGTACGCGGCTAACCTGGAAAAAGTCATCGAAACAGTCAACCGCGTCGGACGTGAGCTGGCGGAGGATCCGGAATGGAAGGAGCATATAATCAAGCCGCCGCAGTTTTTAAGGGTCGACGATTTCGCCGATTCGGCGGTTGTCATTAAAATATTGGGAGAAACCAAATCCTTGAAAAGATGGGAAGTCACCGGAGAGCTGAGAAAGAGGCTGAAGATAGCTTTTGACCGTGAAGGAATTGAAATTCCTTTCCCGCAGCGGGTTATCCGTCAGGTTAAGAATTAATTTATAATATGGCAAATAATCATGACCGCTCAAAAACATGGCATCAGAAGCATAAGGATGAGCTGACTTTCGGGCAAAGGATAGCGGACGAAACCGCGGCTGTCATCGGTTCATGGAAGTTCATAATTTTTCAGACCGTTTTTGTTTTTGTTTGGATCGCATTAAACCTGGTAGGCTATTATGAAAAATGGGATCCTTTTCCTTTTATTCTGCTGAACCTGCTTTTTTCCACCCAGGCCGCCTATGCCGCCCCGATCATAATGATGTCGCAAAACCGCCAAAACGAGCGCGATCGCTATAAGGCGGAAGCCGATTACCGGACAGACCTTAAGTCAAAGTCAGGCATAGAAGAGATTAAAAAAACTCTCGACCGGCTCGAGAACGAAAAATTGGACCAGATCATCCAGATAATCAAACAGCATTGAATAGCGGTGTCGCGTTTTAAGAAAGAGAATTAACGGCAGATAAAATGAAATTTTCCTATTTTCTGGTTTTAGTATCGATTTCAATTGCTCTGCTGGCCGGCAGGGCTGTTGTTTGTCTTGCCGCTGAAGAGGCCTGCCAATTAAGCGGTACCGGGAGCATTGATTCGGTGCAGGACCAAGATCTATGGAACGACGGCGGGGAAGCGTCATTCGGCTTGGAAACGCCTGAAAGCCATGGCTTATTGTATCGCAGCCTGCACAGTCTCTTTTCAGGTTTTATGCTGGGGGGAGGCTATTCCATCAAGCAGATCATGGATTGGAATTTGGTGGAATTCAATGATCCGAATTCGTTTTGGAGCGGTTATTTATACAACTGGAGCGGGGACAGGGTCGAAATTGCCATGTTCTCTTATAATGCGCATTACCGCTCTGCCGCGGATTATATTTTCGGCCTGAATAATTTCCAGATCAAAGGCATCGACAGCCAGCAGAGCTTCCTGAACGGCTTTTCGCAAATAACTGGACCGTTGTCAATCAGCGAACAAGAGCTGAGTCCGGCGTTTCCCGGAATCCATGTCGCCCCGCTTTTCGATGTTTCCAATATTAATAAATTTTTCCAAGGCCAATCCGGATATATATTTCCCGGTATAATGCATTTCATTTTTTCTCCGCCGGCGCTGTTTGCGGCCTTTTTCCTGTTGCAGGCATATTTTTTTTGGCGGTTATCCTGCCGGCTCGGGCATAAAAATGCGCACCTGGCTTGGATTCCGCTGGCAAATGACTTTCTGGCCGTTAAGCTGTCCGGCAGATCGTGCTACTGGATTTTTGCGATGTATGTGCCGCTGATCGGAGTTTTCGCCTCTGTAGTTTTATGGAGAGACATATTCCACCGCCTCGGACTATCCGGTTTTTTCAGCCTGTTGATGCTGATACCGGTTGTAAATATCCTTATTTTGATTGCTTTATGCTTAACTTTACGGCCGGCAGAAAATAAGCAAATTGGGGGATGAATAATTTTGCACCATTGTTTAAAATATGGTATAATATTCAAACATTTTCATTTTTAAGGAACAGGATGCCAATCCACGATAATCGAGGCTTTACTTTAGTCGAAATAATTATCACCATAACCGTTCTGGCTATTATTTTTGCCTTGTCGGCTCCGGTATTCAGGAATCTGCAGGCCAATTTGGATTCCGTGGGAGAGATCAGGGAAATTATCGGGAGCATCAGGTACGCGCAAAGCAGGACTTTGGCGTCGGAAGGAGCCAGCCAATACGGCATTTATTTCTCGACTTCGGCGCCGCCCCAATCCTACACGCTCTTTAAAGGCGAAAGCTATGTTTCCAGAATGTCCCAGTACGATATAGTCCGCCAGCTGAAAAAAACCATTATCAGCGCAGCCGATTTGAGCGGGGGATCCGAAGTTGTTTTCGACAGGATAACCGGTTTGACCAGCCAGCAGGGGCATATATCTTTTTATTCCGCCGACAATCCGGCCGAAACGGCGGATTTGTACATCAGCTCATCCGGCCAAGTTTCCAGCAGTCCTTTTTCGACTTCCACCCTTGCCAGCGGCCGCTTGTCCGATTCGCGCCATGTGCATTTCACATATTCCAGAACGATAGATATCGCCAGTTCAACCAGCGAAAATATTTATTTAAAGATCGGCACCACGACCCAAGATATCAACATTTCCAGTTTTTTGTCGGGAAGCAATCTATACTATAACAATCCGATCAGCGTCAACGGCAATATTGAGCAAGTCGTCCTGCAGACATTGAGGCTGAACGATCCGGACACATTGTTTTGCGTTTTCCGCGACGGGAAACAAAATGATTTGCAGCTGGATATTGATTTGAGCGGCGATTTCGGCGTTACGCCGAATTTGATCTCATTCGGCGCAAACGGCTTAACAACCTCGACCGGGACTTCGATTTTTGTCGGCGGTCCTCAGTGGCAATAAAATATGGCCAATTTTAAAAAAATAGAAGATAGGCGCGGTTTTTCGATCATCGAGATCGCGGTTGTCGTCGCGATCGCGGGAGTTGCCTTGATAGGAATTTTAAGCGTTGTGGTATACAGCTTAAGGGCCCAGGTCACTGTCCGCCAATCAATGCAGGCCGCACAATACGCCAAAGACGCTATCGAGGCGGTGAAAAGTTACCGCGGCCAAACCAGCTGGGATATAAACGGCATCGGCACTTTGGCCGCCGGCGCGAACTACCACCCGGCCTTAGCGACGGACAACGCTTCTTCGAGCTGGACAATGGCGCTGGGCGCGGAAACAATCGGTCCGTTTTCGAGGACAATCGTATTCGACAGGATTTCCAGGGATCCGTCATCGAAAAACATCGAAAGCGCATATAATGCGGCCAATGACGATCCGGAATCCAGAAAAATGACGGTGACCTTATCCTGGTCCGAAAAGAATATTCAAATGACCACCTATATTACTAACTGGTTAAGATGATGGAATTTGGACGTAAAAACGGGTTTAGCTTGGTAGAAGCGATGGTTTATATTACGCTGCTGACGGTCGTATTTTTATCGGTATTATCGCTATTCATTTGGGCTAACCGCAGCAAGCAGAAAACCGAAGCGATTTCCGAAGCGGCCAACAACGGACAGCGCGCGGTCGAAATGATCGCCAGCGAAATCAGGCAAGCCGAAAGCATTTATTATCCGACTTCAACCACAACCCAAATATCGCTGAAAACCAAAACCGGAGTTCCGGCCGGAGAAGAGTATACTTACGTGGATTTTTACCTTTGCGGCACGATGTTATGCGAAAAAAGGGAAGGCCAGGAAGCTTTTCCGATAACCTCCGGGGAAGTTGCGGTCAGTACTTTTAATTTGACTTATATTTCGACCAGCACCGCTCCGGCCGTAAGGATAAGCCTTGCGCTGGATTATGCGGACTATGATTCGCGGTCCGACATCGGAGCGTCCTATAGCGTATATTCTACAGCGTATTTGCGCAGCAATTGATATGAGCATATTCAAGCCAGAAAACAATCTGTCCGAAGATCAAAAGGGAGTTACGCTGCTCATAATCGTTATAGTCATATTGATCGCCATGCTCAGCGTCGCCATCAGCGGATTTTTGGAGTTAAGAGACGGACTGCGTTCTTCGGCCAATGAAGTGAAGTCTGTCCAGGCATATTATTCGGCCGAGGGAGCGCTGGAAGATGTCCTGGTGCGGCTAAGGGAATCGATGAACTATAATACGATCTATAACCAGCAGATCGGAGGAGCTTCCACGACCTTTGCCGTTTCGGAAGACGTCGGCGGATCGCGCACCATAATCGGCATTGCCGATATGGACGGGCGCTTCAGAAAAGTCGTCATTACTTATGAGATGGTAGCCTCGGCCGATGCCTCCTTCCATTACGGGGCGCAAGCCGGAGACGGCGGATTCATAATCCGCAACGGCAGCATCGTTTATGGCAATGTTTATTCCAACGGCAATGTCGTTATGACGTCGAATTCCAGCATAACCGAAACCGTGAAAATCGCCAGAAATTCCAATAAGCTTGAAAAGGGCAATGTCGGCGGCGATGTTTATGTCGGAAATTGCATTGACGCAAAAATTACGGGCATTCTCTACGCCAATAGCAATTCAGGCTGTACTGCCGCGGCTATCGTTACTCCTTTGGCCTCCGAGATAGCGACAGCCACTTTGCCGGTTACGGATGCCCAGATTGCCAAATGGAAATCCGATGCCGAATCAGGAGGCGTGCATACCGGCAATGTCTACTTTGATGACGGAACCCATACCTTGGGGCCGTTAAAAATTGCCGGCAACCTGACCTTAAGCGTCGACGCTGTTTTAAATATGGAAGGAACGCTCTGGGTTACCGGCGATGTCTTGATCGAGCAAAGCGCCCAGCTGAAACTTGACAGCGCATACGGGACAGACAGCGGCATATTCATCAGCGACGGGCAGATGGATCTGCAGAATACCGCCAAGGCGACGGGCTCCGGCGCGGCGGGCAGTTATTTGATGCTGATATCCACGTATGACGGACTGGAGGCCATCAACATCGAGCAAAGCTTCCGGGCCGATATTTTGTTTACGAACCGGGGCGAAATACTTATCCAGAACTCCTCAAATTTAAGGGAAGTAACCGGCTATAGCATCCATCTTGAGAACAATGCCGAAATTCATTACGAATCGGGCTTGGCCGACGTGTCGTTTACCGGGGGGCCGGGCGGAAGCTGGGTTATAACTTCCTGGCGCGAAGAAGAATAAAAATAGCCTGTAAGTCCCAAGCCAGTAAGCCCGTTAGCCTTTAGCCAAGGCAGCAAATTGCTTATTCGAAGTTTTGGAAAGCTTTAACTCCGCCAGCCAAGCAAGCCATGATTATAATACCGAGATCCCATGCAAGCAATGGGATTTGCTTTTTTACGAAGAATTTTATTATAATTACGTATTAATAAGTAAAGTTATTATGGAATTGTTAAAATCGGGAACCGAAGACAATCCGTCCGCTTTATCGGAAATGAGCGATGAAGAATTGGTGCAAAAGACTTTGGAGGACAAGTCTTATTTTAGTTATCTGATCAAACGGTATAAAGATAAGCTGTATTTTTATGTCCAGCGCATTTCCAATACAGCCCCTGATGAAATAGAGGATATTTTGCAGGATGTATTCATCAAGGTTTACCAAAAATTGAGGGATTTTGACCAGGATTTAAAGTTTTCTTCCTGGATATACCGGATAACAAGAAACCAGGTTATCGACAATTACCGCAAAACAAAAGCGCGCCCGCTCGGCAATTTGTCGGCAGAAGATGAAAATTTCCTCAATAACATCAAGGCCGATTTTAACCTGGTTGAAGATATCGACCGGCGGTTCCTGAAAGCAACGGTCGGCGATGCGCTTGAAAAAATCGATGCTAAATACCGCGAAATAATTATTTTAAAATATTTTGAAGAAAAGGATTATAACGAGATTTCGGACATTTTGAAAAAGCCGACCGGCACCGTAGCGTCGATGCTCAATAAGGCCAGGCTTGAGCTGAAAAAGCAGCTTGTCCGGGAAAATAAACCATAATCATATGCAGAACGGAAAAAGTTTTGATGAAAAAATATTGGATAAGATCGAAAAAGAAAAAATCAAACCCGAGCCGAAATGGAAATTTCTGCTCAAGGACTATTTTATTTGGGGAACGGCCATCCTGGCATTGGTTGTCGGCGGACTGGCTAATTCCATTTTGATCCATCAGATCAGGTTCGGAGATCTCGATATTTACCCGCAATTGGACAGGAATCTATTGGGCTTTATAATAGTTTCCATTCCTTATATTTGGATCATACTTTTAGCGGTGCTGATCGTATCGGCGATATACAATTTTAAGCACACCAAGCGGGGCTATAAATACAACCCGGTATATATTATCCTGGGCAGCATTATTTTGAGCTTTTTGCTGGGTGGAATTCTCAACGGAATCGGAATAGGCAGAATGCTTGACGAAAATTTTGAAAAAAATTCCGTTTTTTATACCCGGTATATAGGAGGCAGGCATAAGCCTTGGCTTTTTCCCGAAAAAGGTTTTTTGGGCGGCGTGGTCGTTGCGGTAGAAGATAAAAATCATTTCTTGGTAAAAGACTTCGCCAGCCATATATGGAAAGTCCAAGCCGATGAAGCAAATATTACTAAGTCCGTGAAAATCGAGGTCGACAGCGCCGTCCGGATGGTCGGTAGGGCCCTGGAGGACGATCTATTCAAAGCTGTTCAAATAATGCCGATGGGTGATCATATGCGGTTTCCTTTCCCGCCGCCTCCGAACATGCCGGACTGCAAGGCCAGCGGAACGGTTTGCCCTTTTTAACCGATTAGCTTGAATATCAGCGCAGCTAGGCCAGCCAGCCCGAGAATAAAAAAGCTATTGAAGATAATATAAATCCCCGTTAAGCACGGGGATTTTTATAAGTGTTGAGCTCAAACAGCTTTAAGCCATTAAATGGCGTATGATTTTTAACATCTGTTTCGCGGTACTTATTGGCATTGTTCGCAAAGCGTACGGCTGGCCGGCGGTACGGCGCTGCAGTCAGTAATTTGGGCGAATTGTGCGCAGTCTGCCTGGTCAAGCGCTCCATTTTGCGTCTGGGCTCCGCCATCCGGAGAGTTCTGGGCACCGGAGCCAGCCGCATCCCCGGTAATTATGCCCGATGTATCAATGTTTTCTGGTTCGAGTTCCAATTCGATCTGCGGAGCCGCAACGCCGTTGGTGCTGGTGCTTAAAGTTTCAGGCAGATCGGGAGCTATGCCGTCCGCAAGATCAAAATCCGGCTTTTCCATATTCAGATCCGGCAGCACCAGATCATCAACCGGGGAAAGCGAAATATCGACATCGCCGACTGCGGGAGGCAGCTCTTCTTCCACGGGATCGGCTTGGCTGACCGCATTAAGTTCAGCCGTTTTTTTATGTTCACGGTAAAGATAGCCCCCGATCGTACCGCTGATCACCGCTACCAGCATGACTATCATTAAGATTATTTTTCCGTTCATATGATTATTTGTTAATATGGCTTAAGCAAGTTTCCCGGTTTTGCCGCATCGCTTCTTGAAACGACTGGTAAATCGGCTCGTACTCCGCTTCCAGCCCGGAGAGGGGCTTGATATTGGCTATGAACTGGTCTTTGAATTTCAGGGCATCGTCCACGGCCGCCGCTTGGTTGTTTTTCAGATCGTTAAGCTCATCCAGGGATTTAAGCGCCAAGTCGTATTGCGCTATCGCATTTTGGGCAAATTGGGCCTGGATATCATATTCTTTGATCGACCGGCAGTAAGTACACGCCGAAATTTGGCCTGATTTGGAAGGAGCTGTGATCCTTGGATTTGCGTCGCAGTAAGCGCGCCGCTTGAGGTAGTTCGCCAATACGCTTTCGAAGTGGCTTTTTGTGCGGCTAATGCGCCCTTTTAGCTCATTGGGCTTAATGTCCCTCTCGATCTTATCCAGGATATCTTCTGTGGCTTTGATTTTGCTGACCTCCAGGATGTCTTTGATGTTTTGCCATTGGTTCATGAATTCATCGCGCTTCTTCAAGGCTTCCTGCGGAGCATCCGTATTTACCAACGCAGCCACCAAAGCGGTTTTATTTTTTTCAAGTCCGCTTGCCAGATCGTCGGCGGACTTATAGTCGAATCCGGCCAGCCGGCCTTCATTTTTAGCGGTATCCATATCCTTGGCGTTATCATGGATGATAATAGCCGCCGCTTTGATCTGCT